>Ga0214917_10000937_pt1 | contig 38097 bp, 38 predicted proteins | sample LL_1208_BB_MetaG_FD_177983 | JGI IMG/M metagenome (GOLD analysis project Ga0214917, IMG submission 177983) | Freshwater microbial communities from Lake Lanier, Atlanta, Georgia, United States - LL_1208_BB | ecosystem: Environmental > Aquatic > Freshwater > Lake | place: USA: Georgia | collected... | reverse complement strand
GGTGGGGGGGGGGGGGGGTTCTATATATTGTTATTGGGTAAAGTAGAAATCCCAGAGCAAAAGGAGAAATATTTTATGAGAGTAACAGTAAGACAACTAAAAGGTTTGATTAGAGAAGCGATTGATGAAGCTCATGATGACATGACAGGTTATGAAATCGATCCCGGCGACGACCGTGGTCAACTACATAATAAAGGCCGCTCAAGCAAGAAAATGTATCTTTTGACTGCTGGTCGTGTTGGTCGTACTATCGGCCTTTTCTCAACCGAATCCGCCGCCAAAGCCTTCGCTAGAAAATACAAACTTCCAAACATATTCATTAAATCCGTTGCCGTTGAACCAACAAAAGAAGAGATGGAGCGTGTTATAGATAGTATGCAAGGCGGCGGGGAATATTGATTTTTCTCGTTATTTTTGCGTAAAATCACAAAGGCACCAAGGTTATCCCTTTGGTGCCTTTTGTGTTTTATTTGGAGCCGAGTGTGGGATTCGAACCCACGGTGTTTAAATACCAGTTTACAAAACTGGTGCAATCGACCTCTATGCAAACCCGGCATCGTTGCTCAAGAACGTTGAGCAACTCTTATATTATCGTTTTTGTACAAACTCGTAGAGGCTTTCAGCGGTACGCTTGATATCCTCAATCGTTGGGCATGGAAGCATAACTGGCGAACGATTCTCACGTTCTGCGCTAATACGCTCGATTTCCATTTCTGTGTGCCAACGCTCAAAAAGCATTTCCTTGCTTTCATTTAGCAAGGCATGACGAATCTCATAACCTGTTGAACTCATAATAAATCTCCTGTGTGTATGTGTGTGAAATCACTCGACTATTCGAGTGGTGGACCGTGGCAGAGTCGAACTGCCGAAAACTGGATGCAAACCAGCTATTTTCCCACTAAATTAACGGCCCGAACCGGGGAAGTGTTTTAAGCTTCCCCTTTATGTATCAACTAAGTAGTATGATCAGAATGATTCTATACGTTCTTGAAGTCTTTGTGTAATCGATTCAACGGCATGATTCAGTGTTGAATCATCATTTAGAATCCGAATGTCTCCCCAACCTTCCATTAGGTTACGATGCTCTGACGGAGTAAGAAGGGGACTGATCTCACGAAGAAGACCAACAGCCTCTACATCATTTGCATGTGTAATGTTTTCCCAGCTTGAATGCCGAGCACGAACACAAAACTTACCAAGTGTTTCAAGAAGAAATCGATCTGACTCTGATAGACGAACTGTACGCTTTGCCATGTGATATATTCTCTTTTGTTAACGTTGAAGATTCTGTAGCTTTTATTCGCTACATACATAGAATAGCATGGATATATTCTCAGCTAAAACTATTTATGAACGATCTAGTCAAAAAAGGAATCATACACAATGCGTATTACTGTAAAACAACTCAAACGTTTAATCAAAGAAGCTTTAAGCGAGTTACCACCAAAAATCGATCCAAGCACATACAAACCCAACAGAAGACCACCACCACCACCAGAATACAAATGCGGATTGGGTCTAAAAAACACAGAAACGAATAAAGTTTGGTGGATAGCTTTGTATAGCGAACTAAACGAAGGAAAAAGAGTAGCAAAAGAACTGAATGAAAAACTTGAAAAACTTGAAAAAAAGTCGTGGAAGTTTTTTATTAAAGACTTTGAAGATCTTTACGATCAACGGCGTGTCGAGCACAAGTTGGTGGATGCTAGTAGATCGGGCGGTGTCTTCAAGGACGCCGCTGCGGCGGCCATAATGAAAAGTCCAATAATGAGGGCTAACGAAATAATACCTCCTCGACCTCAGAACCCAAATCGTCCAACCACGGGCTTGGGTTCTGAGTGGCCAGAAGATCTTGATACTAGTAGGATGCCCCCCTACGGTCGTAGCCTCTTTTAAAAAAAGATACTAGATATATATATATCAAGGATAGCAAGGAGCATACAATGCGTATTACTGTAAAACAACTCAAACAACTTATTCGTGAAACTGTAGAAGATATCGATCCAATGGATTTAGAACGTCAAGCAGAAAATCTTCCATCAAAAAAGGAAGATTTGTTTCAACTTTACAGTGATATGTACAAAGAGATGTACAACATTCGTCCACGTTGGCTTAGAATGGATGAAGTGTCAGAAGATGAACTTGCAGCTATGATCGAGCACTTAGAGCAACATTACGCTGAAGAAATCAAAGCAAGAGCTCAAGAAGCTAAAGAAGAAGAAGAATTCTTTAAAGAACTTCAAAAAGAACGTGAAGAAGCAGATAAGGCAAAAGCTGAACTTGCTGCGATGGGTTATGAAGGAGAAGATTTGGAAAATCTTCCAATGAAGAGTGGTATGGGTAGACGCCTTGCAGAGTCAATCAAAAAAGCTGTTCGTGAAGCAATCAAGGAAGAAGAAGAAGAACTAAAAGGTGATCAAAAGAAACTTGACAAAGCTCCACCTTTCGGTAAGCTTACTGGAGCAGACTTTAAAGCACTTGGAAAGAAAAGCAAGAGAAAAGCTAAAAAAGAAGAAGACTGAAAGCTATCAACGTTGATATAGAGAAACCCCGTGGGTGGTAGCCCACGGGGTTTTTTATTTCAGCAGTTAACACTGCTTTCTACTCCATTGTCATAAATCGTTAGGATATTGTTTGCAGCTTCTTTTACCTCTTCAACGTGAGAGATAATCAAGATGCTCTTGAAACGATTCTTGATTGTCTGCAACAACTCAATAACCTTTGCACAGTTTGAGCTATCCAACGCTCCAAAGCTTTCATCGATGATAAAGATATCGGGCTTGGGAAGGCTTGAAAGGCTTATTAGAGCTACTCTAATAGCTAGAGATGCAATCATCTTCTCCATGCCGCTAGCAAGCTCTATAACCCTTCTAGAGTCCTTGTCTTCGATAAACACATCCAGAGTGTTGCTGCCTACTTCTGTTTCCAGAAAGATACGGAATGAAACAATACCAGCAAGAATATTGTTTAGCTCGGCATTGATCTCAGGAAGCTTGTTTTTTAGAACATATGCTGGAATACCATTCTTGGAGAATGCTTGCACGATGGAATCATATACCTTTTGTTCTTCAACAATCTTTGCAGCTTCTTCTGCTTCTTTTACTAGTTGCTCAAGCTTGTTGGTATAGCCTCCAAGTTTGACGTAAAGTCGTTGAAGTTTGTTCTCCATGTCACGGATTGCAGCAGCTAGAACACGCTCTTCTTCGATACTAGCACCTAGATCCTCTTGCTTGTTTAGCTCCTCTACAAGAGCTACATGTTCTGTTTTAGCAGCTTCAAGTTCTTGCTGGAGAGAAGCAATGATATCAACACAGCCTTTCATCAAGGTTTCGGAAAATGAAAGCTTTTGTTCGTTGCTTTCTAGTTCTTTCTCCCAGCGACGATATGCTTTGATTTGCTCTTCAATCTTTTCCTGTTGCAGAGCGTCAAAGTCTGCTTTCACAGTTTCATACGTTGCAAGAATATCTTCAACAAGCTTCTTTTGAGCTTCGTGGGTAGCCTTGTCTGCATGACTATCTTTAATGTAGTGACAAGTTGGGAAGCTATCACCACATGGTACCATATCAAGTTTCTTGATACTCTTTACTTGAACAGCTAGTTTTTGCTGTTCTTGTGATACTTCAACCTTAAGGTCGTTGTAGCTTTCACCGAGCTTCTTAAGCTTTCCAGCTTTCTCTTCAAGTTCCGCAAGCTGCATATTTGCTAGTTGCTGCTTGATTTCTTGTAGCTTTTCACGCAAGTTATTACAGCTGTCATTATGACCGTCAAGTTCTACTTGACGATTTGCAAGCTTACCTTGAATGCGTTCGCACTTATTAGATGCTTCTGCAACCTTGCGACGAAGATCGGCTTGCTTGTCCGCACCATGACGTTGCAACCAACCACGAAGCTTTTCAAGCCTTTCTTTTTTGTTATCAACATCTTGTTTTGCTGCAAAGATATCTTGATTGCAAGAATCGATTGAAGCTTGGCATTCACTCTTTGCTTCGTTCCAGTTTACGTTACGGAACTTGCTACTAAGAGTGTTGAACTTTTGGAGTTCTTCATTTGCCATCTTGTAAAGCTTTTCAAAGATATCCAAGTCAAGGAATCGATTAAGGATAGCTTTGCGTTGTGTTGCACCTTCATCAATAAAGCGGTTCATTCCACCTTGGTTTGAAAAGGCAGTAAGTAGAAAATCTTGTGATGTTCCAATAAGCTTGCGAACAACTTTGTCGGTATCTGTTCTGGATTCACTGTTTTCAGAAACCAGTTCTACTTCTGTTCCATCACTTTCCAGACGAGACAAACAAAGCTTGGTTGCAGCCTTTTCATCATCATATCTACCGCCACGCTTTGATGCCTTGGCAACAGAACGTTCAACAACATAATCGGTTCCAGATACGTTGATAGTTACTCTTGCGTAACCTTCACGCTTATTCTTGTTGATGATATAAGAGCTCTTTACCGGTCCTCGGTCTGTTGTGTTGAATAGACCAAACATAAGAGAACCAACAATAGAACTCTTTCCTACCTTGTTTGGACCAAAGATACCTGTGATACCATTGAGATTAGAAAAATCAATACGATTTCCTTCTCCGTAACGATATAGGTTAGACCATTCGATATCTTTGATAGACCACACAACATCTCTGGCAACATCATCTTCCAGTTGCCGCACCTTTTCCAGAGACTTCTGAACATATGCCTTTGCTTCATCTTTTTGCGTAGATGACAAAGCGATCTTGTAATCTTTCTCTACAAAGGAATCATAGAGCTCACAAAGTAGTTCTGGAGAGTTACGAAGGCTGGTGGCCTTTTGGTGCGTATCTTCGTCAGATCCACTCTCGCTAATGTTCTCGTTCTTCCCAGCCTTGAAAACTACTTCACTGGCTTTGTGCTTGTTCTTTAGCTCGTCATACAGTTCTTTCATTTGAAGATGAAACACTGTTTGATCTGACACAATACGAACACGCTTATGCTGCAAGGTTTTACCTGCAACCTTGAGAGCTTCTGATACAGTAGATGCTACATCACCTTTCCAATCCACTGTGATGAACTGGTAATCGTTTGCTACTTGATGAAAGGTTACATCCCAATCATCAGCAGAACGAATATCCCAAACGTGATAACCTTTAACAACATCTTCACCATAGTTCTGCTGGATAAGAGAACCGGGATAACCAATCCAAGGCTTCATGTCTCTTGTGATGCCATCATGCGAACGATAACCAAGAAACTGTTGCTTGTGAATATCTCCCAAAAGAGCAAAGTCAAAACGTTCAAACATAGAGATTTCAGCTTCTCCATGAGTCATAACCCATTCGCTATCTGTTGCACAACCTCTTACAGAGCCGTGAAACATTGCGATGTTGATTAGATCATGATCTGTCTGAACGTTATTCCATCCAGCTTCATCAAAGCAAGACAAAACACATAGGTTGATGTTTGTGTTGGGAATAATCCAGTTGCCGCTTTTCTTGAACAAAACGATTCTTGGATTATTGATAGCGGCAACAATCGGAGAAATGGTATCTTGACGATTATCGTTGGTTAGATTACCATCATGGTTGCCAAGAATAGAGTATACCGGAGCAATAAGAGCAAGCTCATTAAACATCCATGTGATTTTTTCAATCACTTCTGGTGTAATCGACATGGTTTTAGTGTGGAAAATATCTCCACCACAAAGAATATAGTCAGGCTTTACTTCTTCTTTTAGTTGACGAAAAAGTTCAGTAAAAACTTGTGTATATTCATCATGTCGAGTGATACCTCTCCAATGAATATCAGACACAAACGCTAGCTTGGGCATAAGTTTATTTCTCCAGTTACAGTGTACACTACTTGATAATGTTTCTCAAGTAATACATTTCATCGAACTCTACAGCGTTTGTTTCACGTAACTCTAAAAATCGGTTTTTGGATATTTCACCGGGATCTTTTATTTCTTCCGGCAACTCTAAAATCCTTACATCAATATTGTAGTCATAAAGCAGCTTGGCTGTGTCTAGTGTTGCTCTCATGGCATCATTATCTAAACAAAGCAACACTGGCGTTGCGTGAGTGACAATCGCTTGAAACAAAGCACATTGTTTTGTTAGTTCTTTACCAAGCAAGCAAGTAGCATTATCGTTAACCTTAAACATATCGAATGGCCCTTCAACGATTGTTAGTTCATCATCCCAATCGATATTGATTTCGTTAAACACAACAGTTTCTCTACGAAACCTTGGATTGAAATACTTTGGCTTGATAAAGCTTTTGTAAGTTCTTGCGGTAAAGAAGTTCAAGTTACCTTCTATGTCATGAGAAGGAACAATAACACGATTCTTATATGATTTATCTAGCTCGGTTACACCAAACTTGAAATACCAAAAATCACGTTCTGTTAATCCACGTTGTTTAAGATACTTGATAGATTGACGAATATGTGCTGGAGGATCTTCGTTATCTAACCACTCAGCTAACAGTTGGAATCCTGTTGGTAGTTGAAGTACCTCTAGTTCCTTTTTAAAGGCATTTTCTTCGGCGTCAGAGACAAGTGATGCACCATCGAACTGAGCAATAAACTCCTCGGCTTGTACGGGCTTATAACGCCTTAGAAGGCCATAAATGCTTCTTGCTTTGTAGCCACACTTCCAGCATTTAGTTAGAAAGTTATCTGTGCGAATAGCAAGTTTCTTTTTATCTGCGTCACCACAAATAGGACAACAAACGTTTGCGTTGAGTCCAGCGTTGGTAAGTTTCGCTGGTCCAAAGCAGCGTTCTAGAAAATCGATAACCTGTCCTTGTGTGTGCATGGTTGCAGGCTAAGAGATGTATAAGAAAAAGTCAAGAGTTATTACTTGATTCTCTTACAACCTTTACCTTGTTGAATATGATAGCGCATGGCTTCGTTATGACTCATAGGAGAAACAGCAAGCAAAACCTTTTTGCTTTCAACTTCCATAATCAGTTGTTTTTTGTTGGTCTTAATCACAGGCCATATATCAACATAACCTGTGTATCCAGCTTCATAAACTTCAGATAACAGTTCTTCGGTAGCTTTTTGCAGTTGAAGCTTGAGCGTATACAAGGCTTTTTCGTGTTCGGTTATTGGTGGTAGCATGGTGTGGAAGATAACCAATAGAAGAAGCTAAGAGAACATGTAATACATCGCAATATGTCTTAGTGTTATTCCTGTCATAAGACACAGCATTATTGTACTGATTCTTGTTTGTTTGTCAGATTTTTCCAAATATCTTCCTTCTTGATAAGAAGAAGCTTTGACATAAAACGAACCAACTAATAGCTGAAGGCATAGCCATGTAGATTGATGTGATAATCCATATATGGAGATTATAAAATCAGCTACAACAAAAAGAACGATTGGAGCGTATTTGCAAGGCAAACAGTTTGTTAACGCTGGAGGTATTACTGATGTGTTTTTCATAGCAATCTATGATAAACGATATCAAGTAAGTTGGCCATGAGTTAGATGCATATGATTTTGTTGAATATATGCTTGTTTTTGGTAGTGTTCAAAGTATACAGGAAACAGCATTACGAAGTCTGAGCCACCAAAGCTTTTGGTGCTTTCATTCATACGTTCAACATATGAACGTTGCACTTTGATTGGGTCGCCAACGATTTTGGCAAGCGAGTTACCTTTTACACCACCTATAGGTCTTGGAAAAGCACAGCCGTTAATATCGCAACGAACTTCTCCATAACCATCTTTTTCTAGTTCATATACTGGAACGTTATCTGGGGCAATACCATGCACGGTGCTGCCATGTCCAACTCTTACAAAATCTCCTACAGCCATTGTTTTTTATCCTTCGTTGTTTATAACAACAACACAATTTGTTGTAAGTAGCAACCCAACAACTGAACAAGCGTGTTCGATTGCATAGCGTTCTACTTTGTGTGGATCTATAATACCTTGATCGATTAAGTCACAATATACATGACGACTTGCATCGTAACCTTGACGCAAACGTTTATTTAACAAGCTTTCTGCTTTCTTTTCAACGAGATTTTCTGGACGGTTTGTATCACCAGCAATATCGTGTAGAAGGTTTACAAGCTTTTCACTGTCATACGAACGCAGTTGGTTCATGACAACATCTGAACTTTTTCCTGTGTTCTCAACAATAACTCTTAGTGGTTGACGGCAAGCTTCATAAATAACTTTTGCACCAGCAAGTTCATCTTCTGTCATGGTATGGCCTGCCATTTCTTTTTGTAGCCATTCTGAGGCATAGAAAAGAGCTGTACCACCACCGGGAAGGATTCCTTCTTGAACAGCCGCTATCGTGGCATTTAAAGCGTCTTCAACACGATCTTTCTTTTCAAAGATTTCTACTTCGGTGCTACCACCAACTTTGATAACAGCAATACCCCCAGCAAGTTTAGCAAGACGCTTTTTGGTATTCTCACGCTTCAAATCGTCTAAACCAACATTAGCAGCAAGCAATGTTCTTAGTTGATCAACACGTTCAGAGATTAAGTCTTTGCGTGAGCCAGCGTCATCACCAACAAGAGTTGTTGAGCTCTTAGTGATGATTGCTCGCTTACATTGTCCGAGATCTGATAGTGTTGCATTTTTGATTGACTTTTCTGAGCTGGCATCAAATACTTTGCCACCTGTTACAAGGGCAATATCAGAAAGAACATCAACACGATTTTCTCCGTAACTTGGAGCTTTGATTGCGCAAGTGAATAAAACACCTTTCATTTTGTTGACGATTAGAGTGTGAAGAGCTTCACCTTCTATTTCATCACCAATGATTAACAAAGGCTTGTTAGCATTTGCAGCAAGTTCCAAAACCGGAAGAATTTCTTGTAGTGAAGATAGCTTTTTGTTAGTGATAAGAATGTAAGGATCATTGAGTTCTGCGGTCATTTTTTCTTGATTTGTAACAAAGTACGGACTTACAAATCCAGAATCAAACTGCATACCTTCAACAACATCCAAGCTTGTTTTGACACTCTTAGCTGGTTCGATGGTGATGATACCATCTTGGCCAACTCTAGAAATAGCTTCGGAAAGAAGCACACCAATAGATCTATCGCCGTTAGCAGAGATTGTACCAATATTGATAATGTCTTCGTTGTTACGAACTGGGATAGCATGTTCCTTAAGCCATGCGATAACTTTTTCTGTTGCCCATTCCATTCCACGTTTGATTTCAATCGCAGAACGTCCTGTTGCAGTCATTTTGATACCTTGCTTAAGCATGGCATAACCAAGAACGGTGGCAGTGGAAGTGCCATCTCCAGCTTGTTCATTTGTTTTGCTGGCAATCTCTTTGATTAGTTCCGCTCCTAAACTTGGAAGCTTTGAACGTAGATTGATACTCTTGGCAACAGTAACACCATCTTTAGTGATTAATGGTGCTGTTTTACCGTTGTCAATAATAACATTGTGTCCACTTGGACCCATTGTGGATTTAACAGCTTTATAAAGGATTTCTGCACCTTCTAAAAGTTGGTTATGAGCTTCTTGACCGAAAGTAACTTCTTGTACAGAAGACTCGGTTGCAACCGGTTGATTTGTTTTGTTCATATGCATCAAGTTGGAAGGTTAATAGAAATCTTACGGATTGTACCATCCGAATCAATGAATTCACGGGTGTTTAGTTCTGGATCAGCTAATGCGCTTCTTAATCCATTAATGCCATTGACACCATTAATATGTTGGGTAGGCATAACTGTTTTTGCATAACCATTTGTTTGTGGTGCAGCAACTTCATTCATCAATGCTGCTGGATCAAGTTTTCCATTACTTGTTGTTGAAGCTACTGATCTTTGAGTATTATGATACCATTGATTAACACGTTCATTTGTTGTGTTGCAAAGATCATCAACAAAAGCGGTTAATCTAGAGATTAAAACGTTTCTTACTTCGTTTAAATCTCCATATACCTCACCATCAACGGTTGCAAGATCTACAACACGTTGTTTGCCTTGTGGACCTATAGCAACACGGTAAGAAACCTTTTCTCCGTCAATGGATCGGTGATGAATCTCTTCTTGTACAATTCCCGGCAAAACTGTTTGAGTTTTGTCGCTAAGAACGTAAATCACTTGTCCAATAGCAAAGCTCATGGTGATCCTTGTAATGCTTTAGCGTAATCTTCCGTTAAAACAAGAATAGTTTCTCCTTGGTTAACGTTTAACTTGCGTTCGTAAGGAGTGAAATCCAAGTTAGAAATAGAAGCACGAAACTTTTGTTCTGTATCATAACCAGAGTACAAATCAAAAAAGTACATAATCTTTTCAAAAGCTTTTGGATGTAGTGCCATGGGAACAATTTGATTGGTAGGCATTCCACGTTGATATGCTTCTTTCATATAACGTTCGGCATCAACCAATACCATGTCTCTTCTATCCCCAGCGTAAATCGCATAACGCTTTTGTGACAGCACATCACGAAGCTTGCGTTCACTTGCATGACCACCAAAGTTGCGGCAGTTTAAAATAATGTCTTCGATGACACTTGCATGAAATCTCATTGTGATTGATCCTCTTTCATATCACTCTTAAGCTTGCTTTCGTATTCTGCTTTACGTTCTTGTTGTTTTTCAAAAGCGGTTGCTGCGATATCATTTGCCTTGGCAACAACTCTGTCAATAAGATCGTTGCCATCCTTTCGTGCTTTGTCAAGAGGCTTCATTCCCAAGCCAACTCTGATCTTGTCAATAGCGTCTCCCATGTGCAAACTTGGAAACGTTTCATGTAATACTTCTTCTAGATGTTTAAAGTCAATAAACATGTGAGGATGCGGACCATCCATGATTTCTTCTGGTTTTCCAGAATCACCAACTTCAAACTCACCGGTTTGACTGTAACGCATAATGAAAAGACCTACAGGCATATCCTTGTCTTTTGGAATAATGACGTATGGAATAGGTGATACTTTTTCACCGGGATAACTTGGTGATTCATAAAGAATCTCTGGTGGATTATCCAACTTACGAACTTTTTTTACTGAGCTCATGGTTCATCTCTTTCTTCTGTTTTCAAATATTCTGAATATATTTTATAATGCTCTGGATCAGAATCGTATAAAATAATGTTGCTAGATATTTTTATAAGAGTCCATCCACAGTGGGATTGTATACGTTTGGTTACAAGATGACTGATGCCAACTTGTGACAAGTTATGCGTTTTAGCAAATTTGCTCTTGTTGCAAAACGCATACTTTTCTCCATTAGGCGCACAAACAATATAAACTGGGATACCATCAAGACTCCAGTTCTGATAGTGGCGAACCTTTTTCTTTAAAAGCCTACGCAGCAAAGAATCGTCTAAGTTGTATTTTTTTGCAAATATCGCTGGATTTTTTTCTGTTACGCTCATCCCAGCAGGAGATATCAACATTATTTGTCTGTTTAGTTTTTCGGATTTTATGTAACTTTGCATTCTTTTCGTTATTTGGTCTTGTGTTTGTTTTTTGCCTTTATGAGCTTCTGACATTCTCTTTTTTTGTTCTGTTGATCTTTTTTTTCCTTTTAGCTTTTCTGACAATATTCTTTTTCTAATATTTTGTTGCTCCAAAGATAGATTATCCCAATGTCCCGGTGCGCCGCCGCCCTCTGTTAGATTTAATAAACCTAGTTTATCACGTTCTTCTTGTTTGGCTGGCACTAACATTTTCTCTAACCGCAGCGCATCTTCCAAAGAAGTAAAAAAAGATATCGATTCGATTATGATATCGTCCCAATACTTTTTTAACCATGCGATAAGCTTTTTATTGTTTCCATGCTTATGTCTTGAGAGGCGAGTTGTTAACTCTACACCCGTGACACCGATATATGAGCGATTATCTTCGATTGTTTTTCTTTTGATTCGATAAACGGTATATGCCATACCAATAAGTATCATTGGTCATCGGAAAGGATCTCAAGGAATAGGTCGAAGTAGTGCTTGTGTTGCACTTTCTTTTTGAGATCAACCAAACGCAAAGCTAGTTTTAATGTTTTGGTATCAAGCTTTGATGCGTACTCGTCAACTAGCTCTTTCTTTGCTTCACGCAAAGTAGCTTCTTCGTTTTCTAAAGTACGCATTCTGTCAACGAACTCGTTAACGATTGGTTTGAGTTCAGAGAGATTCTCTGGCATCTCGTCTGGTTCAACTTGTTGCTTACGTCTCATGTTTATGCCTATCCTTGTGGATAAGCATATCATATTTGGAAGTAGAGATTTTTGTATAATCTTATTGTTTAGGTTGTTGCGCAACTGGTTGAACGGGCTGTGCTGGTTGAGCAGGAACATCTGGCATACTCTTTATTTCTGCTGCCACAGCTTTACTAGCTGCTTGCAAAGCAGCAGGAGATGGTTTGACTTCGAACTTTTTGTTCTTGCCTTTCATTTTGTCGAACATGTTGGTTACAAAGTCTGGAGCCATGGCTTTATAACTTTGAATCTCTTGCGGAGTTACTTGGCCAACTTGACCTGACGATATAGCTTGGTTCATATCATGCACAACACTTCCCATAACTTTTGGTAAGTTTGTTGTACTCCATGCGTCCACCGCTTTTACAACTTCTGGATTCTTCATAAGGTCATCTAGAACTTTTTTCTTTTTGTCAGCTGGGAGATCTTGAAACTTTGTTTTTGCCTGTGGTGTATTTGCTTCAAAGATATCGCCTTTGGCTCTTTCGCCGCTAATCAAATCATACACACGTTCTGCTCGGCCACCGCTAGCAACGTTTAAAACCGAGAATGCAGTGTCTAAAGCTTTTCCTCCAACAGCCAATCCAGCTATAGCACTCATTGGAGATGCAACAAAACCAATGCCCCAAAAGTCGGTTTTAAACGTTTCCCAACCTTGATCCAACTCTTTACGTGCTGTTGCGAACTGTCTATCCAAACCACTTAAAGCTTTATCTTCCCAGCCTTCAATTTTGTTATTGATTTCTTCAACCGCACGAGGATCGTTAAAAGGCAACAAGCCAGCTATGGTACCACCAACCAATTGCGCAGCCGTTTTAACAGCTTTGATACCAGCTTCAGCAGCTCGAAACTTTACAGCGTTCCATATATCAGATATTGGTGACAAAAACATACCAACAGTGTTTTCACGGTCAACGATTCTTCCCAATCCTTGCTTGCTTCCACCGCTTAAGTCATCTTCTTGCTCTAACAACAACTCTTTAAAAGCCAAGTTAACTTCTTCTTCAATGACTTGAAGAAGAATCTCCATTCGCTTTTCGTTCAGTTTCTGTTTGTAGTAATCTTTCTTTGCCACCATTTAAAGCCCATCCTTTTGGTCTATATATCCAACTTGGATCATGCAATCTAGCTGGATCGACCCATAGCTCAACACCTGTAATTAGTTTCCAGTACGCTATCACTTCACGATCCATATCGTTGATAATCATTTTCTTCGTGCTACGATGACGTTTAGACAAACCGATAGACTTACGATGTTGTCCCGGTATTGCTTGAAGTATTATTCGTTTTAGTATAAACCAATCGGTTACGTTGCCTTGCACATAAGATGCTACGTACTCCAATCGTTCTTTAACATAATCTGATAATGGCATATCGATAAATATAATAGAATGTAACGTTGACATTTTTCATTTTGAACTGGAATACTTAAGCTTTGTTATCTTTTTTTAGAAAAGACATTCAAGGTTAAGCAATGGCCAAAAAAGAAAAGAGTTTTTATCAGCGTTTAACACGATTGTTTCGTAGCGGTCCTGCGATCCGTAGAAAAGTTCGTGGTCAAGATTATAAAAACTTCTACGACAACCAAGTAGTGCAAAACAATCTTGGTTACTATGGTGCGGCTGGCTTCAAACGTGAAGCGTCTCCGTTTTCTGTAATGGGAGCCTACGGTATCCTTGATCGTATGTCTCGATATGCAGAGTTTGCTGAGATGGAAAATACGGCAGACATTGCTACAGCATTAAACGTGTACGCTGATGAATCTTGTGCTTCAGATGAAAACGGTAGAACGTTTCACATCTATAGCGATGTTCCACAAATCCAACGTGCTCTCGAAGAACTTTTCTATGATGTTTTAAACATTGAGTTTAATGCTCGTCGTATGGTTCGTAACCTTGTCAAAAACGGTGACTACTTCATGTATGTTGAAGTTGTTCCTGATTATGGTGTAATCAACGTAGAACCCCTTCCAGTAAACGAAGTAGAACGTGAAGAAGGATTCGATAAACACGATCCTTACGCTGTTAGATTTAGACTTATTACAAGAGGCGGCAAGTATCTAGAAAACTGGCAAATGCTTCATTTCCGTATTCTTGGAAACGATTTGTTTCTTCCATATGGTACGAGCTTTTTAGAGTCGGCAAGAAGACCTTGGAGACAACTTACCATGATGGAAGACTCCATGTTGGTATATCGTCTTGTACGCTCTCCAGAACGCAGAGTGTTTTATGTAGACGTATCTGCTGTACACCCAAATGATATTCCAAGCTATATGGAAGCTGTTAAAGAATCCATGCGTGGTGCTTCTGTAATCGAGCAGCAAACAGGTCGTCAAGATTTCCGATATAATCCTCTTGCTATTGATGAAGACTACTTCCTACCAACCCGTCCAAACAATCAAACCAAGATTGAGTCGTTGGCTGGGGGACAAAACGCAACAGCTATCGAAGACGTAGAGTATATTCACAAGAAGCTTATTGCAGCACTTATGGTGCCAAAAGCTTATCTTACCTACGATGAAGCGATTAGCTCCAAAGCAACTCTAGCACAAGAAGACATAAGATTTTCCAGAACAGTTGGTCAGCTGCAAAAGATTCTTGTTGCAGAGCTTAACAAGCTTGCAATGATTCATTTGTATTCACTTGGATTCTCTGGCGATGATTTGTTGAACTTTGATATAAAGTTTTCCAACCCATCAACTGTTGCGGTGCAACAAAAGCTGGCTCTTATTTCCAGCAAACTCGAAATTGCAGGAAAAGCATTAGAGCTTTCAAAAGAAACTGGGCTGTTAAGCTTCAACTATATTCAACGAGAGATTCTTGGTTTGCGCCCAGAACAAATCAACATAATCAAACAAGAAGCTCGTCAAGATCAAGTTGCAATGGCCGAGCTTAAAAAGATTGCAGAGAATCCGCCGTTTGATAAAAGCATTGATTCAAATATCGATATCTTTGACAAGAGCAACTACGAAGTTCCAACATCACCATACGCACCAGACAAAAAAGAAGTTCGCAAGGTTGAGATTCAAAATCAAGAAGAAGAACAAGAGTATCAAGCCAAGCGAGCAAAAGAGCGTGAAGAAAAATCTGGAAACAACAGTGGTGCTCCTATTAGATTCAGTCCAACACCAAATCTAGATAAAAGCTTTAGGAAGTCCAGAAGAAGCAAAGCGTTTACAGGCGACAGAGCTCTTGTTATGCCAGACTTTAAAAAGATGTTGGATATCACCAACAACCGTTATGCAAAAGATCCGTTTGACACAGAATCGATACGCAAGTTTGTGCTAGAAGAATCTGACATGGAAAAAGATCTTTTTGGTACAAATCACAGGTTGCCTTTTGGTTTGTCCAAAGAAATGCAAACATCGCTTCGTAGATTAAATGAAGCTTTACACCCACAGAAAACAACGCAGTCGGTAGAAATCGTTAACGAAAATACAAAATCGGTTGAAGTTAACGATGAACTATTCCTTATAGAAAAAGAGTTGAAATCAGAATAGATGTTCTATTTATCAAACAGCTAGCGGCAAGCAGCTATCTAATATATCTGTAAGCAAGGTAAAAAATGCAAAAGCTAAAACACAACAAGAAACGAAACACTGGATTGCTGTATGAGTTCTTTACACGTTACATTGGAAAAGCTATTTTAGAAAACAGAGATAGCGATATCGGAAAAGCAAAAACGTTGCTAAAGAAACACTTCAACAAAGGAACAGACACTTACAAAGAACTAAAGCTTTTTAAAGCATTGTCTGAAAGCGCCGTTACTAGTCGTGAACAAGCATTGCACCTAATCAGCAGAGTTCGTGAAACAGTTAAACTGCAAAGTCAAGCTCGTTTGGACCTAGAAAAAACAAGCTTGATTCATGAAGTTAATGCGAATCTAAACGCAGATCTTTTCTTCGAAGAAACAATCCCAGACTACAAAAAGCTTGCAACCATTCAAGTGCTACTAAACACTTGGAGAGATGAAACTCTTAAAGAAGCCGTAAGCGAAACAGTTCAACTCGAAGAACGTCTTGTTGAGTTTATGCTGGAGAAACGAAACACAGTTGATCAAGCTACAGAAGCTGCCAGTATGACAACCGAAGATGTTGACCGTCTCGTTGTTAACATCATGACAGAAAAAGTTAACAAACGTTATAACAATCTCAATACAGAACAAAAAGAGATTATTCGTTTGTTTGTGTTTAGCAACACTAACGAATATTCAAAAAATCAGCTTTCAGAAAGTTTGGAAAAACTTAAGCGTCGTTTTCTTGGAACTGTTGCTGCTCATTCTCATGAGTTTTCAACTGACACAGTTCTAACAAACAAACTCAATGAAATCCGTACTACACTACAAAAAGATTATGACGACACTTCAGTTATAACTGAAGAACTTGTAACCTTCTATCTTGGCTTATCAAAACTAGAAGGAGAGGTTAAGGCAAAATGAACGACAAAAAGTTTCTTCTCAAAGAGTTTACTGCCTTTGAGTACAACGATTTAGATCTAGATAAAAGAGAAGAAGGTAAACCACTTGTTCTTAATGGCATTCTTCAAAAAGCTAACACATTAAACCAAAATGGTCGTGTATACCCCCGTCATATTCTTGAACGTGAAATCCGTAACTACGAAAAACTTATTCGTGAGAATAGAGCCTTTGGTGAACTAGACCATGCCAATGAACCAATCGTCAACATGAAAAACATCTCTCACGTTATTCGTGAAATCTGGATGGAAGGTGACGTTGTATATGGCAAGGTAGAAATCCTTGATACACCTTGCGGTAAAATCATTGAATCTATTATCAAGGCAAAATGCAAACCGGGAATCTCTAGCAGAGCATTGGGTTCTTTGCAACGTGAAAACAATGTAAACGTTGTTCAAGATGACCTACAGATTATTTGCTGGGACTTTGTAAGCGAGCCAAGCACTCCGGGTGCATTCATGATGGCCGAAGCTAAACAATATGATGCAAACATTGTTAAGACCGTGTTTACAAAAAGCGACCTTGTAGATCGTGCCGCTAACGAAATATTAGCTCTTCGTAAAAAACCTTGAAACAATTTATCGCTATCAAACAATAAGAAGTAACATACCATGAAGATTCAAAAAACAGAGTTTAAAGCGATTATAAAAGAGTGCCTTAAGGAACTTGTTGCTGAAGGTGCATTAGATCATATGGTTGGTGGAATGCTTGCTGAACGCTCAAACGTTTTACAACAACAAGCTGTTATGCAAGATCCACGAATCAAAATGGCTGCTGGAGGCAATCCTATTATGGAACAAATATTTGCTGACACCGCTGTTACTTCGCTTCCAATGCAACAACAAGGTATTATGCCAAATGGAATGACTCTCCCAGCTGGAGTTAACCTTAACATGCTTGGAGAAAATATATCTTCTCCTTCTTCTCTTGGTTATGTTCCACAAGCACGTAATCCATTACCTCCAAGAGATCCAAATGCTGTTGCTGCACTTCAACAAATGGCTCAACCACAGCAAACTCCTGCGTCTACATGGGCTCGTTTAGCTTTTAACTCACCTATCTCAAATCGTCCCGGTGGACCAAGAGGCTCGGGTGGTGAAGGTCACCTTCCCGGTTCTAAAAAAGGTAGTTTCGAATAACGTTGTTTATTTTTGGTTGTGATCTATAGTTATTCTTGTAGAAACAACTACAGGAGAATAGGTCATGGCAACAAGAGTTAACTACGAATCAACAACGCCCCCATCAACTATCAGTGTTGGCACTGGACCAAATGCAGCAAATCTTGGAAAAAGATCGGACACAGCACTAGGACTTGCTTTCGATGAGCCTAGTAGGGTCGATGGTGCTCCTAGAAATACTGAGGGTGGTCAACTTGCACTTCTACGTATTGCAAGAGAAAAAATGGCAGAATATGCTGGTGAGAACGAAATGTTCCCACAATATCGTAGAAGCTTTGATCCAGCACCTGTAGGCGGTCCCGAATACGAAGCAGTAAGAGACAAAAACACTGTTACTGTTGGTGCTGGTACCGGTCTTGGCACAGCATACTCACCAACTGTTGCATCTCCCGGCGCACAAAACGGAATCGATCCAAGCAACCTAGCATCTGTTGCCAGCACTGTTAATGGTGCATCGATTGTGCCAATCGATAATCCAAGCGATGCAGTTCACCAAAATGTTGACAGTTTGGGAAGAGTAGATGGTGTTGCTTCAACTGAGAAAGTCACAGGAACAGTGCGTAGATTTACTCTTGGGGTTGGATCTGGTGGTGCCGGTACAATAACCGAAGTAGCTTCTCGTGGCCAGTTTCCTCGTCCATTGACGTGATATTTAGCTAAACAAGCATATATAAGATTAAGTGAGTTTTTTTAGGAGCTTAAGAATATGTCAACACCCTTGTACCAAGAAGCATTGATTGAAGCAAAAAAGCTTCGTGATGCAGCAGCCGTCGAAGCAAAAAATGCAGTTTTAGAAGCTGTGTCTCCGTTGATTAAACAAATGATCGATAAAGAAATTTCTGGAATCATCTTGGAACAAGAGGAACCACCTCCCGCACCAGAAGCTTCAGCCGATGCACCTCCACCGCCTCCACCAGCACCATCACCGGATGCAGGCTCAACAGGTCCAATCGATGCTGCACCCGCAGCCGGTGCAGAAGTTAAACCAACAATGCCGGGAATGACACCAGCAGTTTCTGCTGCTGCTCCACCAATCAAATCTCCCGGCAGTGAAGTTATTGGTAAGATTGATATCGGTCCCGGCGGCGAACAACAAATCGTTGTTCCTGTAGATGCGCTTTTCCAAAAAGAAACAACACCGGCATCAGCAGGCACAACAGAAACACCAGCAGGAGCGTCTCCAGCACCAGAAGCTGCCGCTTCTCCCGATTCTTCTATGCCATCAGCAACAGAAGCACCACCATCACCAGAAGCAACTCCTGCTCCAGCCGAACCATCACCAGAATCTCTTACAGAGATTTATCGTGCAGTTCAAAAGCTTTTGCGTGAACAAGCTGCACCTCCTGCTGCACCACCAGCGACACCAGATGCTTCCGCTGCTCCTCCAGCAACTCCACCAGCTGCCCCAGCGGCAACTCCTCCAGCTACGCCTGATGCAGCTGCTCCACCACCCACAGGTGATTTAAATGTAGCGGCAGGGGCAGCACCAGCACCTCCAGCAGCACCACCTCCCGCTGCTCCACCAGCCGTAGGGGCAGCACCTCCAGCAACTCCTCCTGCCGACGCAGCTGCACCAACACCCCCAGCAACCGGTGCCGCAGTACCACCTGTTACACCAACACCAGCCGCAGCCGGAACTCCTCCCGCTCCCGCTCCTGTAACAGAATATAAAGTTTTCAAACAAAACCTTGATCGTGCAGAAGGTTTAGTTCAATCACTACGCAACAAGCAAGCAAATACAAACGTGTTGTTTTTGAAAGAAGCTTATGAAAAACAGCTGTTTTCATTGTACAACAACTTGCTTGGTTTAAAGGCAAAAAATGCAATATCCCCTAGACTATTTTCTTTCAATGAAGACAGATTGGGATTGCTATACGAAAATCTGAACGTAATCACTAGTTATAAGCAAAATCCATTAGCAAAGGGTAATATCATGGCAAAGAAAAATTCATTGAAAGATTTAGTTAAGGCACTTTTTGAAGGTGCTGAAGGTTTTGAAGACGCAGTAGGCAAGGTTGATCCTGCTGGAGATTCAGAAGGCGGTTCAGCTGAACACGCTCACAAAGTTTCTGGTAACCCAAAGGGTGTTAAAGCAGAAGCTGAAAAAGCTCCATTTCCAACCAAACAAAAGAAAGAATGGCCCGGTAAGCCATCACCAGAATCTCTTCTAGAACAACTAGAAGAAGAAATCGGTGAGCTTATGGCCGAAATGGAAGGCGAAGAAGAAGGAATGCACGAAGAAGCTGAAGCTGAAGACGAAGTTGTTCTTGAGCTCGCAGATGAAGAAGTAATGATGGAAGCACGCAAAGCCCGTACTCGTCTAAAAGCTCTTCGTGAACAAGCAGAAGATAGCCTTTCACTCACTATCGATCTAGACGGTGTATCAGGTTCCTCAGTCAGCAACGTTAACGTTTCACTTGATGGTGAAGAACTCGAAGTTGACATGGAAGAAGAAGGCATGGAAGATGCCGAAGAGGGTGAAGAAGAGGGTGAAGAAGAGGGTGAAGAAGAGGTTGAAGAAGAATCTTCAGAAGAAGAAGCTCTTCAAGAATCTCGTAGAATCGTTCGCAAAGCTGTTAATGAAAACAAGGCTCTTCGTGGTCAACTTCATGAAACACAACTTCTCACCGCACGTTCATTGTATGTAAACAAGCTTTTCGTGAGGGACGAATTGACCGGGACACAAAAACGCAAAATCGTTGAGTATCTCGACAGTGCCAACACAATTGCAGAAGCAAAAGAAATCTACAACCGTCTTGTTCGTGTACTAGATGCTGGTAAGAAAAACGGCGCAATGATTAAAGAATCAGCACAACGTCCAGCACGTATGCTCACAGAATCAGTTGTAGAACCAAGCTTCGACACTACACGCTGGCAAATCCTTGCTGGTGTGAAGAGAAACGCAAAGTAAGCGCATAGTTAGAGATAAGTTACCATATTAGGTACTAGAAAACAACGAATAAGGAGATTTATAAAATGTCACGTACACTAACTCTTTCACAACTAGCTGAAGGTATTCAACGTACCGCAGCAAACGCAGGCGATGATCGCATGGTCGGTAAATGGTCACGCACAGGTCTTCTAGAAGGTCTTTCAGCAGCAGGCAAGCAAAAGATGGCTCGCCTCCTCGAAAACCAAGCCGTAGAAGTTCTCAAGGGTGGCAGCTCAATGCTCAACGAAAGCCTCTCACTCTCAACTGGTGGTGCATCACTCGCATCATCCGGCCAAGTGGCAGGTTTCACCAACGTAGCATTCCCAATCGTTCGCCGTGTATTCGCTGGCCTCGTTGCCAACGAAATCGTCAGCGTTCAACCAATGAGCCTTCCATCAGGTCTACTCTTCTACTTAGATTACACCTACGGTTCATACGTCGGTGGTGATGCTGGTACATCTGGCAACCAATACGCAGTTGGTGCAGATCCCGGTGCAGCAACCTATGCCCGTGGCCAATCAGTATACACCAACCCATCAGGTTCAGTAATCCGCACAAGCGGTTCACTCGCCGCTGGTGGTCAATACAACCTCATTGGTTCAGGTTATTCAAAAGTTCACGTTCAAGGTAACCTCGCTGGTGCAGCACAAGCAACCATTCTTGGTGCATGGACAGGCGGTACATACTGGGCAACAGGCTCAACCGTTGCATCAGCTAGCGCAGTTGTTGGTTACAACGCACGCTTTGTTGATTACGACCCAACCCTAGCAGCAGACGTAGAAGCAAGTCAACTCGACTATACCTTCTTGGTTGTTTCAGCTTCTGCTCTCACAACAGCAATCAATGGTGCAGACCTAACCTCAGTTGAGCAAATCGCTCTTACAGGCTTTGGTGGTTCAACAGCAACATTCCTCAATGTTCCACAAACCTACCAACAAGGCGAAGCAGTCAAAAACTTCCGTCGCTTCACCAAGCGTGGTAACTGGACAGATGCTGGCACAAGCTCAACATTTACACCAGATCCATTCAACGGCACCCACCTTTTGTTTGCTCTCGCACTTGCAAACGGCGTAACAGCAATCAACGGCGCAGGCTTCGTCGGCAACGGCGCTCCAGCAAACACAGGTGTAACAGCTTCAGCCCCAATCGCTGATGCTCTCTCAGTGAACGCAGACGGTTCTGCTCTTACAATCCCAAGCTTCGAATCTAACTTCGCCGTTGATGCATCACCACGCATCCCAGACGTAGATATCAAGATCGATTCAGTGGCAGTGACAGCAACAACCCGTAAGCTCCGTGCTCGTTGGTCACCAGAAATGGCTCAAGACCTCACAGCCTTCTACTCAATCGACGTTGAAGCAGAGCTCACAAACATTCTCTCCGAGATGATCACCCTCGATATCGACCGTGAAATTCTCAACGACCTCCTCACACAAGCTCAAGCAGCTAACTACTTCTGGAGCCGTGCACCCGGTCGCTTCGTCAACAAGTACACAGGCACCGAAGTTGCTCGTACCAACACCGTTTATCCCGGTCCACAGTTCACAGGTACAGTCCGTGAATGGTACGAAACACTTATCGAAACCATCACAGACGCAGCCAACGTCATCCACAAGAAGACCCTTCGTGGATCTGGTAACTTCATCGTGTGCTCACCAGAAGTGGGTACAATCCTTGAAGCAACAGTTGCTTACCGTGCCAACTACAAGATCGACGGCGATGGCCAAGTTCGTGATAACATGAGCATCGGCGCAGAAGCAGTCGGTACAGTAAACGGTCGCTACTCAGTGTTCGTTGACCCATACTTCCCAGTAAACAAGATCCTTATCGGTCTTAAGGGTTCAACCTTCCTTGAAAGCGGTTATATCTACGCTCCATACGTACCACTCATCCTCACCCCCGTAATCTACGGACAAGAGGACTTCACCCCACGTAAGGGCATCATGACCCGCTACGGTAAGAAGATGGTTCGTGCGGACTTCTACGCAACCGTAACCTGTCTCGATATGTCAATCATCTGATTTCCGGTTTAAATCGGTAAATAACTAAAGGAAGGGCAGTCGAAAGGCTGCCTTTCTGCTTTATAAAAGCAAAGATGCAAAAGAAAAAGCCTTGGAAGGATGAACCCTCCAAGGCTTTGTTTGTTTTGACTGTTAGATTGAATCAGCTTTCTTTGGCTGATTTTTTCTTTTGAGTTGGAGCGGGTACTGATTCTTCAGCCACTACAGGAGGAGCAGGAACCTCTACTGGTGCTTCTTTGATTGTTTCAAGGGCTTTTGCTAGTTGTCCAACAGATGAATGCATACTTTGTTCTTGAAGTCTGGAAACGATATCTTGCAAAGAAGAAACCTTGCCTTCAAGGTCACAAAGCTTTTCAAGGATAGCTGTTACATTCAACCCTTCAACAGACAAATCACCTTGGATTCTGATTGCTTGCTTACCACCAGATCCTGCATACGTACCATCTAATACTGCTTTCATATATGTACTCCTTACTGATATGTATTATTGCTTTTGGAAACTACTTTGCATACCCCGCAAGATAAAGCTTCCAGTAATCTTGAAAGGTTGTTGTGTAAGATTACGAATGACCAAACCTTCTTGTTGATTCACTGCACCAAGCTCTGATGTATAAGCTTCCAGAAAAGCTTCACCAAGCTTCATTGTGGCAAGATAACAAACAAATGCATTTACTGCATGACCAAGCGAAGCAGTGGGATCTTCTAGGTATTTGCTCAACACAACACCATTTAGAATACTTGTAAACACTTCTTTGCTCAACGCTTCAACCTTTTTGCCGTTAGCCAGCTTGAACGTTACATCATGAGGAACTTGCTTAACTGCATACAACCAATCACGCAAAGTCTTGGTAACGCTAACTTGTTCGTTATAACGAATGGTATAACGCTGGGCTAGTTCTTTGTCAAAATCTGGAGTATGCACAGATTCAATACCAACCGATCCAAGTACTTTGAAACCATAATGTTTTGCAACACCATTAAGCTTGCTAATCAAACGCTGCATGGTGATAGAAGCATAGTCGATCTCATGAGTAGCTCGACGCTTTTGAGTGGCATAATAACTTTCCAGCAAACCATGCACCGCAAGAAAGTTGCAACCATAATCTTGTACGTTACTCTTACCTTCAACATATTCCATGTTCAAAAGAAGATCAGAGTTATCCCACATGCCAAGATGCTTGAGCTCTTGCTTGATCTTGGGAATGCTAGCGTTGAGAATATCCAACACAACCCCAGCCTTGGCAATCATACCATGCCCCTCGCCAAAACGTGCTTGTAGATCGATTTTACGGATGCCTGCAACGTCAAGAGTTTTGTTGCTTCCCCTGTCTAGGGCAAACTCCTTTGCGTGCCCTGTAGAGGCGTTTACGAGCTTTACACTTACGTTCAATCCATCAATCTTCACAGATGCGTGTGACGGATTATCTTGAACGTGCGCATACGCACGCACGAACAAGTTATAAAGTTCGTTGCCAGATTGAACGATGTTGAAAGGATGGGCCATATGACCCGCTGCTCCACCCATATGCTGTTTCCTACCTTTGTTCCAGTATATCACACACAAGCATATTTCTAAAGATATTCTTTGAGATATTCATTTTCATCTAATAACATAGGGTTATGAACAAGATTGGATTTTTTCCCGGTAGTTTCAAGCCTTTGCATCGTGGCCATTATTTGTCTATCTTGAGCATGTGTGAGCGTGTGAATGAGCTTCATGTGCTTATGAGTGTGAAGAATCGTGGTGAGTTGAGTGGATTGGCGTGCAAAGAATATGTGGAGAAATACGTTGCTCCTACTTTGCCTAATGTTGTGTTCCACTATATTGACGGTTCACCTGTAGGTGAGATGTATTTGATGATTCAAAAGCTTGATGAAAAAGCTTGCGATGATGTTTATTTGTTTGCTGGTGTTGAGGATGCTGGAGCTAGGTATCGACCAGAAGCTTTGAGCAAGAACTTTCCTAAGCTTGTAAAAGCCAACAAGATTCACGTAGAAGTACTGGAGCCTGTTGGTAACACACGAATGGGTTGCAGAGGTCACAAGCGTATTAGTGGTACTGATACAAGAACGTATCTCGCTGAAGGTAATCGTGTAAAGCTTCGTGAAGCGTTGCCAGATATATCTTTGGTACAAAACAACATTAACAAGATTATCGAGCTATTTACTTCATAGTGGAGGATAACCAAGATGAAGGAAGTAAGAGAGTTAATCAAACTCATTGTTGAAGAGATTATAATGGAAGCCAAAAAGAAAAAGCGTGAGGGCAAGATTCATTTCCCACCCGAAGTAGAAAAGATTATCAAAACTGAGCTTAAGCCACGCTACGGTGATAATGAAAAAGCGATATATGGTACAGCAACAAAAATCATGAAAGCTATGGGAAAGAAGAAAGTTTCTAAATAGCGTATTACTTATTAGCAAGGCGCAACGTTGCCCAAGGAGAATATATCATGAAAGTTACAGTTAAACAACTCAAGGCGTTGATTCGTGAAGCTGCTGAAGAAGCTATGGACGAAATGAAACAAGAAGATGAAGGTATGGATATGGATGAAGCTGCTGAAGAAGAAGCTGCTCTTCATGAAGCTGTGAGCCGTGCATTCCGTGCTGGTTATCAACGTGGCGTTAAAGCCGCAACAACCCGTAAAGTTCGTCGCTGAATAAGAGAAAACTATGCGTATTAAGATAAGAGATCTTAAAAGATTAATCCGTGAAGCTGCGGAAGAATCTTTGGAAGAATACGACTACAGCAGGGGGGGTGCTGGCGGCAATCGCTGGGGCGACTCTTATGATGTAGCTGATGATGAAGGGGGTTATGAAGATCGGATGCGGAAGGGGCGGGAGCGTCGTGAAAGAGAAGCAAACACCCCAGAAAAAGAAATCGATGTTAACCCATACACAGAAGCTGTTAACGAAGCTTTTCGTGCTGGTTATAAACGTGGTGTTAAAGCTGCATCAGTTCGTAAAACTCGACGCTGAACAACGATCAATAGCTAAAGAAAAAGACTTGCATGATGTAACAATCTGCAAGTCTTTTTCTTTTTCAGTGTGCTTTGATCAAACGTGAACGTACTCTTAGATTTGTACCAAACCTTGCTTTAAGTACTTCATCAGAGTTTAAGTTGGCAACAGCTTCGACGTTGAGAGGGCTATCATCGAAGAACTCAATCTGTGGAATATCTTTGGTTAGCATAGCTTCTTTGATCCAGTTGCTTTTTAGTTCTGGTGCAGACCCAGATAATGTGATCACAGGAATATCGATATCAAATGATCGTAAGAAGTTTGCAATGTTTTTGTTTGCATCATGTCCTCTTGCAGTAAGAATAACTGCTGGGAACGCTGATTCTTCTCTTAGTTTACGTACAACATTACGAAGAATAGCAAATGTGAAATCGATGATTTTTGGATCTCGCACCTCTGCGAACTCACGATAATCATACTTGTATTCAATTTCTGGATGTTTAGATGCTACGTTAACTTTGAATGTGGCATACTCTGCTGGAGTGATTGCATATTCATCTCCGATAGGTGCATCGGTTTCTTTATCGTATTCACTTACACAAACTCTTGAGTTTGTTTTGGCTAAGGTATCATCAAAGTCAAACACTCGCAGCGTTCTTAACCCAGTGCGTGAAGATATAACACCAAGTTTCGAACGTTCTTCTTGAACTTCCAGAATAACCGACTTGATGATGCTTTTCAACTTTTCGTTCATGGCTTCACTTTTTTTGGTACTAGTGTTACTACAACTTCGACATTTTCCATTTCGGGATGCTTGTTTATATCTTGTAGTTGCTCAACAGCTTTTGTGTTGCTTTCTCTGTCATCCCAAAACATTGCTTTTGTTGCGTTGAGCTCAATGATTTTGTCTTTAATCCATTGACGTTTTTTGCTGCCAGCACTACTTCCCAAACAAATAACATTTTCTGGATCGATATCTACACCATGCTCGCTTAACCATTCCAACATAGGTTCTTTGACAGCAGGAGGTCTTGCAGTGAGAATGAACGTTGTTGTTGGGTTGTTAGCAACGTTGTCTGCAAACAAATCAAATATACGACCGTTTGGTTTTGTTTGCTTGCTTAAACCAGAAAATGCACGCAAATCAACTCTACCATCCGGCAAACGAATGTTTTCTTCGATTGTTTTTGCGATGGTATGATCGAAGTCAAACACATACAAAGTTTTTGAACGAAGACGAGATCGATCTCTTGTTCTAGCTGTTGCTTCAAGTAACGTTTCTTTAATGAGACTTTTAAGTTTGTGTATGCTCATGATATGTTAACCTCTTTGCGTTTACGAATGTAATTATAAGTATGAGCACGTTCAACACAACCTTAAAACCTACGTCTTTCGGTTTTTACGACAAATACCAACTGTTCCAGCAAGATGCTGACAACATGGTTACGTTTGTTCTTAGGTTTCTTGGAGAAGACGTTTTGTCTGTTGAGCTAACCAAGCGTCAAATCTGGGATAACTTCGAACAAGCTACCCGTGAGTTCAATGGTAAAATGATTGAATACCAAAACGTATCCAATCTTTCAAACCTTCTTGGTTCTCCAACAGGTAGTATTGATGTTAACGGCAACCCTTCCATTAACGTTACCGACATGTACGTTCAGCCAAACTTAGAATATTTGTTAACTCTTGCTGCTCCATATGCAGGTGTTGTAGGCTACGCCCAAGATGAGCAAACGTATCTTGGTTATATTACCATGGTTAACACCAAACAAGAATACGATTTATATAATGATCTTGTTGATAAGAATGGAACTCCAATATGGAATCTACAACCAAGTGGTTCTGTTGGAAGTATGCAAGTTGTTGAAGTGTTTCACAATGCTCCTGTGCAATATGTTTTCAACTCAAACCTAGCAAGTAACTTCGTAGCAACAGGTCTTCCTGTAGAGTCGTATATCCCAGACACACGCTTTTATGTTCTTCCATTGTTTGAAGACGTATTGAGAGCGGGAATGTTAGAAGCAGCACAAAGAGTTCGCAGATCACATTACAGCTACAAGATTTCTGGACGTAGTATCAGAATATATCCAACACCAAACAGTCTTGTTCCCGGTTACAACAACCGTGTTTGGATTCGTGTTAGATTTACCAGACAACCTTTTCCAACACTTGCTAATAGCATTGTTAACAGTGGTTCTGCTTATTCACCAGTTGGCTCTGGTTCTGCTGGATCATATGAGCAAGATAAGATTTACGGCGTCAACGGTCCATTTACAGCGCCGTTTGGGCCATTGAACTATAACAGTTTAAACATGTGGTGCAGAAACTGGATTGCGCAAATGACTTTAGCTCTTTGTACAATCCAGCTTGGACGTATTCGTAGTAAGTTCAAGAATATGCCTATTCCCGGCGCTGATCTTACTCTTAACGGCGACGATCTCATCTCACAAGGCAAAGAAGATAAAGAAAAGCTTATGACAAGCTTGAAAGAAACTTTGGACAACTTGACTTATGACAAGATCGCTGAACGTGAAGCAACCAAAGCAGAAAATGCTGTAAAACAACTAGCATTTATACCTATGCCACCAAAATATTGCATTGGCGTCTTCGGGATCCTTTGTTGCTTCATGAACCCAGATCTGCTTAGATTTTTAGGTATATAATCATGGCAAGACTATTCATCGGATTAAGAGAAGTTCAGTTCATCAACGATTTGACGAAGGAGTTCATAAAAGATGTTGCTGGGCAAGTGATTCACTATTTTCCTGTGTCGGCCATTAAAAGCTCTGTGCATAAGATTTACAACGAGTCGCTGCAAAAGATTTTTGAGAATCCTATAGCCATTCCTGCTCTTGTAGGAATGCCAGAGTATTCAAGCAAAACAACAAACTTTGGTCCAGACATTGAAGCCAAGATTGAAGTACTTGTACAGTTCAAAGATTTGCAAGACAAAAAGATTGTTGTAAGCGAAGGTGATTTCTTTTCGTATGACGATATGTTTTATGAAGTACTTACCGTTGTCAACGTTGGCAAAAATATTTTTGGTTTAGCTGAATATAACACAGCATGGAAGATTACAGCACGTTCTGCAAGACTTAATCAAATGGATGTACCCAACCTTCCCGATCCTAGACTTGCTCCAGAAGATATTCAAGTTACGTTTCAGCAGCAACGTGGTTTGCCATTAATGAATGATGGAAAAGAAACTGGAGACGTTCGTGAAATGAGAGAACGTCTCGGACAAGATATGGCTCCTATTGCTCTTGGAACAGGCCAACGTTCTGTTGAACCAAACGTAGGCGAAGAAGGTAACTTTATTGAAGGAGAAACTCCAAGCTTTAACAACGATCCGCTGCCTCCCAAAAAAGGAATATATGATGAATGATGTTGTCTAGTTATATTGCATGACAACACGTTACAACATTCCATATCAAGAAGGTAAAGCTCAGTTAGATACTGGCTATGATCTTCAAAACAACGATCCTTCAACATTTTACATACCTTCATGTGGCATTGAAGACGTTGATGCAGCTATGCATGCTTTGTTTGACAAAGATATACCGTTTAAAACGTATCAAGCAAACACAACCTATGAAAAAGAAATCAACTTAAAAAAACCATTTGTTGTGTTGGCAACAGGTGAAAGATTTGCTCTTGCAAAGCGTTTAAAGCCTTTTAGAGATCGAGCGGGTGTATTACTACTTCCAGCTATATCAATCCGCAGAACAACTATTGAACAAGCTTCTGGTGACACATTTGTTGGAGAGCTTACAATCAAACGTAGATTAGATGCATCTGATAAAGATTACCAATCACTTATCAATCGCTTGCTTTTAAAAAACGTTCCCAATCCTCCTGATACAACAAGAGGCAATAAAGGTGAAAACCAAAATGATCCTTCTATTCGTGAAGGAATGCTTTTAGACAACAAAACAAATCGTTTAAGAGCCGATCACATCTATGAGATTATCGCAATACCTTTTCCACAGTTTTTTACGGTGACTTATGAGATTGTGTTTTGGACCAACTACACGCAACATATGAACTATTTGCTGGAAACAATGCTTGCAAGTCAGATTGTTCCCGGCAAAGGTTTTTATCTTAAAAGCGACAAAGGTTATTGGTTTTCTGCAACAGTTGACAGCGGTCTTACTGCTCAAGATAACTTTGACGATATTACCGATCAAGAAAGATTAATCAAGTACAGCTTTAACGTAACCGTTAGAGGTTATTTGTTGGCTCCGTCTGGCCCCGGACAAAAAGTTCCATTTAAACGTTATCTTTCGAACGTCAACATATCTTTTGAAACATATATCGCAGATGGAAATGTGTTAGAACAACCAGCTATCAATCAATATAATGAAACCAAAAATGATTTCACAAAAGAAAATCCTTATGTGTTAACTGATATTGAGCAAGACCCAACAACCAAGCAAAAACCAACCGAACAAGAAAAGCTGATATTTGAACGAGTATATCGTGATCCAACAAATCAAAACGTTAAGCAAACAAAGTATGTAAAACAAATGGCTAACAATCAAAAACAAGGCGAAACGGTTTATACAGCTTCTGACCAACAAGCTTTGTTTGATTTCTTTGTTGACAACGAGTGAAACGGCAACTTCACAGGTAAACAGGTTTTCGGTATCTATTTATGCCGTAGAACTTTAACCATAAAGTGAGGATAATAATATGCCAGAAACAGTATTAAAAGCGCCCAATTACTTTGACCGTGAGTTTGATTTAACCGAACGCACGATTCCTGTAGGTGGAACTCCTGCAACAGTTATTGGTGGCGCTGAAAGAGGGCCAGCATTCGTACCAGTAACTCTTGGAAGTTACACAGATTTTACTAATAAGTTTGGAGATGTAGATCCAAAATTTGTTGGGTCATATGGAGCCAAAGCATTTTTGGATGCAAAAGGAAGTGAACTTGCATCTGTCAACTATATACGTATTCTTGGATGTGGTGCAAACAACACCTCAGTAGATATATCAACAACAGAAACAGAAGGCACTGTTACCAATGCTGGAATGCAAGTTGTTGGAAATGGTACCGTGTTCGCTTCTGGGGCTCTTCAAGGACGTGTGCAGTTTCTTGTGGGTAAACACGCAGTACAAACAAACGAAGTGTTTGGTATGCCGGACTTCACCAATAACTCCAGCTATAACGTAAGTGGTTTTAGCGCAGACAACGACACCGTAAATCTTGTTCGTGCAGTTTTGTTCACAGCCCCAGACTCACGCTTTCTTGTTTTGAGTGGTGCGGTTGATGCTGGTGGTACATTCAACCCAACAGCTTATTTGTCCTCATTAGGTACCAACGAGGCCGCTCAAGTTGGTACCGAAGGACCAATGTCAGGTTTGTTTAAACTAGTTTTGTCATGCTCTGCCGGTTCAAGCTTTGCTTCTGATGATGGTGTGGCTGGCCTCAAGATCTTCTCAGCTTCACTTGATCCAAGCTCAACACAATACGTTGGCAAGATTCTAAACACAAACCCAGAAGACTTCGCCGCTAAGAAACATCTTCTTTATCTTGATTATGCTGTTGACTCACAAGTAGCTGCATTGTCAGCTAGCAACTCAGTTGTAACTGTTGCAGTACTTTCTGGGTCAAGCAACACCAACTCTTTTGGCCATACCTTTGGTGAAGCCTTTGGATACTTTAACACACGTTACACAACACCAAAAACACCTTACTTTATTTCACAACCTTTCGGTGGAATCGAATATGATCTTTTCTATGTTGAAAGCCGTGATGATGGTGCTTTTGCTAACAGCAAATACAAGATCAGCATTTCAAACGTTCAAGCGTCAACCAATCCATCAACCAAATATGGTTCGTTCACTTTGTCTGTAAGAGCTTTCAACGACACAGATGCAGAACCACAAATACTTGAACAGTTCAATAATCTTTCTCTTGACCCAAATAACTCAAACTATGTGATTAGAGCAATCGGTGACAAGCGCACACAATTCAACTTCGACGCCATTGATTCAGATGATCGTGGTCTTGTTGTACTTGGTAAATACGGTAACCGCAGCAGATTTATTCGTGTTGTTCCAAGCTCACAACTTGAAAGTGACGAAGTACCAGAACTAGCTCTTCCATTCGGTTTCCGTGGTCACCAAATGCTTCTTACAAACGTAACATTGACTGACCAAACCGGTTCTGTAGCATTGAACCGGTCACGTATCTCTGGTGTTTCTGGAAGCCTCGCTGGTGGTGGTTGCGATTTGTCCGGCTCTATCGTTCCTCCAGTTCCATACCGCTTTACAATCACTCGTAACCCACTTGCAAGCACTGGAACAACGTTTGGTGCTCCCGGTACACAAACAGTGCTCGATGGTCGTTTGTATTGGGGTGTTAAGTTTGAACGTAACAACAACAACGTGCTAAACGCAAACGTTAATGCTGAGATAAACCCAATCATTTCGAACTTTGCGAAGTTCTCTGGCATTGAGAAGCAAGAAGTTCTAACAACTGGTTCTGCTTCTGACATTTTGAATGACAATAAGTTCTCTCTTTCTAGAGTTGCTTTGGATGCTACATCTATGGCAACAGTTGCTTCAACAGATGTACCAACACTAATGAAGTCTGCTGCATATCTTCGCAATGCAACAATCGATCCAACCACATACGTTGCAACAAACTTTAGCAATCGTTTGACTTTTGCATCGCTACTAAACAGCGGCAGTGCAGTACAGTTCAACAACTTCTCAAACTATGCTAAGTTCACAACATTTATGCAAGGTGGTTGGGATGGTGTTAACATCTTTGACAAGCAAGCAGCTAGATTTACAGACCAATCAACTTCTACAGAAGCTGGTGCAGGTGGTGTATATGGTCTTGCAAATGCAAGCTATGTTTCCCCCGGTGCTCCTGCTCTAACAAACTACACAGGTGTTGGTGCAGCCAACCAAAACGTTGTTGCATATCGTACAGCACTTGACATTGCAACCAACCCAACGATTGCAAACAACAACATTCTTGCAACACCCGGTCAACGTGATCCGCTTGTAACCAACTATGCTCTAGAGAAAAACACAAACTACGGTTTGAGTTTTTATCTTCTGGATATCCAGCCATATGACAAAGATAGCGTTCGAATCTTTGATGGTGAAACAAGTAGATACGTGTCGATTGGTAAAACCACAAACTCGTTTATCAATCGTTCGCTTGATAACAACGGGGCAGCTGCTTACTTCCCAAGCGTTGTTATAGATGATACAGTAAACACTCGCCGTGTAACTTTGCCAGCTTCTGTTGCAGCAATCTCTGCACTAAGCTACAACGACCGTGTTAAGTTCCCATGGTTTGCCCCAGCAGGATTTGATCGTGGTTCTCTAAACTTTGTTCTTCAAACATCTATTAGAGTCAACCAAACAGATCGCAACACGCTTTACGATGCCAACATCAACCCAATCGTGAAGTTCCCCGGTGCCAACTATGTATTCTTCTCGCAAAATACTCTACAACAAGCTGAAAGTGCTTTGGAAAGCATTAACGTCAAGCGCATGATACTTGAAGTCAAGCGTCAGATTGTTGCCATCGGTAACCGTTTGATCTTTGAACAAAACACTCCAGCACTACGTGCACGTTTTGTTAGTGAAGCATCTTTGGTACTTGCAACAGTCAAACTTCAACAAGGCATTGAACAGTTCGCAGTTATCTGTGATGATCGCAACAATACCTCTGAGGATGTTAACAGCAACCGTATGAACGCACAAATCAGAGTATTGCCAACAAGAGCAATCGAGTACGTCGTAATGGACTTTGTTGTTCTTCCATCAGGTGTTTCTATTCCTTGACAACAACATCGATTTAATCGCAAAGAAAAACTGCTGTTGTTTGACAGCAGTTTTTTTTTATTCTTCTATTTATCGTTAACGTTTGATATACGGAGATAAAACATGGCACTATTAAGCCCCGGCGTACTAGCAAGAGAATTTGATATAAGTCAACCAACAACGGTAACACCATCTGGTGTTCCTGCTTTGGTTATTTCTACAACAACCAAAGGGCCAGCATTTGTTCCAATCATGACCACAACACTAAGTCAATACGTGTCAGTGTTTGGTGGAGTAAATGCCAACACACCACTAGGATATCTTTCTGCAAGAGAATGGTTTGGTAACACAGGCGTTCCTCTTATGCAGCTTAGGGTGCTTGGTGCTGGGCAAGGTTTAGCTCGAAATGCTAATGGAACTGTTACAGATGCAGGTTTCGTTGTTGGTGCTCAACAGCCCAGCGGCAGTGCTGGTGCTCTTGGTAACAACGTTTTTGCAAATGCTACAGGTGTAACCGGCTCAGTGTATATGCTTGGTTGCTTTATGAGCGAATCAGTAGGCTCAACCTATCTTTCTGATGCTGGTCTACAATCAGACACAACAGCTGTGCCAATCGTTCGTGGTGTGTTGTTTGCTCCTTCTGGAGTTGTTCTTCGTCTATCTTCCGCAGCACAACCATCAAATGCCCCAGTCTCAAGCTTTATTGCAACTGAATCAAGCTTCTCTGGCGCATTTACTGGCTCTGTTGATTTGAGCTCTGGTAACCAAAGCTTTGTAATGATTCTAAATGGCCATAAAGGAACAGATGTGCGTTATCCAAACGTACTCACAGCAAGCTTTGATCCACAAGCCGCAAACTATTTTTCTAGCGTATTCAACACCGATCCACTTAAAACACAACAAGCTGGCCACCTACTGTATGCAAACTACGATGTTTATTCGGCAGTAGCAGTTCCAACAGGCTCCGGCGTAATCGAAACAGCTTCTGGATCAACATACGGCACAAAACAAAACATCGCATTCTTGGTTCCTTCTTCTGGTTCAGCAGCAACTCACACATCAAACGTTGGTTCAGCTATTACACCAAACTTCGAAGGCTTTCAAGATCGTTATGGTCATGCTTTCTCTCCATGGGTTATTTCTCAAGGATTCGGTGGAGTTCCACAAAACCTGTTTCGTTTCCACCACCTCTCAGATGGTGAATCCAGCAACGGCGATGTAAAAATCTCTATCACCAACATTCAACCCGGCACAGGAACAAATCCATACGGTGTGTTTACAGTTCTTGTTCGTTCAATGACAAGTATTGATAGTGACGGTGCTTTGGAAACATTTACAAACTGCTCACTTGATCCAACTTCACCAAACTATATCGCTCGTAAGATTGGTACCATTAACACGTTCTTCAACTTCGATACAGATGTTGCTTCACAAAAAGTAACAACAGACGGATCATATGCAAATAACTCACGTTATGTTCGTGTTGAAGTAGCTGATGCAGTAGATGCTGGTGATCTAGATCCATCTGCTGTTCCATTCGGATTCCGTGGACCACAACACCTTGTAACACAAGGTTCAAGCTCCCTCTACAACATTAAACAAGGTGATCTTCTTAATCCAGCTTTCCCATACTTCTCAAACCTCGCTGGTGGTGCAGGTGGTGGCGTTCCTCTCTATAAAGCATCACAACCCCCAGTTCCAATGCGTTTGAACCTTAAGAAACTTGCTGCTTCTTCTGGTGTGGATACAGGACTTTACTGGGGTGTTCAGTTCCAAAACGTAACAAGCCTATCCGATCCAAATGGAAGCTCGATCTTTAATCCAAGCTTGCTTGGTTATAGCAAATACTTCCCAAATCTCGAAGGTTCAACAAACGTACAGCCAGCAGTGTTTGATAACGATGGTGCAGCTACAACCACAGCAAACGGTATCATCGACTCAGATCTTTTCAACAACAACCTTTTCTCTCTAGAAAAAGTTAAGATTGTAACCGGTTCTGGTGATCGTCCAGATACAAGTGCAACAGCACTACTAAGCTGGAGTTATGTTCGTGGTGGAGGCATTGCTGCCGACGCCACAACAAAAACAAGAGCATTGTCTGTCAACGATCTTGTAGAAAATGCAGCAGTACAAACGCTTGCCAAGTTCAGCTTCTATCTTGAACGTGGTTTCGACGGTGTAAGAATATTCGACGCTGATACACGTTATCTTAAGAACGCAGCGGTATCTCAAGAAATCACACAAACAACTCGTGGCTTAACAAATGGTCCAACTGTTCAAAGCTATATGAAGAGCATTGGAATCATCTCTGATGTAAACGATGTTAACATTCAACTTCTAACAATGCCCGGTATCCGTGTTCGTTACGTCACAGATACAGCAATCAACGCTGTAGAAAATGATCGTTTCGATTGTTTCTACATCATGGACCCAGAACAATATGATGTAAATGGTACATCTATCACAGGTTCATACGAAACTGTTAACGTTTCACAAACCGCTCAAGCATTCGTTGATCGTGGAGTTAATAGCAGCTTTGCGGCAGCTTACTTCCCAGATGTTAACATTGTTGGTCCAAGTGGTGTTGTTTATGAAAAGGTTCCACCATCCGTTGCTGTTCTTGGTGCATATGCCAAGAATGATACCGTTGGTCAACCATTCAACGCACCAGCAGGCTTTACAAGAGGCACACTAAGCAACGTAACAGACTTTGCCGTTGCTCTCAATCAAGCCAACTCTGACACCCTTTACGTGGCTAGACTTAACCTTCTACTTTCCAAGCAAGGTGTTGGACCAGTTGTTTGGGGTCAAAAGACTCTACTCAACAAAGACAGCTTACTCAACAGAGTGAACGTAAGAAGACTTTTGATTGCAATCCGTCGTGATGTTCGTGCAGTCGCAACACGCTTTTTGTTCGAACCAGCACAATCTTCAACACTTACCGCATTCAATGCGGCAGTTCAACCAATCATGGCTCGTTATCAATCTGCTGGTGGTGTAGAAAAATACAAAGTTGTAATCGATGCAACAACTACAACACAAGCCGATTTGGACAACAAAACTCTGCGTGGTAAGATTTTCCTAATCCCAACCACATCCCTAGAGTTCTTCACAATCGACTTCTTTGTTACAAACCGCAATAACTTTGTTGGTGGATGAATATTTACTAGATAAGCAAATAGGAGTTACGTAAAATGGCACAAACACTATCAGTCACAGAAATGCTTCCAGCTAAGTTTACACCAATGATGAAACGTCAGTTCGTCTTCGCTATTGAAGGCATTGACGCATTCTTGGTGAAAACAGCAGCAAGACCAGAAATCACCACCGAAGAAGTACCAATCAACTGGATCAACAGCACACGTTATGTTGCCGGTAAAACTACATTCAATACACTTTCTGTAACCATTCACGATCCAATCGCTCCATCCGGTGCTCAACAAGTAATGGAATGGATTCGTCTTTGCTTTGAATCTGTGTCTGGCCGTGCAGGCTACCCAGACTTTTACAAGCGTGATATTCAACTCAAGATGCTGGACCCAGTGGGTACAGTTATCCAACTTTGGGATATCAAAGGAGCCTTCTGTACAACAGCAGGTTTCGGTGATCTCTCATACGACAGCACAGCAGACATGGCAGAAATCTCTCTCACAATCCGCTTCGATAACTGTGTTATGCAATACTGACGGTTCATTTCGATAACTGTGTATATAAAAACCTTGTCTTACCTTACATAAACACTCAAAGATAAAGGTGTTTTGGCAACCGCTAAAACACCTTTATTCTTTTATTTTTCCTTGTTTTTGTGATATTCTGAGTGTAAAGAAAGACAGGAAGCAATGACAAATCTTAAGATTTTTTACTCTCCCAAGCAAACAGTTCGTGACAATACTTCGTTTTCTCCCTCGGCAGGAAAGCCAGAACATGTTGTAAACCAGTTTCAAAAGACTGGACGGGTGGATGTTCGTAGCGGTTGGATGCCTCTTACCCAAGATGATATCTCTATCGCTCACGATGCTAAGTTTGTTGACGATATTCTTAAGCTTCGCAAGGTGAATGGGTTTAACAACAAGTTGCCTTCTGTGGCTGCTAGCTTGCCTTATACGGCAGGTAGTTTCTTCCGTGCGGCTGAATATGCTTTGGAAAATAAGACTGTTGCAATGAGCCCTACAAGCGGTTTTCATCATAGTGGATACGATAGGTGTCATGGGTTTTGTACCTTTAATGGTCTTATGATTGCTGCATTGCTTTTGTGGCAGAATCATGGTGTTAACAAGATTGGAATCATCGATTTTGATGCGCATTATGGTGATGGCACTGTTGACATTATTGCCAGTATAGAGGGTGCAGAAAATGTTGTAGAGCATCTCACTTTTGGTGAGTTTGCAAAAAACAATATGAACTTTGATCTTTGGCTTGATCGGCTCGAAGCCGACTTGATTTCACAGTTTCATGGTTGTGAAATTCTTTTTTATCAAGCTGGTGCAGATCCTCATATCAATGATCCTCTTGGTGGATTTCTTACAACCGAACAAATGAAGCGTCGTGATGAGATTGTTTTCAAGGTTGCGAAGAAGCTTAACAAGCCTATCGTTTGG
>Ga0214917_10000936_pt1 | contig 38122 bp, 38 predicted proteins | sample LL_1208_BB_MetaG_FD_177983 | JGI IMG/M metagenome (GOLD analysis project Ga0214917, IMG submission 177983) | Freshwater microbial communities from Lake Lanier, Atlanta, Georgia, United States - LL_1208_BB | ecosystem: Environmental > Aquatic > Freshwater > Lake | place: USA: Georgia | collected... | reverse complement strand
GTGAGCGCTGCGATACCCAGGTAACAAAGAAAAAATTAAATCAGTGGTATTTCAAAATCACCGACTATGCCGATCGCCTTCTTGACGATATGGAACAACTTGAAGGCAAATGGCCCGAAAAAGTTCTCACCATGCAACGGAATTGGATTGGTCGCTCCAGCGGAGCAAATGTGCAATTTGTTATTGAAGGGCGCGTTGAACCGGTAACGATTTACACCACAAGACCAGACACCCTTTATGGGGCAACGTTTTTTGTGATTGCTGCTGATTCACCTCTTGCACAAGAAATTGCCGCTAATAGTTCACCAGCGGTTGCTAACGCTTTTACTCAATATCTTGAGAGCGTTAAAGCGGCAAGTGATATCGATCGATTGGCGACAGATCGTCCTAAGACCGGTGTGTTCTTAGAGCGCTACGCAATAAATCCCGTGAACGGTGAAAAGTTGCCAATTTGGGCAAGTGATTACGTGTTATCTGACTATGGAACAGGTGCGATCATGGCCGTTCCCGCACATGATCAACGTGATTTGGATTTTGCCCGCGCGATGAAATTGCCAATTCGAGTAGTTGTAGAAACCGGTGAAGAGGATCCGGCTCTCACAGGTGTTGCAACTAGTGGCGATGGCGCACTTATCAACTCTGGTTCCCTCAATGGCCTATCTAAGGAGAGCGCTATTTCGCAGATCATTACGCAGTTAGAGCGTGATGGTCTCGGTAAGGCGGCGCGCAATTACCGACTCCGTGATTGGCTCATTTCTCGTCAACGTTACTGGGGTACACCTATCCCCATCATTCATTGTGAAAAGTGTGGCGAAGTTCCTGTTCCCGAAGGTGATTTACCGGTCAAGCTTCCCGCTGCGGGGACCTTGGACCTTTCGCCGAAAGGCAAATCACCACTTGGTGCGGCAAATGATTGGATTAATGTCTCCTGCCCGCGATGTAACGGCGCAGCGCAGCGCGATGCTGACACGATGGATACCTTCGTTGATTCATCTTGGTATTTCCTTCGCTATGCGAGCCCAAATGAGAGCGAGCGCGCATTTAACGCTGAGGATGTAAAGACCTGGTTGCCAGTTGATCAGTATGTTGGCGGCGTAACGCACGCAATTTTGCACTTGCTCTATAGCCGATTCTTCACCAAAGCGCTCCACGACATGGGGCTACTCGACTTCACTGAACCATTTTCCAGACTTCTTAATCAGGGAATGGTGGTCATGGATGGATCGGCGATGAGTAAGAGCCGTGGAAATTTAGTCCGACTATCTGATGAGTTAGCAAATCATGGCGTTGATGCAATTCGTTTGACGTTGGTTTTTGCCGGACCACCAGAAGATGATGTTGATTGGGCAGATGTTTCGCCATCAGGTTCGGTGAAATTCCTTTCACGGGCATGGCGACTTGCAGGTGACGTTACATCTGCGCCAGGAGTAGATTTCACTACAGGGGACATTACCCTTCGTCGTGCAACGCATAAAGCGCTCCATGATGGTGCATTTGCCGTTGAATCGTTTAGATTTAATGTTGCAGTTGCACGAATGATGGAGCTGGTAAATGCAACGCGTAAGGCAATCGATAGCGGTTGTGGTGCAAATGATCCTGCAGTTCGGGAAGCGACAGAAGCTATTGCAATCATGCTCTCCCTTGTTGCGCCGTTTACGGCTGAAGAGATGTGGGAGCGCTTAGGGCATCAACCTTCGGTCGCACTTGCTGGCTGGCCACAAGTTGATCCTTCCCTTGTAAAAGCTGAGAGCGTCACTGCAGTTGTGCAAATAAATGGGAAGATAAAAACGCGGATCGACATAGATCCTGAAATTACTGATGGAGAATTCGAGAAAATAGCTCTAGCAGAACCTCTTGTTACTGGGGCTCTGGAAGGCAAGAAGATTGTGAAAGTTATTGCTCGCGCGCCAAAACTTGTCAATATTGTTATTGAAGAATGAGCTGAGAGCGCATGAGCCGCATCGCAATTGTTACTGATTCCACTGCCTACCTGCCGACAGAACTATTAAAAAAATTGGAAATCTCGGTGGTGCCACTGCAAGTCCAGTGGAATGGTAAGACCTACGACGAAGCCGATCCGCAGGCAACCGATGTGCTGCAAGCTCTTCGAAATGGTGAATTGGCAACGACCTCTCGTCCTAGCCCAGAGAGATTTGCCGCGCTCTACAAGAAACTAGGCGAAGATGGAGCGCAAGAGATTGTCAGCATCCACATCTCTTCCTCCATGTCTGGCACGAGCGAGGCTGCGCAACTTGCGGCATCGAATGGATCAATTCCTATCCATGTGATTGATTCTCGAACGGTGGGGATGGCGATGGGTTTCGGGGTAGTTGCTGCCGCGCTTGCCGCCGACGAGGGCGCAAGTGCGATAGAGGTAGTTGAAGCAGCTCGCCAAAGAATCTCAGTGACAAATATTTTTTTCTCCGTCGCAAAATTGGAAAATTTACGAAGGAGCGGTCGAATTAGTCGCGGCGCATCGCTGCTTGCCACGGCACTTGCTATTAAACCAATACTCACTGTGGAAGATGGCCACGTGGTAGCTAAAGAGCGGGTGCGAACTCAAACCGGTGCCATTAAGCGACTTGAGGAGATGGCCCTTGAAGCGACGAAAAATCGCGCAGTAGATGTCGCCATACACCACCTTGGCGCACCGGAGTTGGCTGCCACCTTTGCCGCAAACTTGAAAGCGGTGCTCTCCGGCGTTGGGCAAGTAGTGATTAGCGAAGTTGGCGCTGTAGTGGGAACTCATGTTGGCCCGGGAGCAATTGCGGTCGTCATTGCTCCGCGCATTTAATCCCAACGCTTTCGCTATTCACAGCCACGTTAGGCAGTGCTGTTGATAATAAGCCCAGCTTTTACTATGACAGTATGACGCCGGACAACTTGCACACCCCAGAATCAAAAGAGATTGCTGAGATACTCGAAAGAATTAACCAAGCTTCAGATCACCGCAGGTTTTCATTGGGAAAGTTCTCAGAACGAATCTCTTTTTCATCCAATGCCAGCGATACCAGTAATTCCCGCAAGAACGCTATAAGTATTTCTTCAAATCAAAAGAGAGCGCTCTTAATAGTTGCCGGACTAGCAATTGCGCTCGCAGTTGTGCTCTTATTTGGTGCGCAGGCTAAACCAAGTCTGTCGACCATTAAAGCTGCACCAGATAGCGCTGAAGATAGTTCAGAAACAGATCCAACATCACGCTCTTCAAATTATTCACTGGTTGTAGATGTGCAAGGGCAGGTGCAGAACCCAGGGGTTTATCAATTACCAGAAGGTGCTCGAGTAGGTGATGCAATTAAGGCGGCAGGTGGAGTTCGAGAGGGAAGCGACACCACTTCGGTAAATCTTGCTCGTTTTTTGGAAGATGGTGAACAGATTTATCTTTCGGGGCCAGGCACAGTCGGCACAGTCGGCACAGTCGGAACCGGTGGGGAAGCCCTGCAGAGCGCCGGCGGTGTGGGCTTTGGCCGGGGGCGCCTTAATCTCAATCGAGCTTCTGAAAACGAGCTCGATGGGCTACCAGGTGTTGGGCCAGTACTTGCGAAACGAATTGTTGCTTATCGCACAGAACATGGAAATTTCGGATCAGTGAGTGAGTTACAGAAAGTTTCTGGAATAGGACCATCGAAATTTAGTGAACTTAGGGATTTTGTAACTGTGTGAGGCGAGATTTTCGACTTCTCTTCCCAGCCTTGGGGATTTGGGTAGGTACGTTTACCCAATCACTCCTCTTTGGATTAGCTCAGAAGATCTTTCTTTTAGCTCTACTTGTGTTGCTAATCATCACGCGGAAAAAGTTAGTTGGCATTTTTAGCGCTGCTTTGTTTGTTGGAGCAGTAGTGCTCTCGCTCCACCAGCACGCTCTGCAATTGGATTTTTTCAGAGAACGCGAAGGTGATGTAGTAAAAGTTAAGCTAACTCTTAACTCTGATGTTCGACAAAATACTGGGAAGACTTATGCAGAGTTAAACCAGAGAAATATATTTAGCGCAGATGTTAAATTGCAGGCGCTTGAGAATGTGAAAATGAATGTCCCATTTCTATTACTAGGTGGTGCGGAATTAGCAAAATATATTCCTGGTGATCAAATAGAACTTTTTGGCAGACTTCGGGTATTCGACGGGTACACCACCCGAGCAGGTGCTATTTCACAGGTGGGTGGGGTAACGCTAACTCAAAGCGCTCCTTGGTTCTGGCGCGCGACTCATCACATCCGAAATGAGATAAAAAAGAGCACAAGCGCTTTGCCTTCAGATGCACGAGCGCTAATTCCCGGCCTAATAATCGGTGACCGTAGCGGTCAAGATGAAGAGCTAACTCTTGCCATGCGTCGCAGTGGGTTAACTCATCTGACAGCAGTAAGTGGGGCGAATTTTGCGATTGTGGCAGCTTTGATCTTGGCTCTAGGTCGAGCGATACAAGTTAAGCGAAAGTATCTCTGGTGGTTAGTTGCCATCTCTCTAATGATTTTTATATCGGTGGTTCGCCCTAGTTCCTCTGTTTTGCGGGCGGCAGTTATGACGGGGGCGTTACTTGTGGCGCGCGCCAAAGGCGTTCGAGGTTCGCCTATTCCTGCTCTAGCTGCAGCAATTTCGCTCTTGCTTCTCGTTAATCCTTTTTTCGTGCGAGATGCAGGTTTTGGATTATCCGTCTTTGCAACAGCCGGACTCTTATTTATTGCGCCAATTCTTCAGAAGAAATTCGAGGCAATGGGAGCACCTCCGTTACTTGCTGAAGGTTTGGCAATCCCACTTTCGGCAACCATCTCCTGCTTACCCATAATCGTCTTGCTCTCTGGTGAATTAAGTCTCATATCCATTGCGGCAAACTTTCTTGTTGCGCCAGTGATAGCGATTATCACCTCGCTCGGTCTTATTTTGATGTTAGTTGCTCCATTTAGCCTAACCCTGGGTGCAGGAATTAGTTGGTGCATCACTCCCTTTTCGCTCTGGATCACATTTGTCGCGCGAAATTTCTCAAGCCTTCCCTTTGCAGCATTGAAATGGCCGCAGAACGTGCTCGGCTCTTTGATGACAATTGTGCTGGTTATAGCCTTATCAATCTTATTTGCCATTCAATCTAATAATTTTAAAAAATTCGCGTTAGCAATAATTCTTACTCTTTTAACTGTTGAAATTTTATTTACCATCAAACCATTTTCACAGTCGTGGATTCCTACAGATTGGAGTTTCTTTCAATGCGATGTTGGTCAAGGGGATGGTCTCATTGTTAAAACAAGTGAGAATGCTGCAATAGTGATTGATGTTGGTCCTGAGGCAACAACAATCAACAAGTGTTTGAAGCTGCTTTCAATTACCACGATAGATTTGCTAGTGCTCACACACTTTCATGCAGACCATGTCTCAGGGTTAAAAGGTGCACTTGCCGGTAGGCAGATTGGGAAAGTTTGGACATCGTTGACTAAGGAACCAGATGCTCAGGTTGAACAAGTCTCCCAATTACTTGGAAGTATTCCAACTCATTCACCACAGCCAGGTGAGCGATTTGAGCGAGCTGGAGTACAAATTGAGGTTGTTACCGCTGCCTCTGATGTATCTCCCAATGATTCAAGTATCGCAATTCTGGGAAATGCACATGGCGCAACTTTTTTTGCTGCGGGAGATCTTGAACTCGAGGGACAGGCACGCGCAGTTATTTATTTACAACGCGCTCGCCCCCATGATTTATGGAGTGGCGCTCCGATAGCTTTAATGAAAGCAACACATCATGGATCAGCGCTGCAGGATCCAGAGTTGATAGCGCTACTTGCGCCCCGGGTGACATTCTTTAGCGTAGGTGCAGGAAATCCCTATGGCCATCCCGCGCCTAGCGCTTTGGCGTTATATGGACAGTATGGGGCAATTTACCGAACCGATACCAGCCACAACCTTGCGTTAGCCAAGCGAGAAGGTAATCTCATCATTGCAGCGCAGCCGCCATCTCCGTGGGCGAGGTAATAACGAGCGAGAAGTAACTCAGAAATAATTATGAAAATGCGAGAGGGGGGCCTTGTGAAAAGTTATCTGCTCTTTGGTAGCGAAGAGGTCCTCGCAGATCGCGCGTTACGAGGGATTGAACGCGAAGTTTTGCAAGCAGAGAAGATCACACTTGATGGTAGCGCGATGGAACCGGGCGACTTTTCTAACACAACCGCACCATCTCTTTTTGGTGAGGAGCGACTTATTGTTCTCCGTGAACTTCACGATATTCCTGAGCAGGCCCAGGAAGAGATACTTCGATTTTTAGGGGAGCAACCCAGTGATATCACACTGGTATTGATCCACCCCGGAGGAGTAAAAGGGAAAGCCTTTATAGATAAATTGAAAAAAGCCAAAATTAATCTGATTACCTGTGATGCCATTAAAAAAGATGGCGAGAAAATTGAATTAGTAAAAGCAGAGGCGCTCGATCGTGGAAGAAAAATTAGCACTGAAGCTGCAAGAGCACTTGTGGATGCCTCGGGGAGCGAAGCGCGAGAAATGGTGAGCGCACTCCATCAATTGCTCAGTGACACCAATGGAACAATCGAAGTTGCGCATGTCAACGCGCTCTTTGCCGGAAGAGTAGAGACAACGTCATTCGCCGTTGCCGATGCAATACTGGAGAGCACATTAGGTCAGGCGCTCGTGGCCCTTCGCCAAGCGCTCGATACCGGCGTTGATCCCGTGGTGATCGTGAATTCGTTGGCGTCCTCATTGCGAACTCTGGCGAAAGTTGGTTCGGCGCCGCGTTCAGCTCGCGCGGCAGAACTTGCTCCAGTTTTGGGAATGGCTCCGTGGCAAGTTGAGAAAGCGCGCCGCCAGCTCGCCGGTTGGAGCGGGGCTGGAATTTCCTCTGCGATTAGCGCTATCGCATTTGCCGATGGGCAAGTGAAAGGTGGCGGTAGCGATCCCGCCTTTGCCTGCGAACAGGCCTTGATGGCGGTGGCTGCCGCTCGCTCAGTTTGAGCCAGTTAGCGCCCTGCTGATACCCTCCTCCCCGTATGAATGGCCACCCCGGCCGATAACCCACACGAGAAGAGACCTAGAGTTTTATGGCAAATATCAAGTCGCAGATTAAGCGGATCAAGACCAACGCGAAGGCGCAAGAGCGCAACAAGGCTGTTCGCTCCTCGCTCAAGACCGCTATCCGCCGTTTCCGTGATGCGATTACCGCTGGGGATTCTGCTGTTGTAACCAAGGAACTTCGCGCAGCATCACGCGCCCTTGATGTTGCGGTTGCAAAAGGGGTTATCCATAAGAATCAAGCAGCGAACAAGAAGTCAGCGATGGCTAGGGCTGCATCTTCATCTTCCGCTCGATAACGAAATTAGTGCGGCATAAATGCCTGCCATCCCTCTAAGTAACGCGCCTCAACCTGCCAATACCAATCCATCGTTAATTCGCAATTTCTCCATCATTGCTCACATCGATCACGGTAAATCCACTCTCGCAGATCGAATGCTGGGAATTACCGGAGTTGTCGAAGCTCGGAATATGCGCGCGCAATATCTTGATCGCATGGATATCGAGCGCGAACGCGGCATCACCATCAAATCCCAAGCAGTCCGACTTCCCTGGCGCACAGATGGCAGTGATTTCATCCTCAACATGATTGATACTCCTGGTCACGTTGATTTCACCTATGAAGTTTCCCGTTCACTCGCAGCATGTGAGGGAGCAGTGCTCCTTGTGGATTGCGCTCAAGGAATTGAGGCTCAGACTCTTGCCAATCTTTACCTTGCAATGGAGAACGATTTAACAATCATTCCAGTACTGAACAAGATTGATCTACCCGCGGCGCAACCAGAGAAGTTTGCTGATGAGTTAGCACGTCTTATTGGTTGCGACCCAAGTGATTGCATAAAAGTTTCGGGCAAGACAGGTGAAGGTGTTGAACATCTTCTTGACGAGATTGTCCGCAGAATCCCAGCGCCTATCGGAGATGCCAATGCTCCTGCGCGTGCTCTTATTTTCGACTCCGTATACGACGTTTATCGAGGCGTGGTGACGTATGTTCGGGTAATTGATGGACGCCTTCGAGATCATGATCAAATTCAGATGTTTTCAACGGGTATTAAGCATGAAATGCTTGAAGTGGGCGTTATCTCGCCAGAGCCGATCTCTAGCAAGGGACTTGGCGTTGGTGAAGTGGGTTATCTGATCACTGGCGTAAAAGATGTCCGGCAATCTCGAGTCGGCGACACCGTTACCACTGCAAATAAACCTGCGCAGGTAGCGCTCGCCGGCTATAAAGATCCAATCCCGATGGTCTTTTCTGGTCTCTATCCGCTTGATGCATCGGAATACCCCACCCTTCGGGAAGCGCTTGAGAAACTTCAGCTCAATGATGCCGCGTTAGTTTTCGAACCAGAGACTTCAGCAGCGCTCGGCTTTGGATTCCGCTGCGGCTTTCTTGGCCTATTACATATGGAAATTGTTCGCGAGCGCCTTGAGCGCGAAGCAAATCTCTCGTTAATTTCAACTGCACCTAACGTGGTTTACCACTTAACTCTCGAGGATGGGCGCGAAGTGGAAGTGACAAACCCGAGTGAATTTCCTGAAGGAAAAATTGCGGAAGTTCGGGAACCGATAGTGCGGGCAACAATTCTTGCACCTAGCGAATTTATCGGCTCCATCATGGAGTTATGTCAGGGGCGTAGAGGCGTTCTTCAAGGCATGGATTATCTCTCTGAAGATCGGGTAGAGATTCGCTATACCTTACCTCTTGGTGAAATCGTCTTCGACTTCTTTGATAATTTGAAATCTCGCACTCGTGGTTATGCATCATTAGATTACGAACCAATTGGTGAAGCGCCAGGCGATTTGGTAAAGGTCGACATTTTGCTACAAGGGGAGAAAGTTGATGCCTTCAGCGCAGTCATTCATAAAGAAAAGGCGTATGCCTACGGTGTGATGATGACTGGAAAATTACGAGAGTTAATTCCAAGGCAGCAATTTGAAGTTCCTATTCAAGCAGCAATTGGCTCTCGAATTATTGCTCGAGAAAACATCCGCGCAATTCGTAAAGACGTTCTCGCAAAATGCTATGGCGGTGATATCACTCGTAAGCGGAAACTCCTTGAGAAGCAGAAGGAGGGTAAGAAGCGAATGAAAATGGTGGGACGCGTTGAGGTACCGCAAGAGGCATTTATCGCCGCGCTATCAACCAGCGAAGAGGCCGAGAAAGCTAAGGGTAAAAAGTGAGTTCAACGGGCAGAACGGTTTTGCCACTCTCGCTCTACATTCACATTCCTTATTGCGTAAAACGTTGCGGTTATTGTGACTTTAATACTTACACTCCAGCTGAATTGCGAGCAGATGCTACTTCAGTGGCCGCCGTCTCGGCCGGCTACATTGACGCTCTCATTGCAGAATTAGATCAAGCAGTCGCTCGATTGGGTGAGCGAGAAGTAAGAACAATTTTTTTTGGTGGTGGAACCCCAACTCTGCTGCCTCCGGATCAGTTAGGGCGAGTGCTCCGTGCGGTTGAAGAGAGATTTCTTATATCAAAAACATGTGAGATTACAACGGAGGCAAATCCAGATTCAGTTAGCGCTGAGTCTTTAATCAAATTACGCCAGGCTGGCTTTAATCGAATCTCTTTTGGAGTTCAATCTATTAAAGGACATGTGCTACAAACCCTTGATCGAACTCACGATTCAACTCGAGTTGGCGAAGTTGTAAATAGCGCCAAGAGCGCCGGTTTTGATTCGATAAGCGTCGATCTAATTTATGGAACTCCGGGAGAGAGCGTTGCTGACTTAAATGAGAGCGTTAGCTTTGCTCTCTCGCTTCCGATAGATCACCTCAGCGCTTATGCCCTCATTGTTGAGCAGGGAACAAAATTTGGCGCCGCGGTGCGAAGAGGTGATGTTGTGATGCCCAATGATGATGAGACTGCAGAAAAATATCTTCTCATCGATGGGCGAATGAGTGAGGCAGGATTTCACTGGTACGAATTGAGTAATTGGTCTCTTCCCGGACATGAGAGCCGACATAATCAAATTTATTGGGTGAGCGGTGATTGGTGGGGAATAGGCGCTGGCGCACACTCCCACTTGGCAGGGGAGAGATGGTGGAACGTTAAACATCCAAAAATGTATCTTGATCTTTTGGCTGAAAAGAAATCACCGGCAGCAGGAAGCGAAGTGCTTCATGATGACGATAAATTTACTGAAAGTGTGATGTTACAGATAAGAATGCGTGAAGGTTTAGATCTTGCGCGCTTTACCAATTCCCAACAAAAAGTGTTGGCTAATTTCCATGAGAGAGAGCTCTTCTTAGATGAACCTTGGCAAGCCGGCCGGGGAGTGCTCTCGTTGCAGGGAAGGCTCCTTGCTGATCAAATCGTTCGGGACGTACTTTCAGATTAACTTTCGCTAGTATTAAGCCATGCAGACCCTCAATCTCGTCCTCACTGGCCTACTCGCACTTATCTTTTTGCTCTCTGGAATTTCCAAGGCAAGTGGTAATGAGAAAGGTCTATCCGGTACACGAGAAGTTAATGTTCCAGATGGCATCGCACGCTTAGTCGGTTTATTTGAAGTACTTCTTGCCCTTGGGCTAGTTATTGGTCTTTACGATTCGTGGTTTACCAATGCCATTCAATGGCTATCCCTCGTTGGCGTCTGGTGCACGATGGCGGTGGCGCTCATTCTTCACTTCCGCGCCGGAAAGGCAGCCTCCGGGTTACCTGCTTTTATCTTGTTGACTGTCGCGTCAGTTGCGCTCGTAACTATCTAGCTTTCCCCCTAAAATTGGCACTCACGTAAGGTAAGTGCCAGGTCGACGGTTCTCTGGCGAAATAGCAGTGGCACGGAGGAGGCGACGACACATGGAGCGAAGGATGGAAATCTTGCGCGCCATTGTTGAGGATTATGTTGCTACCAACGAGCCAGTCGGTTCAAGAGTGTTGGCGGCGCGCCACGGATTGAGTATCTCGCCAGCAACCATCCGCAATGAAATGGCAGCGCTTGAAGATGAAGGCTTGATTATTCAACCGCACACAAGCGCCGGCCGTGTTCCTACAGACTTAGGGTATCGAGTATTTGTTGATCGCCTCTCAACAGTAAAACCTCTCTCCGCTCCCGAGCGACGCGCCATCGATAATTTTTTAGAGGGCGCAGCTAATCTCGATGATGTAATCGCACGGACGGTGAGGTTACTTGCTCAAGTGACACATCAAGTTGCGATTGTGCAGTACCCATCATTAACGCGCTCTGCAGTTCGTCATATTGAAGTACTCGCTCTCGCATCAAATCGATTGATGTTAGTCCTTATCGCCGATACCGGGCGTGTGGAGCAGCGGATACTTGATTTACCAACTGAGATAGGTGAGAAGACACTTAACGCTTTGCGTAGCAAACTCAATACCCTCTCTGCCGGCAAGAAGCTCGCTGTGCTATCAGATGTACTGAAGAAATTTGAGGAAGAATTTTCCCAAGAGGAGCGGACAAACATTCGCCACATTGTTGCGGTAATCCTGGAAATGTCGATTGAGAAGAGCGAGGAGCGTGTTGTCGTCTCTGGTACATCTAATCTTGCACGTCATGCTCCTGATTTCAATGAGAGCGTACATCCGGTACTCGAAGCGCTAGAAGAGCAAGTAGTTCTGCTCAGACTATTGGGTGAAGCAGTTGATGTGATGAAAGTGAAAATTGGCCACGAACAAGAGAATAAAAAACTGCACTCTACTAGTGTGATTACCACAGGTTATGGCCCGACTGGAGAATCGGTTGCAACCTTGGGAATTATTGGACCAACGCGAATGGATTACCCAACATCGATGGGCGCAGTGAGCGCTGTTGCGCGTTATGTCAGTAGATTCCTTCAAGAGGAAATCTAATGGCACAAGATCACTACTCCTCTCTGGGGATTTCTCGCGACGCATCGACTGATGAGATTAAACGCGCGTATCGGAAATTAGCGCGCGAACTTCACCCCGATGTTAATCCCGACCCGAAAGCGCAAGAGCGCTTTAAAGAAATTACCCACGCATATGAAATCTTGAGCGATTCAGAGAAACGTCGTAGCTATGACATGGGTGGCGATTCCGGTTTTGCAGGTGGCTTCGGCTTTGGCGACATCATGGATGCCTTTTTTGGCGGCGGAGGTTCTCGTGGTCCACGAGCGCGAGTTCGACGCGGTCAAGATGCATTAATCAAAATTGATCTCACGTTACAAGAGGCAGCGTTTGGCGCTGAGAGAGAATTGACCGTTGAGACAGCAGTGACATGCGATGTCTGTACTGGAACTGGTTGTGCGCCAGGAAGTTCACCCACCACCTGTGAACTCTGTCGTGGTCGTGGCGAGGTACAGCAAGTCACGCGCTCGATTCTTGGACAGATGATGACTTCTCGGCCATGCGCCAATTGCCAGGGATTTGGCACCACTATTAAAGAGCCATGCGGTGAATGCGCGGGTGATGGACGAGTCCGCTCTAGATCTACCTTGCAGATAAATATTCCTGCTGGTATCGATGATGGCAATCGCATCCAGCTCTCTGGGAAAGGTGAAGTTGGGCCAGGTGGCGGGCCAAGTGGTGATCTCTATGTAGAGGTAAATATTGCGAGCCATGAAACGTTGGTTCGTGATGGCGATGATTTACATTCACCACTGGCCATTTCAATGGTCGATGCCGCGCTCGGCACAACTGTTGATATCGAGAGTCTTGATGGAGTACTCCAGGTAACAATCCCACAAGGAACTCAGAGCGGAACCACCATTCCAATCAAAGGAAAAGGAGTCACCAGGTTACGAGGCTCAGGTCGCGGAGATCTCTACGTTCACGTGGAAGTAGTAATACCAACAAAACTCTCTGAGCAAGAGGCGAACTTATTACGTTCCTTTGCTCAGCTTCGCGGAGATAAAGAGCGGATCTCAGTAAGTAATACCGCTGGAGGCGAAACTGGCTTCTTCTCTCGACTAAAAGAAGTACTCGGGCGCTAACGGTGTTCACCTTATTCTTTGTAACGCCAGAGCAGTTAAAGCAGAGTGAGATTGAAGTCAGCGGTTCAGAAGGTCGCCATGCGATATCAGTACTTCGTATCAAAGTGGGTGAGGTAATTCGTCTTGCTGATGGCGTAGGCAATTGGGTCGAAGGTGAAGTGACTTCAATCGGAAAAGATAAATTTTCTATATCAGTGGCGGTGCGCGGTAGCGATCGCATCAATAAACCATCAGTGACAGTTGCGCAAGCACTTCTCAAAGGTGAAAATCAAAGAGCGGCGCTAGATCAACTTGTACAAGCTGGAGTCGACACCATTATTCCGTGGCGAGCAGCACGCTCAGTGGGTGTAATTGATAAACGCGAGAAGTGGCAAGAGGTTATTTATGCGGCGGCAAAACAATCTCGCAGGTCGATGCTCTCAGAAATTAATTCGATGGTTGATGCGGAAGGTTTAGTTGTTCAAGTTGCCAAGTATGAAAAATCCATCGTGCTCCATGAAGGTGCAACAGCGAAATTGACACAAGTGTTGAATTTAGAAAGTTCAAAAGAATTGCTCGTCATCGTTGGACCCGAAGGTGGATTAACTCATGAAGAGGTAGCAGCACTTATGGCGGCCGGTGCGGATCCAGTTAGGTTAGGCGATCCAGTTATCCGAGCTGATTTGGCGGGCGCTCTTGCTATTGCTGCTATAAATGCACTAACGGGAAACTGGTAGTAGAAGAACTGCTATGAAAGTCATTCCGCGAAAGGGGCAGCAATGAGCTCAACTTCAGTGGACTGCATATTTTGTAAGATTATTTCTGGCGAAATCCCTTCACCCCATCTTGCAGCTAATGACGAGGCAGTCGCAATTGCGGATATCTCACCAGTTGCGCCAACCCACTTCTTAATTCTTCCGCGAAAACACGAAGAGAATGCGATTGCGCTCCATCGAAGTGAGCCTCAATCATTGAGCGGAATTTTCGCCTTGGTGGATACGTTAACGAGCGAACGAGGGATTAGCGACTATCGCCTAATCTTCAATACTGGCGCCGAGGCTGGGCAGAGCGTCTTTCATGCCCATCTCCATTTAATCGCTGGCAGAGCGATGCAGTGGCCGCCAGGCTAGAATTCTCGTAATGGAAAAAGCCACCCTCTCCCTTCCCAAAGAGCTCTCACCAGTTGCCCTCTTTGGTCCTGCGGATACAAATCTCCGAGCGATTGAACGCGCCTTCCCGGGTTTAGAAATCACCCTTCGGGGTAGTGAGCTCCATGCTCGAGGTGAGAGAGGCGAACTATCTGCCTTTGAAAAATTAATTGCTCAGTTAGTTCTTTTGGTACAACGTGGCCAAGAAGTCACTCCAGATGGATTGCAACAGAGTTTAAAAATATTACGTGGAAATTCTCTTCCTGCCGAAGTGCTTTCGCTAAATATTCTCAGCAACCGCGGAAAGACCATTCGCCCAAAGACGCTTAATCAAAAAAGATATGTGGATGTAATTGATAAGAACACCATTGTTTTTGGAATTGGCCCAGCGGGAAGTGGAAAAACTTACCTGGCGGTCGCCAAAGCAGTACAAGCACTTCAAGCAAAGCAAGTGAGTCGAATAATCCTGACCCGGCCCGCTGTTGAAGCGGGAGAACGACTTGGTTTTCTACCTGGAACTCTTCACGAAAAAATTGATCCATACCTGCGTCCGTTATTTGATGCCTTACATGACATGATGGATCCGGATGCGATTCCAAAACTCGTTGCAAATGGCACAATTGAAATTGCGCCTCTTGCATACATGCGCGGCAGAACGCTAAATGACTCGTTCATTATTCTTGATGAAGCTCAGAACACTTCGCCAGAACAGATGAAGATGTTTCTTACTCGCCTGGGATTTGGTTCCAAAATGGTTATTACCGGAGACGTGACCCAGATTGATTTACCTAGCGGTGTTAAATCTGGCCTAAAAGTGGTTCGAAACATTCTTGATAACGTCGTCGATTTGGAATTTGTTGAACTAACTAGCGAAGATGTGGTTCGCCATAAGATTGTTGCCGATATTGTTGAGGCTTATGAGCGATTTGATCAGCAGATTCACGCCTCAAGACCTCTGCCAATCCATAAGGATAGATAAGTGCCCATTCTGCTTGAGAATGAGAGTGATTTTGAGTGCCCAGAAATTCAGTTGATTTCGCTGGCAGCTTTTGCCATCCGTTATATGAAATTAGATGAGAGCGTTGAACTTTCAATACTTGCTGTAGATGAAGATGAGATGGAGCGGCTTCATATCGAGTGGATGGATGAAGCAGGCCCAACGGATGTCCTTTCATTTCCCATTGATCAAATACGCCCAGGCCAAGTGTTAATAAAAGGTGAAACTACTCTTGGAGATGTAGTGCTATGTCCTGCTGTTGCTGAGCGCCAAGCAATAAGCGCTGGACACTCGACAACTGCAGAGTTGCAGATTCTTTTGGTCCACGGGATATTGCACCTGTTGGGTTTTGACCATGCAGAACTTGCAGAAGAAGTTGAAATGTTTGCGCTACAAAATCAGATTATTTTGGAGTGGGAGAGAGCTCAATGAGTATCTCTGAGATTTTACTCATTATTTTTCTCCTGGTTTTTGCTGGGTTTTTGGCAGGAACTGAGAGCGCCTTGAGCAATCTCTCTCGCGTTTTTATGGAAAACCAAAGCGCAATTAAGAGCCGAAGTTCGCGCGCGCTCATTAAATTTGCTGCTGATCCCTCTCGTTTTCTAAACGTTGTGCTTTTGGTGCGAAAGAGCGCTGAGTTTGCCGCCGCTGCATTGGTTGCCCAGATTGCGTTAAATCAAATTAGCAATCAACGCGAAGCGCTGGCATTGACTGTACTCATCATGGTTGTCGCTTCATATGTACTCGTTGGAGTTGGTCCTCGAACATTAGGTAAACAGCATCCAGAGAAGTGGGCTCGTCCGGGTGCGGTCCTCGCGATTTTACTTGCCCGAGTACTTTCACCTGTTACTGTTCTACTGATTGCTATCGGAAATGCAATAACCCCTGGCAAAGGATTTAAAAAGGGTCCATTTTCTACAGAAGCTGAGTTTCGAGATCTAGTAGATCAGGCTCGCGAGCGTGGTTTTGTTGAAGAAGATGAACACGAGATGATTCATTCAGTTTTCGAATTAGGGAACACGCTGGCTCGAGAGGTCATGGTGCCTCGAACAGAAATGGTTTATATCGAACGCGGTAAAACGCTAAGGCAGGCGCTCTCACTAGCCCTTCGGTCTGGTTACTCACGAATTCCAGTTATTGGTGAAGATTTAGATGACATCGTGGGAATCGCATACATCAAAGATTTAGCAAAGAGAAGCCATGATCACCGCGAAGCGGAGCAGAGTGAGCGCGTTGAAGCATTAATGCGTCCGGCCAACTTCGTTCCCGAGAATAAAATGGCTGACGAACTACTTAAGGAGATGCAATCTGAGCAAATACATCTTGCAATCGTGGTGGATGAGTATGGTGGAACAGCTGGGTTAGTTACTATCGAAGATATCCTCGAGGAAATCGTTGGTGAAATCTCGGATGAATTTGATGACGAAGATGATGAGCAATTAGAGCAGTTAAGTAAGAGTAAGTATCGGGCTCGTGCGCGAATTCACCTCGAAGATTTAGAGCGTGAACTGGGTATTACCTTTGATGAGGAAGATAAGGAATCGGTAGATACTCTTGGTGGATTACTAGGAAAGCATATTGGCCAAGTTCCCATTCCCGGAAGTGAGATTACCATTGGATCTTGGCGATTTATTGCAGAGCGTCCCGTTGGTCGGAGAAAACGTGTCGGTACTGTTCTTATAGAAAATGAAGGAGGCGATGATGATGAGCGCAGAGAGGTTAATCTCAAATAGCGAAGATCAGAAGTTGCTCACACTTGCACGGGCATCCTTGCACCGTAGTAGCCTCATTCAAAGCGCAGCGCTACGAGATGGAACAGGACGTACTCATGTCGGAAATAACATCGCTCTTGAATCACTTCATTTGGATGCGCTACAAGTGGCGCTTGCAATGGCAATTTCTAGCGGCGCCGACGCAATTGAGGCAGCGGTAGTGGTAGGAGAGCAGCCAACAGTGATTGCAATTACAAATATCCGCGAGATATCAAAGAATTCCCTTATTTGGCATGTGACTGCGGATGGGTCGGCCCGAGCGCTTTAACCGATAGAATTGGCAAATGCGAATTGCGCGATTCACTCCACCTAAAGAAGTTTCTGCTTCACCACTTTTTGGTGTCGTAATGGGTGATGAGATTGAGATCCTGAGCGGTGATCCACTCTATGCTGGAATTATAAAGACAGGTGAGAAAGTTTCGCTTGATAAAGTGAAACTTCTGGCGCCAGTTATTCCGCGAAGCAAAGTAGTCTGCGTTGGCAAGAACTATGCCGATCATGCAAAAGAGATGGATAGCGCTGTTCCACAGCAACCCGTCCTCTTTATCAAACCGAATACATCCGTAATTGGTCCCGATGATGCAATTATCTGGCCAAGTATGAGCCAGAAAGTTGACCACGAAGCTGAACTTGCTATCGTCATTGGAAAAATTTGTAAGGATGTTCCAAAAGAGCGAGTGAACGATGTAATTTTTGGGTACACAATTGCAAATGATGTTACCGCTCGAGATTTACAGAAGGTTGATGGCCAATGGTCGCGAGCAAAGGGTTTTGACACATTCTGCCCACTAGGACCATGGATTGAGACCGATATTGATCCAAGCGATTTAGCAATCTCAGCTTCCGTGGATGGCGAGCTTCGCCAAAACGATCGAACCTCTTCAATGATTTTTGATATACCAACAATCATTAATTTCGTCTCCCAGGTGTATACGCTCCTGCCAGGCGATGTAATTCTCACCGGCACCCCTGCCGGCGTCGGCGTCATTCCCGTTGGGAGCAAAGTTTCTATTTCTATCGAGAAAATCGGCACCTTAGAGAATCGGGCAGTGTCACATGGCTAATCGGCCAATCAAAGTTCGCTTTGCACCATCACCAACTGGTGATTTGCACGTAGGCAATATTCGCACTGCCCTTTTTGATTGGGCATATGCTCGCCATACCGGAGGCATTTTCCTTTTTCGAATTGAAGACACCGATCGCAGCAGGGTAACCGATGAGTACATCGCTGCCGCGATTGATACCTTGAAATGGTTAGGACTTAATTGGGACGAGGGGCCAGAAGTTGGAGGACCGCACGGACCATATCTGCAATCAGAGCGTCTTGATATCTATGCGCACTGGGCTGCTCGCTTCATCGAGCAGGGCGATGCTTATTATTGCTATTGCACACCAGAAGAGTTAGAAGCAAGAAGAGAAGAGCAGAAAGAGTCTGGCCAAGCGCCAGGTTATGACGGTAAATGTCGCGCAATTAGTGATAGCGATTTTGATAGATATAAAGATGAAGGCCGAGCACCAGTTATTCGAATGCGGATGCCTGAGGGAAGCACCACCTTTACTGACGTCATTCGCGGTGACTGCACCTTCGATCATAATTTTGTTCCTGATTTCGTACTTGTGCGAGCAGATGGATCTCCGCTTTACACCCTCGCAGTTGCTGTTGATGATGTGTTGATGGAGGTGACACATATTTTGCGCGGCGAGGATTTACTCTCCTCTACGCCGAGACAAATTCGTGTCTATCAGGCGATGGGGGTAAAACCCGAGGAGTATCCACTCTTTGCGCATCTTCCTTTTGTCATGGGAACGGATAATGCCAAACTCTCCAAGCGAAATGGTGAAACATCTATTGCGTGGTATCGCGAGCAAGGGTTTTTGCCTGAGGCAATCTGTAATTACTTGGCGTTACTTGGTTGGTCGCCAGGGGATGATCGAGAAAATCTAACTCTCAAAGAGTTAACTGAACTATTCACTATCGAACGCGTGAACTCTAATCCAGCTCGCTTTGATATGAAGAAATTAGAGAACATTAACGGCGATAAAATTCGAGGCCTCTCAATTGAAGATTTTTACACCTGGGCGGTACCTTTCTTACAAAGGGCGAACGTTCTCTCCACTCCAATTACTGGCGAGCAAGAGCGCGTGGTTCGCCAAGCGCTGCCAATAATTCAAGAGCGAATTATCAAGCTATCAGAGATTCCTGAGATGCTCGCCTTTCTATTTACCGAAAAAGTTGATCTCAATCCGGAGTCAGTTGCAAAGTATCTTGGTGCAGATTCGAAGAAAATCATTTCTCGAGCCCTGGAAGCTCTCACTTCATTAGCTACGTGGGATTATGGCGCCATCGATGTCGCACTCCGCACTGCGCTCATTGATGAGATGGGGCTCAAACCTCGCCTCGCATTTAGCGCTATTCGCGTTGCAGTCACCGGTAGCCATATCTCACCCCCGCTCTTTGAATCGATGGAGATTCTTGGCCGTGAGCGGGTGTTAGCACGGCTCGCTGCGATTTAAAGGTGGGGCCAAGAACAGGTATCCTTGATTGCTCTGTAGTGGGGTATGGGGTAACTGGCAGCCCAGCGGATTCTGATTCCGTTAGTCTAGGTTCGAATCCTGGTACCCCAGCAAAAACTAAATAGAAAGTTACAGATGGCCCCGTCGTCTAGCGGCCTAGGACTCTGGCTTCTCAAGCCAGCTACGAGGGTTCGAATCCCTTCGGGGCTACTCCTAGAAAAGAAAAACGGTAAGAATTTTTTACTACTTGCCGTTGAGATACTCCGATATGCGCGCTGCAGTAGCAATAACTGCCGCCGCATGAGTTCTTCCGGGTTGTCTACCTAACCGTTCAATCGGTCCACTCAGACTTACCGCTGCAATTACTCGATTATGAGGACCTCTAATTGGGGCTGACACGCTCGCCACACCGGCCTCGCGCTCGCCAACGCTCTGTGCCCAACCGCGTCGACGTACTGCAGTAAGAGTAGCTGCATCAAATCTCGCATTTTTTAAGGTTTTACTAATTCGATCGGGTTCTTCCCAAGCCAGAAGAATTTGCGCAGCAGAACCTGCTTGCATCGTTAAGGCCGAGCCCACTGGCACGCTATCGCGCAAGCCAGAGAGTCGATCAGCAACAGCAACACAGAGTCGCAGATCTCCTTGCCTGCGATAAATCTGCGCACTCTCCCCAGTGGCATCGCGGAGCGCAGTTAGCGCTGGTCCAGCAATTACTAATAAACGATCTTCGCCAGCGCTCTGTGCTAGTTCACCTTCACGCGCACCAATAGTGAAACGGCCATGTAAATCACGTGCGATGAAGCGATGATGTTCAAGGGCAACAGCAAGACGATGACATGTTGGGCGAGCGATTTTTGTTGCGGCTACTAATTCAGCTAGTGTGAGCGGACCAGCCTCAAGCGCGTTTAGTATGGCAATCGCTTTATCAAGGACACCGACCCCGCTGCCAACGATACTTTTCATGATATGATATTAGCATCTCAAATGGTGAGATGAATATTTGAGATGATTATTTTTCAACATCACCAAAATAGCGATGGAAGTGGTGCGATGGGCAAGACTTTAGCCGAGAAAATCTGGAGCGACCATGTCGTACATAGCGCTCCGGGCGAACCTGATCTCTTATATATCGATTTACATTTGATCCATGAAGTGACAAGCCCGCAGGCTTTCGATGGACTTCGTTTAGCTGGGCGGAAAGTACGTCGCCCTGATCTCACTTTAGCCACTGAGGATCACAACACTCCGACAATCGATATCGATAAGCCAATTGCCGATCCAATCTCCAAGCTTCAAGTAGATACGCTTCGAAAAAACGCTGCAGAATTTGGCATTCGCCTTCACTCGCTAGGAGATATTGAGCAAGGAATTGTTCACGTCGTCGGCCCACAATTAGGAATTACTCAGCCTGGTATGACAATCGTTTGTGGCGATTCACATACATCAACTCATGGCGCTTTTGGCGCTCTTGCATTTGGTATCGGCACCAGCGAAGTTGAGCATGTTTTGGCAACGCAAACTCTTCCGCAATCAAAGCCAAAGATGATGGCAGTGAATGTGGAGGGAACGCTCCGCAAAGGGGTGACGAGCAAAGATATTATTTTGGCGCTCATTGCAAAGATTGGCACTGGTGGTGGGCAAGGTTATGTAATCGAATATCGCGGTAGCGCAATTCGCGCGCTCTCTATGGAAGCGCGAATGACAATATGCAATATGTCGATTGAAGCAGGGGCTCGAGCAGGGCTTATAGCGCCAGATCAAACAACTTTCGATTACATCAAGGGACGTCCGCATGCGCCTGAAGGTGATCAATGGGATCGCGCCCTTGAGTACTGGAAGAGCCTTTACTCCGATAGCGATGCTCATTTTGATGTTCAAGTGGATCTTGATGCAAATTTGCTCTCGCCATTTGTTACTTGGGGAACTAATCCAGGGCAGGGCGCGCCACTTGATTCATTTGTTCCTGCGCCAAGTGACTTCTCGGATGAGGGAGCACGCAATGCTGCAGAACGTGCGCTGGAATATATGGGACTTGAAGCTCATACACCGCTGAAATCTGTAAAGATTGACACGGTCTTCCTCGGTTCGTGTACCAATGGACGGATTGAAGATCTACGCGCCGCTGCAGAGATAATTAAGGGCAGAAAAATTGCATCGGGCCTTCGAATGTTAGTTGTTCCTGGTTCAGCTCGAGTTCGACAACAAGCGCAAGCGGAGGGGTTACATAGAGTATTTCTTGATGCAGGCGCAGAGTGGCGTGAAGCTGGATGTTCTATGTGCCTTGGAATGAATCCCGATCAACTACAACCAGGTGAGCGGAGCGCGTCCACGAGCAATAGAAATTTTGAAGGGCGTCAGGGTAAAGGTGGGCGCACTCATTTAGTGAGCCCATTAGTTGCAGCAGCAACTGCAATTCGTGGCACGCTCTCAAGTCCAGATGATTTGGAAGGGGAGAGGTAACAATGAAAGCTTTTATCTCACATACCGGAAGCGCAATCCCCCTCCGTAGAAGTAATGTTGATACCGACCAAATTATTCCGGCACAGTACTTAAAGCGGGTTACTCGATCAGGTTTCGAGGACGGTCTTTTTAACGCGTGGCGACAAGATCCGGAATTCGTTCTCAATCAGCCGCAATATAAAGGAGCGACGATCCTTGTCGCCGGACCAGATTTTGGCACGGGTTCCTCACGCGAGCATGCTGTTTGGGCGCTACAGAACTATGGTTTTGAGGCGATACTCTCAAGTCGGTTCGCTGACATCTTCCGTAATAACTCACTTAAAGGAGGGCTACTTACCGTCATCCTTTCGCAACCGGTCATCGAAGAGTTATGGGATCTCATTGAGGCAAACCCAGCGCTTGAGATAGCGGTCGACTTGGAGGCGCGAGAAGTCCGATTTGCCGGTAAAAAAGTGGGTTTTGAACTCGATGATTACACCCGCTGGCGCCTCATGGAAGGTCTCGACGACATTGGGCTCACCCTTCGAAATATCGAATCGATTGCTCACTATGAGGAAAAACGCCCTGATTTTAAGGTGAAAACCCTTCCCGCCCGAAGTTAATAAGCGGAAACCTCTCTCAACGTCTGCTTGAGAGTGGGAAATTTTCGGTTTTTTCTTTCCCGACACGCCAACGCGGTATTGGACGTTTTATCGTTAGGTACGTATTTTTGCGCTCAATGTTGGAGTTTTCACTCTTACACTTATGCAAAACTTAAAAAAAAGGGGAATTCATGAATAAGGCCCAGTTCATCAAGTCATTGATGCCACACTTCAATGAAAGCAGGAAAGATGCTACCCATGCAGTAGAAATCGTGATTGATGCGATTACTCGTAACATGGCAAAAGGCGAAGATGTCAGCATTGCTGGATTTGGAAAGTTCCGCAAAATTCAGCGTAAGGCTCGCATCGCTCGCAATCCATTCACTGGTGAGCCAGTAAAGGTAAAGGCAAAGACAGTTGCACGCTTTACTCCCGCAAAGGTGCTCAAGGAGATCGTTGCTGGTACCCGAAAGATGGAGCCAGCGCCAAAGCCCGCCCCAAAGCCAGTTGCTAAGGCTGCTCCCAAGAAGGCTGCAAAGAAAGCAGCGCCAAAGAAAGCCGCCAAGAAAGCAGCAAAGAAGGCTCCGAAGAAGGGCGCTAAAAAGGCTGTAAAGAAGAAGAGATAACTCGCTCTTTTTCACTGTAACGCTGGGTGGGGGTCGCGGATGGTCGCGGCTCCCATCTGGCGTTTCTGGAGAGCTGAGCTCTCCCAGTCTTTTAAGAGAAGTTAACCGCAGAAGGCTAGTAGGGTTTCGATATGGCTGAGCACGCGGGCAATTCCTCGGAGTCTGGCGCCATCTCCTACCCACCTCCCAAGGGTTCGCCTCTGGGGATTACTCCCTGGTTCCGCTTTGGCGCGTTCTTCCTTCGACCACTGCTCTTTGCGATTGCAAAGCGGGATTGGCGTGGCGTAGCAAACATTCCCAAGAGCGGCCCAATAATTTGTATTTCCAATCACATCTCCTATCTTGACCCCTTGGTTTTCGCGCACTTTCTCCATGACAATGGACGGGCACCGCGATTTCTTGGTAAGGCGGAGCTCTTTCGGATTCCATTTATTGGCACAGTGTTGCGCGGAGCAGGACAAGTTCCCGTTGAACGCGAAAGCGCAAATGCACGCCAGGCTCTCGACCATGCCATTGCATTTTTAAACGCAGGTCATTTACTGGGGGTTTATCCAGAAGGAACGCTCACTCGTGATCCCGGGATTTGGCCGATGAAGGCAAAGACGGGAGTTGCACGGCTTGCCATTTTGGCACAGTGCAAGGTCGTTCCTTGTGCGCAGTGGGGCGCTCAAGATGTGCTCCCACCATACGGTCGGAAAATTTCACTCTTCCCACGGAAAACTTTCCATGTTTGGGCTGGGCAGCCGCTAGATTTTTCGAAGTGGTATGGCAAGGAAGATGACCCCATTGCCGTGAGAGAGGCGACTGATTTCGCGATGAACGCCCTCACTACAATGTTGGAGGAGCTGCGCGGCGAAAGAGCGCCAGAAATTTCTTTTGATCCTGCTTTGAGTGAACTCCCTCGAGTAGGCAATTACAAGAGAGAAAAGAGAAGGAACCAAGAAAAAGGAGGTGCTCAGTGACTGTGAAATTTGCAATTATGGGTTCAGGTTCATGGGGCACTGCGTTTGCTCAAATCGTTGCTGATAGCGCTCATGGTCATAAAGTAATTATTTGGGGTAGAAATCAAGAGACGATTAATGAGATTAATGCGCTTCATACCAATACAAAATTTCATCCGGGAGCAATGTTGCCTGAGAAAATTAGCGCGACAACGAATCCTGAAGTTGCGCTAGCGCAGGCGAATGTCGTGGTGTTTGCAATTCCTGCACAGACCCTTCGTGAAAATCTCAAAACTTGGGGCGGGTTGATACCCAAAGGAGCAATTCTGGTTAGCTTACTTAAAGGTTTGGAGCGCGGCACACATGCTCGAATGAGCGAAGTTATTGAAGAGGAGTTGCACATTGGACCAGAGCAAATCGCTATTGTTACTGGCCCGAATTTAGCTGGTGAAATAATTAGGCGCGAGCCTGCGGCCGTTGTAATCGCATCGGCAAATGAAGAGATTTCTGTAGAACTTCAAAATCTATTAGCAGTTCCATATTTTCGTCCATATACCTCTACCGATGTCGTGGGATGTGAAGTCGCTGGGACGATTAAGAATGTGATGGCACTTGCCGTAGGTATGGCTAGTGGTTTGGGGATGGGAGATAACACCAAAGCAACGGTGATTACACGTGGTCTTGCCGAAACAACGAGGTTGGGCGTTGCTCTTGGCGCCGATCCGATGACCTTTGCAGGTCTTGCAGGCATGGGCGACTTGGTTGCCACCTGCTCCTCTCCACTTTCACGTAATCGTTCATTTGGGGAACGACTTGGTCGTGGCTTAGGGCTGTCGCAGGCGCAAACCGAAACAAAAACTACGGCAGAAGGCGTCTCATCTGCTCCTGCAGTTCTTGATCTCGCACGTGAACGTGGCGTTGATATGCCAATCGTGGAAGCGGTAGTTGATGTTGTAGCCAATGGATTGCCACCAAAAGAGGTCGTGCGCAAGTTAATGAGTCGCACAACTCGGTCTGAGCATTAAGAGCCGGTACCCTTAATAACGTGGCCACAGAATCCAAGAAAAAAGTTCGCGTTGGCGTACTCTGTGGCGGTCGAAGTAGTGAACATTCCATCTCTTGCCTCTCTGGAGCCAGTCTCCTTGCCGCAATTGACCGCGAAAAATTTGAGCCCGTTCCGCTTGGGATAACTCAATCGGGACAGTGGGTTTATTTAGAGGGCTTGACGGACAAGTTGGTAATTATTCATGGCTCGTTACCAAAGGTGCCAGAGAGCGCCCCGATGGTAACTGTTAATCGCGACGGCATCTTTGCTAATAATAGAAATTTAGAGATTGATCTAATTTTTCCAGTTTTGCATGGTCCATATGGTGAAGATGGCACCATTCAAGGATTACTAGAAATGTTTGATATTCCATATGTGGGGGCTGGTGTGCTCGCTTCGGCAATAGGAATGGATAAAGCGACCTGCAAGCGGTTGTTTGTGGAGGCAGGCATACCTTCAGTTGATTTTGATATCTTCTATTGGAGTGAATGGCAGGGTTTCACAAGCGAGATTTCCGCGCGCATACAAGAGGAATTTACGTTACCAATTTTTGTGAAGCCTTCACGCGCCGGGTCGAGTAATGGAATAAGTAAAGTGAAATCTTGGTCTGAGCTTGATGCAGCAGTACGACTTGCAAAAGATTACGATGAAAAAATTCTCATCGAAGCATTCGCGCCAGGACGCGAAGTTGAATGCGGCATATTGGGAGATCGCGCCTCGCGAGTTGGTGAGATTCGGATTCTTGGCAACCATGAGTTTTATGATTTCGAAGCAAAATATCTTGATAATTCAACAGAACTTATTGTGCCAGCCAATATTCCAAGTGAAATTGAAAAAGAAATTCAGCAGCTAGCGCTAGATGCATTTGCCTTAATCGATGGCGAGGGGATAGCTCGAGTAGATTTCTTCCTTCAAGAAAATGGCGAGATAATTCTCAACGAAATAAATACCATGCCTGGTTTTACGGCAACCTCTATGTATCCACGCCTTTGGAGCGCGACTGGACTTTCCTATAAAGAGGTAATTACCCAATTAATCGAACTTGTCGAGCGAGTAGGACGGTAAATTAGTCGTTCACGACAGGGCAGGTAAGGGTACGGGTAATGCCTGGTACTGCCTGAACTTTCGCCAGAATAGTCCGACCAAACTCTTCCATCGATGCAGCTTCAGCGCGCATGATGACGTCGTATGGCCCGCCTACTCCTTGAGCGATGTTGACTCCAGCAATAGCTCCAACAGCTTTCGCAACTGCAGCCGCTTTGCCAACTTCGGTCTGAATGAGAATGTACGTCTGAATCGACATGTTATTCCGTCCCTTTTGCCGTGCTGATGTGGGGCAACGCTATCGCAGGATAGGCTCCGGTAGAAAGTTGGTTTTTTCAGCGCCAGGTGAGAAGTGGTAAGGCTAGGAGTGATGGTGCGGATAAGTGAGATGGGCGAGGAGGCGCTGATTTCCGCCTTTGCTGAGATCTATCGCTCCAGATCTGGGGTGCTCGTTGGAATTGGCGACGATGGCGCGATTATCTCCACCGACGGTTCGCTCCAGGTAGTCACGAAAGATCTGGCAACTGAGGGAATTCACTTTAACCGCGCGTGGAGTAGTGGTCGGGAAATCGGAGCAAAAATTGCTATTGCAAATCTGGCTGATGTTTACGCAATGGGAGGCACGCCAAAATATTTAATTGTTGCGCTATCTGTCCCTGCAGAAGAAGAAGCCTCTTTCGTGTTAGATATTGCGCGTGGAATTGAATCAGTGGCAGAAGATTTTCATGTAAGCGTTGTTGGCGGTGACTTAATTGCAGGAGAGTCATTAACAATTTCAATTACCGCGATAGGTTCAGTGGCTACGCCGAAACTTCGTTCCAGTGCAAAAGTTGGCCAGAAGGTCTTTCTCACTAGAGGAACTGGTAGATCTTTAGCCGGTCTATTACTCCTTACTAAGGGCATCGAAAGTTCAGATTCAGCAAAGGTACGCACCTTCCAACGTCCAGATTTTCATCCGGATGACTTGATCGCTCTTGGGTTTGAAAATATTGAGGCGCTGATGGATGTCAGTGATGGCCTGCTGACAGATCTGCCGAAAATCGCAAAAGCAAGTGGAGTGCGAATAGATGTAACGATTGATGAGAATCAGTTGAATTACCTCACCCCTTTGAGTGAAGAGGTTGGAATGTCAACTTTTGAGCTCTTTATGCGAAGTGGTGAAGAGCACTCCTTTATTGCTGTTGTAGCCGCCAAGAATTTGCCTAAAGTTCCATCTGATTGGATTATGCTTGGCGAAGTTGTAGAAGGTTCCGGTATTACTTACAGAGGTCAATCATTGCCATTTCAGGGTAAGTCGTGGCATTGGCAATAAGTTCTTGTAGAGCTAGGGGAGAGTTAGAGATGAAAAGACGAAATAAGTCAGTTACGGCAATCAATGCGCTGGTGGGACTAGTGGCAACAACATCTCTGATAGCGCTCGCGCCAATTGCGCACGCTGCAACCTCGGCCCCTGGTAAATCTTGTGATGCATCCGCGTTAGGAGTGCAAGCACGTTATAAAGATGCAAAAGAGGGGCAACAAACTCTCACCTGCGGTCGAATCGGCAAGAAATATCTCTGGGTGATTACCAAAGTGACAATTCCTGCGAACTTAGACACGAAGTACATCAAAATCTCAGGCGATACCTCTACCGGAGCGGTACTTGGAAAGCCAAAGGGGCAAGCACCAACATCACTCGTCTCTGTAGATATCGTGAAAGGTGGCGGCGCAACTGTTGCCACTGGAGCGTCAGTAACGGTCCATTACACATTGATGGCATGGTCAACAGGGAACATTGTCGAATCTTCGTGGACCAGTGGGCAGCCAGTGAGTTTCCCGCTAAGCGGTGTGATTAAAGGATGGCAAGAGGGCATTCCAGGAATGCGCGAAGGTGGGCGAAGACTTCTCATCGTTCCGCCAGCGCTTGGCTATGGTGCAACCGCTAGTGGACCGATTGCGGCAAATGAAACATTAATATTCGTTGTTGATTTAATTAAAGTCGGGTAGGAAAGTATTGGTAGGTGAGGTACCTTCAGGAAATGATTATCCTGAAGTCGTTACCAAAGAGCGTACCCCTCTTCGCCCTGCTCTTAAGTCTTGGTATGACATCATTTCAACCAGTGCTGGCAGCCGGAGTGGTAAATCGGATCGATGAGCAATTCCAGGTAGTAGCGCCCGATGGTCCGGGGTACACCGGATATCTAGTGAATAACACTCGCTCTCTTGCTAGGTTTTACTCATTCTTAGCGACAATTAAGGTGGATAACGGTCGGATTGCCGGCATGAGACCGTGTGCGAGTCTTAGCGAGTGCCCATCAGATTTTTCAAGCCAGGTAGCAGATATAAATCTCACGGTATGTAAGAGTTCTTCGCAAAGCGATTGCATCGTCGGAATTTCGACCGAAAATACTCTCACCCACGAGAGTTCAAGTTTGGCGATTGATAAATCCGAATTGACCGCAGGGTTCAATGCGATTATCAAGGGTAATCGATCAAAAGGACTGCCAGAGGGTGGTAATCCATTGGTCATCTCCCTCCCCAGCGCACCACATGCTGGTGGCGATCTCTATCTAGTGAAAAGTGATTACTATGCATCGCGCAAGACAAGCAACGATAAGTTTTCACTTGACCTTCTTACCAATGGGATTTACCCCATCACTATTGATTGGGGCGAATTTAATCCTGGCGGTCCAAATCTAGAACCGAAAAATTATGTAGGACAACCAGCGGGGAATCTGAATGCGGCACCCACACCGCCATTCCTCAACGGGATTACCACAGATGCGCGTTGTCTCATGGCAACACGAGAAATGTGCCTCGTGCCTCAGGCTTTTCCAAAGAACCTTTCCTTTGGATTACAGCTTCGGTTTAGCAATGGTTTCGATGGCTGGCTGTATGGCCGACTTGCGCAACCTCACGTCGAACTGAACAAGAGTGAGAGTGGAAGTGGGGCGGCGATGGAATTAACTCTTCGAGCTCAACCTGTAAAAGTTCCTGTTCCTTATGGATGGGTGAAGAATTCCCAGCTACCTGCGGCGATGCTTGCCCAATACGAAAAAGATCGGAGTGGGGGAATCTACGTAGGCAAAGATCCACACGCTCCGCTCGACACCATATCTATGCTCAAAGGCCATAGTAATAAATATGACGATTCGGGAATTCAGGAGATGATCAATTGGATGCCACTTTTGGGAGATAGGGCAACAGCGCTCCCCAGCCAATGGAGTTTTCAAACGCTCAATCAAAAAAGCGATACTGCGCAAACATTGTCTCGCTGTACAAGTCAGACTAAATCTCTAGTTGGATTGATTTTCACTAACGCGACAACGTATTCATCTGGTCCACCTACTTTTGATGCAGCTTCTGGCGCCCTCGATTACAAAGTTGCTGCCCCACATTTTGCCTCTGATGGAAAGACCTTAATCACTGGCACATATGACTTAGTTCTCAATTCACAAGTTGCACGATGTATTTACAATTTCACCAGCGCACCAGTTAGCGCCAGCATCTCAATTGTTGGTGATTCTGGCGAGAATCGAGTAGCTACCACAAGCATTTCCGAATCAGATGGTTTTCTTCGAATGGCTGCTTACGGATTTACTTTCTCATCGCCTACGATCAGGATTAAATTAACTCAAGAGGGCAACGCAGCGGCGGTCACCAAATCCCCTGCACCGATAGTCGTGAAGAAGAGTTCGACAATAATTTGCGTGAGAGGTTCCATCACAAGAAAAGTAATTGGGTCGAACCCTATATGCCCAAGTGGCTTTCGAAAGCGCTAAAACGATATTCGCGAGAGAAACTAGCGCGAAACTTTGCCGGCTTTAAGGCAGGCAGCGCAAACGTTTTGACGCTTTGGAGTTACACCGTTAACAAGGGTGCGGATCCGCTGAATATTTGGATTCCAGCGGCGACGGGTACGACGGTGTGAGTGCGAGATGCTATTTCCGAACTGTGGCCCTTTGCCACAGATATCGCACTTCGCTGCCATGTTCGCCTCCGGTTCATAGTTGAGTCTGGCCGTATTTCAGGCCTTGAGCGCCCGCACGTGAATTCGAGAAACGAAGGGTAGCGCGGACCGGCCTTTTCGGTCTAATCAGCCGGTAACCTCACCATCTATGGCCCACGTGGAGCTTGACGGAGCGCGATTTCGCTCGTGGTTGCATCGCGCCCAGATGGAGCTCGCCCGCTCTAGAGAGCGACTGAATCGCGAGAACCTCTACCCAGTAGCTGATGGCGATACCGGTTCAAATATGGAAGCAACCCTGCGGGCATCGATGGCTGAGCTCGCAGCAACGGTAAATGAAGAGTTGGCGACGGTTGTAGAGGTTGCCGATGCTGCTGCAGAGGGTGCGCTTCGCGGCGCTCAAGGAAACTCTGGGGTACTGCTTAGCCAAATATTCCGTGGCTTTGCTGACGGATTAAGAGAAGATCTACCGACCGCATTTGCGCTCGCATACGAATATGCGTCGCGAGCAGTTTCTGATCCACATGAAGGAACTATTCTCTCTGTCGCGCGCGCTGCAAGTCAGGGCGCTGCGCAAGTAAATACAGTTGATCACTCTAGTTCCGAGATTGCCCTTGCCGCTTGGAAGTACGCGCGAGCAGCAGCGCTGGATAGCGCAGAGAATCCTCCAAGCGAATCATCCCGTGGCACTATCGATGCCGGAGCCCATGGCGTTGAGCTTTTGTACCGAGCACTTGTTGCTGTTCTAGATGGTGACCGAAAAGATTTAGAGGATTTACCAAATTTACAATCTAAAACTTTTAATAGCGCCTCTTCTCAACCGACAGTACCGGTTAGTGATGGAAAATTTGAGGTGATGTACGAGCTGACCAACGTTTCTTTCGAAGTGATTGAGGAACTTAGAAAAGATCTCTCGAAAATTGGTGAGAGCTTGTTAATCGTCGGAGATAGCAATTTTTGGAAAGTTCATGTTCATACAGATTTTGCTGATGAAGCTCTGGCTCTTGGAAGAGAGATTGGTCAGCCAAATAACATTTGTCTTACCTCGTTAACTGGGGAAAGTTGTCCACGCCAAAGAATTTTAATCACTGTCGCAAACGGCCGAGGCTTTGTAGAGTTGATGGAAGAGTCTGGAGTGACGGTCATCAATGCCTTCAATTCCAGGCGAGTAGTGCCAGAAGAGTGGGTACAGGCCGCCGGAGATGCGCGAGAAGTAGTTTTAATTCCCCATGATTTACATGGTTATGAGAGCGCGATTAAAGCAGCAGAAACTTTACATACGGGCGGTGCGAAAGCAGCGGTCATCACATCTCACTCACCCTTGCAGGCCCTTGCTGCAATCTCGACCCATTCTGAAAATCTTGTCGAAGATTTCTCAGGTGCAGTATTGATGATGGAAACGGCTGCAACCGGCACTCGCTCACTCACAATCGCAACTGCGCCCCGTGATATGGAGCGCGCCGGCTTTCCTATCAAGCGCGGAAGCGTTATTGCGCTTTTTGACCGCCAAGTTATTTCATATGGCGATGACCTTGTGGATGTTGCTTATCAGGCGCTCACTAGTCAGATTGATAGCGCCTCACACTTAATCACTCTCGTTTCAGGGCTTGAGGCAGATGACTCGGTGAATGAGTTACTAACTGCGCGAATAAATGCAGATTTTCCGGAACTCGAGGTAATTAGTTACTTTGGCGGACAAGCGTGGTACCCACTCTTGATTGGCATTGAGTAAATGGTTGCCTTAAATGCCAAATTGTCTTCAGCGCTCGGCGATCGAACAGCCAAAGCGCTCAACTCCTCTTTTGGTTACACCACGATTGAGGACTTACTAAGACATTATCCGCGTCGATATGTTGCCCGGGGTGAACTCACCAATATTGAGGAATTGCACGATGGTGATGTAGTCACAATTCTTGCCGAAATTGTCGATACCAATAACCGCCCGATGCGAGGTCGCAAAGGTTCTATTCTTGAAATCAAAGTGAGCGATGGAAAGAAGAAGCTCTCACTTACCTTCTTTAATCAAGCGTGGCGCGAACGGGAGATGCGCGTGGGGCGCACTGGATTATTTGCGGGGAAAATTGCAACATATAAAGGTGTTCGCCAACTCACTCATCCAGAATATTTATTGATTCCTGATGGCACCGATACCGATGAAGCTGCAGGAGAATTTGCCGGCAAAATGATTCCTGTTTATCCAGCAACAGCAAAGTTTCCCTCATGGAAAATTGGTCAATGTATCCGAACCATTCTTGACGTTATTGATGAAATACCTGAGACATTGCCAGAAAATTATCGAAATGCTTTACCTAGCGCTCACCAAGCGCTAATCGATATCCATCTACCTGACTCTCAGGAATCAGCGGAGAAGGCGCTAGAGAGATTAACTTTTGATGAAGCGTTGGCGTTGCAATTGCTCTTAGCGCGACGTCGAAACCAATTCGAGTCTTTAAATGCAACCCCACGCCTCTTTCGCAGCGGTGGATTACTAGAGATATTCGATAAAAATCTCCCCTTCGAATTAACGGCGGGTCAGATTGCCGTAGGGAATGAAATTGAGTCAGATATGAAGTCTCAACATCCCATGCACCGTTTATTACAAGGCGAAGTTGGCTCTGGTAAAACGATAGTTGCACTTCGCGCACTATTGGCAGTCGTTGATACTGGAGGACAAGGAGCGCTTCTAGCTCCTACCGAGGTTTTAGCTGGTCAACACTTTCGTTCTATCTCTGCAACGCTTGGCGAATTGGCCACTGCAGGAATGTTAGGTGGAAGTGATCGCGCTACCCGAGTTGTATTACTTACCGGATCAACACCCACGGCAGTCCGTAAAGATGTCCTTGCTCAGATACGAGATGGTTCTGCTGGAATTGTTATCGGCACCCATGCGCTTTTGAGCGAAGGCGTGGAATTTGCCGACCTTGGTCTGATTGTCGTTGATGAACAACATCGTTTTGGAGTAGAGCAGCGGGATGCTCTAAAAATGAAGGCGCAACTTCCACCACATTTATTAGTCATGACTGCAACGCCCATTCCACGCACTGTTGCGATGACGGTTTTTGGCGATTTGGATATATCAACGTTAAATGAACTGCCTCAAGGTCGCTCACCAATCACCACTCATGTCATTCACGAGTTAGTTAAACCGCATTATGTAGAGCGAGCCTGGCAGCGAATCGTTGAAGAGGTTTCAAATGGCGCTCAAGCATATGTAGTTGCACCACGTATTGAATCGAGCGATTCAAGTGAGAAATCAAGTGAGAAATCTGGTGAGAGTGAAAATGAGGGCAGGGTTAGCCATTCGGTGGAATCACTCTATGAATTCCTTTCGACGGGACCGTTAAGCGCGCTTCGCGTTGGTTTGCTTCATGGAAAGTTGACCAGTGAAGAGAAAGATCGAACGATGCAATCCTTTGCACAGGGCAAGATTGATTGTTTAGTTGCAACAACGGTGATTGAAGTGGGAGTGGATGTCCCCAACGCCACCGTTATGCTCATTACAGATGCTGATCGCTTTGGCATTTCGCAACTTCATCAACTGCGCGGTCGCGTGGGTCGAGGCTCAAAGGCTGGATTATGTTTGTTGCTCACTAAAGTCGATGAGGAGAGCGTTGCAATGGAGAGATTAGAGGCTGTCGCTAAATCAAATGATGGTTTCGAATTGGCTCGGGTAGACCTTGATCAACGCCGCGAAGGAGATGTACTTGGAACCGCACAATCGGGAAGTCGCTCCCAGTTGCGATTGTTAAGGGTTTTACGGGATGAAAAATTAATTGAACGCGCTCGCAAAGTTGCAACTGAGATAGTCGCTCAAGATCCAGAGTTGAAAAGTCATAGCGCGCTTCGCGATGAACTGGCAAAATTAGAGCGCGATGAACGTTCAGATTTCATCGAGAAAGCATAAGAGTGCGAAACACAATGAGAATCATTGCAGGGAGCGCAAAGGGAAGAGTGCTTGTACAACCAGCTGGAGTCACTCGCCCGACCTCCGATCGAACTCGTGAAGGAATCTTCTCTTCATTGGAATCTGAGATTGGTACCTGCGAAGGGATAACTTTTCTCGATCTTTTTGGTGGAACTGGAGCAGTTGGTTTAGAGGCGCTCTCTCGCGGAGCAATCGAAGTAGTTGTCGTCGAAAAGGATGAAAAGGCAGCTGCTGTCTGTCGAGCAAATTACGAACTGGTAGGTAAATCAACTTCAGGAAAATTTTCAGTCATTCGAAAGAGCGTTGATTCGTTTTTAGAACTTGAAAGTTCAAAAGCGCCATTGCGTGATGTGGTGTACATAGATCCACCATATGAAATGACAAACGCTGCGATAGTAAAATTGCTAGAGAAAATCATTTCATGCGGCATTCTCGCCAGAGATGCAATTGTTATCGTAGAGAGATCTTCTCGAGCTGAGCCTTTTGAGTGGCCACCAGGAGTTGAGGCGATAAAGGAGCGAAAGTATGGGGAAGGGGCCGTTTACTTTGGTTTATCCGCCCCGAATAGCTGATTTCTCGCTCTGAACCACTACTGCTTGCTACCGTGTACTCATGATGCGCGTGGTTTGCCCAGGCTCTTTCGACCCCATTACTTATGGCCACCTCGATGTGATTGAGCGCGCAAGTGAGCAGTTCGACCAGGTGGTAGTGGCAGTCCTTGTCAATAAAACTAAGGGATCACTCTTTACTGTCGAAGAGCGCATGGAAATGATTGCTGAGACGGTCAAGAATTTCTCAAATGTCAAAGTTGATTCTTGGAGTGGCCTACTTATCGATTACTGCAAAGAGCGCGATATTCGCGCGATAGTAAAAGGACTTCGAGCAGTGAGTGATTTTGATTATGAGTTGCAAATGGCTCAGATGAATCGTCAACTCTCCGGAGTAGAAACGCTCTTCATGGCAACTCGACCAGAATATTCCTTTCTCTCCTCCTCGTTGGTCAAAGAATTAGCCACATATGGTGGCGATGTCACCACGTATGTTCCAGGACCAGTTCATACCTCGCTTGTTGATCGAATAGCAGGAGGCAAACGTTAAATGGAATCTCTGGATAAATTGCAACATGCTATTTCAATGGTGGAAGAGGCCCGTTCAGTACCACTGAGCGCATCGTGTGTTGTGCATAGAGGCGAGCTACTTGGACTGCTCGATGAAGTTCGGTTGAGTCTTCCCTCTGATCTCGATGCAGCGTCGAAAGTGCTCAATGATCGGGATGGAATCATCGAGGAGGGGCGCGTGGGTGCGGAGCAACTTGTTGCTATGGCTCGCGAGGAAGCGGCCCGTTTAGTAGAGCAAACAGAGATTGTGATTGCAGCTCGCTCAGAAGCAGAACGAATTTTGAGCGAAGCTCATCAAAGTGCGCAAGAACAGCGCGACGAAGTAGATTCATATATCGACTCTCGCTTAGCAACGTTAGAGGTGATACTCACCAAGACGATGGATGCAGTAGTTAAGGGGCGAGAGCGAATTGCTGGTGCGAGCGAGAGAGATGTCCTTTCGCAGTTAGCAGATGAGTAACGAGGGTCTTTTCATCGATGGCAGCCGCAGCTCACAATTCACATTCTGGTCAATTCTCGATCTCGATTCATGATCTTCGCCGCCAACCGGGGGAGATGATGACCATTACCAGAACTTTCCCATCGCCAGAGCGAATTGGAATCGATGTCATTGCCATCGAACCTGAGAGTGAAATGTTAATGTCGGGAAAAGTTGAGTCCGTTTCCACTGGAGTGCTGGTCAGTTGTCAGATTGAATCGAGCGCATCGGGTGAATGTGTCCGCTGTTTAGATCCGATTACTCTGCCAATTCACGTAGTGATTCAGGAGCTCTATTACTACTGCCTGCCAAGTGACCTTGACGAAGATGACGATGAACCGCTTTTAATTTCAGAAGAGCAGGTTGATTTGCTGCCACCAATTCGAGATGCAGTCATTCTCGATTTACCGTTGACGCCACATTGCTCTGAAGAGTGCCTTGGGCTCTGCCCAGAGTGCGGAGAGAAACTGGGAGTGGATCCCGATAATCCAAAGAGCCATACCCACCAGAGCGTCGATCCACGCTGGGCCAAGCTGCGCGAGCTCCCAAATCTGGGGGAGTAGTTCAGCCGAGCTCCTGACTCGTCGGACTCCTCTAGTTTTCTGGTTTTTTGGCAATTTCGCCCATGATGCGGGATAGTTCTCCCATGCCAGTACCAAAGCGAAAGCTCTCCCGTGCCCGGACTCGTTGGCGCCGGAGTATGTGGCGTACCACCCCAGCAAATACCGTTCTCTGCGAACAGTGCCGTCAACCACGACTTCAACATATTGCCTGCCCAACTTGCGGCACATATCGGGACCGTAACGCGCTAGAGGTTTAAGCAGAAGAATGCATCGCGACCTTACTCAGGCTCTCGGTGCCGAGATTGACGAGCACCTTCTTGAGATAGCGCTGACTCACCGTTCTTTCGCGTACGAATCTGGCGGTCTTCCCACGTATGAGCGCTTAGAGTTTCTTGGCGATAGCGTCTTGGGGTTAATTGTTACTTCTGAGTTATATCAACGTTATCCAGATTTACCTGAGAGCAGATTAAGCCCGCTTCGATCAGGAATTGTCAATACCACCGCGCTCGCCGAAGTAGCACGAACACTTGGTTTAGGTAGCCACATCAAGATTGGTAAAGGTGAAGAGAGTTCCGGCGGACGCGCAAAAGCGTCAATACTTGCAGACTCGCTAGAAGCGCTTTTTGGTGCGTTATATATTGATAAAGGATTCGAAGAGGCAAGAAAAATTATTTTGCCACTTATCTCACCTCTAATTTCTAACGCTCTAGAGAAGGGTGCGGGACTTGATGGCAAGACCGCGCTCCAAGAGTTGATAGCGGAGCGAAACCTTGGCGTACCTGAGTATGTCGTAACCGACTCAGGGCCTGATCATGACAAGAGCTTTGTTGCTCAAGTGCTGATACGTGGTGAGGTGGTTGGCCGTGGAGAAGGAAAGAGCAAGCGCGAAGCCGAACAAATTGCAGCTACCCTGGCATTTACTACATTAAGTGGCCGTGCCTGAGCTACCCGAAGTAGAAACTGTTCGCAGTGAGCTTGCTCGCTGGCTTCCTGGAAAGAGAATTTCGAGAGTAAAAATACTTCATCCGCGAGCGGTCAGGCGTACTAGTGGTCCTGCGTCTCACTCATTACAGAATTCTCGAAATGTTCTCATCGGAGCGAAAATAACTGGGGTTAATCGCCGAGGAAAATTTCTCTGGCTCACCTTCAATCGTCCACATGCTCTTGTGATTCATTTAGGAATGAGCGGTCAAGTTCATCTGCCAAAAGTTTCGCCATCAACATCTACGAGTACTCATCTCAGAGCGCAGATAGGTTTTCTTAATGAGAAGCGCGAATTACATTTTGTTGATCAACGGACTTTTGGCTACCTCTCGTTAGAGGATTTAGTCGAGGATGATTTCGAGCAGGGCAGAGAAAACGGCGCTACTACGTTAATTCCACAATCTGTGGCGCATATTGCTCCAGACCTCATGGAAGTTTTCATTGGCTCCTTGCACAACTTTTCCCTGGAAGTACTTAACGAGAGGATTCGCACTCGAAAAAGTGAGATTAAACGGGTCCTACTCAACCAGGCAGTGGTAAGTGGCATTGGAAACATTTATGCAGACGAAGGTTTGTGGGCAGCCAAAATTCATCCCGAGACTCAGGCCAACATTTTGACGAAAAGAGAGGTTGATAAGCTCTTGCGCTCGCTCTATGAGGTAATGGTGCAGGCGATCGAAGTCGGCGGTACCTCGATAGATGAGCATTACAAGAGAGTTAACGGCGAGAGTGGCTATTTTGACATCGAACTCAACGCTTACGGTTGCGATGACGAGCCCTGCGCGCGATGTGGAACCCTCATCCAAAGGTTGAGGTTTATGAATCGCTCAAGCCACCTCTGTCCGAAGTGCCAGAAGAAGCGGTAAGCAGTAGTTAGGGTAGGTCGGGTCAGGAGAGGTCGCCGCCCGAGTACTTCGAGTGCGCGACCCTTCTGTGGTGGTTTGAGCTCCTAGCGGAGCTCTGATCGTGCGAGTGTCAGTGCGCGTGGCAGTGCAAGTGGCAGTGAAAGGAGGTGGCTCGATGTATCTCAAGGCGTTAACGCTCAAAGGTTTTAAGTCATTTGCATCAGCCA
>Ga0214917_10000935_pt1 | contig 38145 bp, 35 predicted proteins | sample LL_1208_BB_MetaG_FD_177983 | JGI IMG/M metagenome (GOLD analysis project Ga0214917, IMG submission 177983) | Freshwater microbial communities from Lake Lanier, Atlanta, Georgia, United States - LL_1208_BB | ecosystem: Environmental > Aquatic > Freshwater > Lake | place: USA: Georgia | collected... | reverse complement strand
AGCCGTTGACGTTTGTCTGATTCGTTGAAGCGATATAGTACCCAACAAGGGCGATATCGGCAGTGTTATTGCTTTTGCTGGCTTGAGGAATTAAGCCAAAAAATTGAGCGCATCCAGTTGCTCCCCCGGGGGCAATTCCTCCAGGTCCATTAAAGTAGTAGAAAGGAACAGGGGCAGTTGTCAGATTGGTTGGAAAGCTGTCGTATTGGCCAAAAGCTTTTCCCCGCATCGCAAAGGTGGATAGGTCTTGGGCCATCAGGAGGCAGGCGGCGCGAGCCTCGCGGGTGGCATCCGTCCGGCGATTGGCATTGGACCAGGCTTTCGACATCTGATCCTGCATTCCGACCATCATCAGGAGAATGACGGAAAGCACCGTGGTAGCAGCCATCAGCTCGATCAGGGTGAAAGCTGCGGCAAGTCTGCTTTGAAAGAAGGGGATAAGGGGAGCCTCAATCGTGGAACGGACGTAGACCGGGGTAGCGTAAGTATGATTTTGGATCCGTAATAGCCTTCTTAAGAAGAGATGTGGGAAGAGGTTCATGTTTGGGGAATGACTCCGCTAAAAATATATTGAACTCGGTTCGTGGCGGGTGCATTGGCGGGGCTTTCGACGGTGACATCCACCCTTTGGGGATTCGCTTTCCCAGTGGCCGACATTCGAAAGGTGTTTTTGATTGAGACTTTGACCAGAAGAATAGGGCCGTTCGTTCCTTTGGTGAACCAAGGGAGTTCGGTAGTACTACTTAGACTAGGGCGAAGCATAATAGGATTATTGGACGAGTCGCTGCGGATTTGCTGGTCGTAAGCTAAATAAATATAGCGGTCGGCAAGGGGTCCAGAAGTGCCGGTCATTGGGATGATCTCGTAATTCGCGTTCGTCATTGCATTCGTGCCGGACTTTTGGATTAGTTTGCCTGAGGTGGAGCTGTTTTGATCACGCAAGTCGGCAAGAATACTTTGGGCAATCAGTGCTGCTTGCGTGGCCTCGTAACTTTCTTTGCTCATATTGAGGCTCAGCGGGAAGAGAGCGATGATGGAGGTGAAGGCAACGGCCGCCACGCCCATGGCGATCACGACTTCGGTTAAGCTGAAAGCGGCCGAAAGGCGACGAGAAGCGACGTTGGGAGAAAAAGATTTCATGGGGCGGGGCTGAGGGTGGGGCGAGCCCGGCCGGTGTACTTGGTTAGGCGGACGGTTTCGAAGTTGGTCATTTTGGAGGTGGGGTTGGTCTTTCCTGATGCATCGACTGTTCCTTCGAAAAAGCCAACTCCTGCAACGGAATTTGTTGGGCCATCTAGAAGACCACCATCGGATTGAAAAATGATACCAGGACAGGTAATGGTGATGTCGTTTGTCTTTGGGGGAATTCGAATTTTTGCGGTCACTGGAATCATGTTGGTCGTAGTGGTTGTTTTTAAATAAGCAGGAAGGAATGAGATGCCCTGAGGGAGAACGATCCAGCTGGAAACAAGTTTTTCGAAGGGAATATTGGAGTTGGTGTTGGTGGCAATTGTGGTGTCGAAGTAAGAAACTATAGCCATAGAACGAAATTTGTAAGGGGCAGGGTCGACACCTGAAGCAGTGAATCCATTATCAGGAAAGATAACGGCGGCGTTGGTGCCAGTAGAGATGGCAGTGTTGCGGGCAATTTCGAGGGCGCCCATGACTTGGCTTAAGGCTTGCTTGCGTCCTCCGCTTCCAGTCAGTCCTTTGAGGGCGGGCACGGCAACTGCGGCAAGAAGTCCCATGATCCCGATCACGGCAAGGAGTTCGACGAGGGTGAATGCCGCCCTGCTTCGCACAGTCTGGGTAAACCTTGCTAAGCTTCGCAGGGTTTGAATGTGAGAAGGAGTCAATGTCCGAAGGTGTGAATGTTGTTTTGAGGAAACCGAGGTGGGCTTAGCGGCTGTGAGAATTAAAGAGATCACTGTTAGGCTATATATACCTTGGATTTACAATGTCAACACAAGCTTACAAAGTAAATATTAGGAAAGTAATTTATTTGTATAAATACTTATTATACAATTATCTACATCTTAGGCCAGCTGGTTATCCACTTATTTGTTCCTGCGGCACTTGTTTGGCCTGCGGTGGACCATATAATGGGGGCGTTTGTGCCGTCCGAATTGTAGCCGTACGCGTAGCCCCAGGGGTCGATGAAGTAGTTAGTGGATACGTTGGCGTTGGTAAAGACCATAGCGGGTTTGGGTTCGAAGTACCGTTTGCTGGTGGGGGCTACTGAAAGTTTGGCCGATCCGAAAAGATTACTAAAAAGAACCTGCCCTGCAGTGGTGTAGTTGGCCGGATTAACAGCAGAGGGGGTTGTAGAGGTATTTGAAGGGTAAAGATTGTTATCGGCATAAAAGCGGTCACACGCGGCTTGGAGGGCGGCAACTTCGGCCTTGGCGGTGGAGGTGGCACCGTGACGGCGAACGGCTCCTGCGGCACCGAGGGTAAGGCCTGCGAGGATGCCGATGATGGTGATGACGGCGAGGAGTTCGATCAGGGTGAAGGCGGCTCTACTTTGCTCAGTCTCGGTAAACCTTGCAGAGCTACGCAGGGTTTGAATGTTTGAATCCCGCGGTTGCGGGACGCGCCCAGACGCGGGGTACGAAGGTAGTTTTGCAGTTAGTGAGGCGGACGTAGCGTGAGGAAAAATTTTCTGGTGGAAAGGGAGCAGAGTGGGTGTAGTCATAGTTATGAACATAACTTCATCCCGTAAATTTCCAAAGGCAAAAAGCAACTCGTTTACGTTGGTGGAGTTGCTGGTGGTGATTTCGATCATTGGGTTGCTGGCGGGGTTGGGTTTGCCAGCGATCAATGGTGCGATTCAGGCGGGGAAGAAGGCGGAGGTGGCGTCGATGGCGGAATCGATTAAGACAGCCGTAAACGCATTTTATGCGGAGTATTCGCAGTATCCTACGAATTCAAGTGGTATAACTTATACCAATACGAGCTCAGAATTTCTAGGTCTTATGACTACAACTACGAATACGAATGGAGGGAACTATCGTGGAATTGCGTTTCTGGAAGTGCCGCCGAAGTTTACCAATGCAAGCGGAATTGTTACGCCTAATGGTTTTTCCACGAACAAGACCAATACTTTTTTTGTTCTGATCGATACGGGGGGATTGGGTTTTGTAAATCCGAAATCGTTTTCGAACACCTTAACAAACTCCAATGTTCCGAGTTCGGTGGCGGTTTGGGTGGTGGATCCGAAGGACGCAAAAAAAGCGGTAGGAACGTTTAAGTAGGAGGGGCTACGGATAGAGGGGATAAAGGGGTAAAGGGGTAAAGGGGTTAAGGGGTTAAGAAAGTTAGAAAAAAAACAGCATCGGAGGTTCAATACCGATGTGAGGCAAATTATTTTCTAGTGCGGCGATAAATACATTATCCAAAAAACGAATATAAATCGTTGGTGGGTAGATTATAATTTGTATTTTTATCTCAAAATAAGTGCCATCATATTGTCACAAAATAGTCCTAGCTTTTGGGTTAATGGGGAGCAAGTTGTGAGTGTGGTAATAAACCTGATCCGTTTCAGTGTGTTTGGCTACTGCTTGCACAGTGGGCGGTTACACTTTTGGAGTCGATAAAAACAGGAAAATAAAAATATGAAAAATACCCTCATCAAATCAAATTTCGGATTCACAAATTGGTGCGTCGCGCTGATCGTAGCCCTGTTCGCGCTTTCTGTCGCAACGCACGCGGCACCTGTATCGATCACGGCTTCTGGAACATACACACAAGATTTTAATGGTTTGATTAGTACAGGAACAGGCACTTGGACCGATGACTCAACGATCGCTGCCTGGTACGCCCAGAGGACAGGAACCGGCACGAGTATCGCTGCCGATACCGGCTCACTTAATGGGGGTAATTTGTATAGCTTCGGATCGACGTCAAGTTCTGATCGGGCACTCGGTTCGCTCGGTTCAAGCAATGCTGCCGCAGGACAATTTGCGTGGGGGATGCAGTTCCAAAACACTAGTTCCAGCGCGGTAACGATTGGCACAGTTAGCTACACCGGCGAGGAGTGGCGAAAGGGTGGCAACACTACTGCGTCCATTGTCACGTTTTGGTATAAAGTGAGTTCTTCTGCGATTACTAGTCTTAACCCGTCAACTGAGGCTACTGACGATACCACTACAGGTTGGACTGCCGTAACGGCCCTCAATTTTTCTTCCCCGGTCAATACGTCCTCGGCCGCTGCATTGGATGGAAACGCAACCGCTAACAAGGTTGCAATTTCAGCCAACGCAAACATCAGTGTTCCCGCAGGTAGTTATGTGATGCTTCGGTGGAAGCATCCGCGGCCTGCTACTGGGTCCAGCCACGGTCTCGCCATTGATGACCTTTCGGTTGCATACACTATGGCTTCGGGCGGAACAGGGCCAACGATCAGTGGCTTTACTCCGAGTTCGGGAGCAGTGGGGACAAGCGTGACGATCAATGGCTCCAACTTTGGAGCATCACCTGTTGCAAAATTCAATGGCACAACGGCAGCTTCTTCGGTCAATGCTGGCGGCACGCAGATTACAGCCACGGTGCCTGCTGGGGCGAGCAGCGGCAAAATCACGGTTGAGGTTACGGGGCAGACGACGGCCACAAGCGCCACGGATTTTACGGTGACAGCGGCAGGTACACCTTTGGTTACGGTTTCTCCGAACAGTGCGACCGGGTTGACGAACTATGTAGGTCAGGTTTCGGCACCGACGAACTATACGGTGACGGGAAGCAATCTCGTTTCAAATCTGCTGGTGACCGCCTCGACGAATGCGATCGAAGTCAGCACCAACGCCTCTACGGGATTCACCAATACCTTCTCTTTGGCTCCTTCGGTTGACGGCACTTTGAGCAACACGGTGTACGTGCGGTTATCGGCCTCGGCCCCTGTCGGCGCAGTCAGCGGAACGGTGAGCAACGTGAGCGGAAGCGCCAGCAACAATTTCACAATCAGTGGAACGGTGACCAAACCTGCGCTGACCTTGGTGCTGAATCCAACCACGGTGAAGGAGGATGCAGGAGCGAACGCCTCCACCGGCACGGTGGGGATTCCGTTTAGTTTGACCAACGATCTGATCGTCAACTTGGTCAGCTCCAATACTGCGGCGGCGACGGTGCCTTCGACCGTTACCATCACAAACGGTGAGACGAATGCGACCTTCGCGATCGCGGCAGTGGCCAATACGAACAGCTACGCTGACGCGACTGCCGTGATTACGGCCAGCCAGACCAACTACACCTCTGCCAATGCAACTCTTACGGTGCAGAATGTAGATGCGGCTCCGGTCTCTACGATCTCATTGACGAGTACAACAGCTGATTCGTACACGCAGAGTTTTGATGCGCTCGGCACGGCGAGTATTCCCAGCGCGATCTCGTCCACTCCAGGGGTGCAGACCAGTTTGGCGGCTGTTACCGGTTCAAGCACGCTGAATGGCTGGTATGCGACCAAGGTAGGTGGAACCGGTACAACCGCCACTGCGATCACGCCCGACGCAGGTGGTGGCAGTAGCGGATATGTTTACAGTTATGGTGCGGCAAGTGCATCGGATCGAGCTTTAGGCATGTTAGCTTCGGGTTCGAACTGGATGGCTATCGGTGCGCTGATCAAGAATGACACCGGGGCTACGATCAACAGCATCAAAGTGAGCTTTACCGCCGAATTCTGGAGACCGCCGAACACATACACCTCCGGATCAACAGTGACCCCTGCAGTGAAAAACACTTTCGTTTGTGCGATCGGCAAAGTAGATGGAAGCACGATTACAACGGCTAACTTTCTGACCGCCCCCTCTGCCATACCTTTGCAGAAACTAAATATCGTGGGTCCAGAACCGGTTACGACTGGAGCCGCTTTAGATGGTAATAGTGCAGGGAATCAAGCGCAGTTCACCGATGTGGTGATTCCGTTGCAGCTAGCGGCTGGAGAGACGGCTTTTGTCCGTTGGTCGGATGTGAATGATGCCGCCAATGATGCCGGATTGGCGATTGATAATCTGAGGATGACCGCTTCATTGGATCTGCCTGCGGCAGACGGAGATGGTGCGGTATCGTTGGCCAACAGCACGCCGGGCAGTCCTTACGCCTTATCGGCCATTTGGCCTGCCGCTGGAAGCAGTCAAGGAGTGTCGGTTAATGTGACGCCTCTGTTGGACAGCACGACGTTGACCTCGGTGAGCGTTTTGGTTCCTGCGGAGTTTGGTGCGCCGGTCGTCGGCAATGTCACCACCAGCGGGGGAGCCACGGGTGGAACTCCAACAGTGGTTGGTCAGTTGATTACTCTCACTGGGGTGGCGATCACGAAAGCCAATCCAGGGGTGGTCAACATTGCCGGATTGAGCACACCGACGACTGCCACGATTGGGACGGGGAACGGAATCTATTCTTTCACTGTTTCAACCGCGGGAGACGGAGGAACTTTGAAAGCGGTTTTTGCCTCGCCGGCGGCGAATGTGTTGATTCCGATTGCGAACATTCGGGATATTGATGCGAATGGTGCTCCGGTCGACAAGAACACGATCGTCGCGGTGGAGGGGATATGTACAGCTGCCCCGTTAGGTGGAACAAGCTTCATGCAGGATGCGAGCTATGGAATCGCAGTATATCCTGCAACGAAGGCGTTTACGCTGGGAATGGTGGCGGGTCACAAGTACGCGGTGGTGGGTACTTTGGTGGATTACAATGGAATGGCTGAGATCAAGCCCGCATCGGTCAGCGGAGTGGTGGATTTGGGTGTCGTCAGCATACCTACTCCGATCACGATTACGGTGGCTGCAGCTAAGGCGGAACAGTATGAGTCGATGCTGGTAACCATTGCGGGTCTGACGAAGGATGCGGCGGAGACGGATCAGTGGATAGCGACCAAAGTGATCACGGTAAAGGATTCGACTGGAGATGCAATCGATGTGAGTATTCAGTCCGAGTCGACTGCAACACCGGAGCCTGTATATCCCGTCACGATCACGGGTATCTTGCAACAGAACAGTTCAGCAACACCCAGAGCTCTGACCTACCAGATCATGCCTCGGACGGCTGGGGATTTGAGTTTCGCACCTGGGTTGAGACTGACATTTGCGGAAGCCTATCTTTATGAAAGCACAAACCCTCCGCTGGGTGGCGCGATCGTAAGCGGAGCACTGACTGTGTCACGAACCGGCGGGGACACTTCAGGGGCATTGGTGGTGGCCCTTTCGGCGTCTCCCACTGGGTTGTTGCAATTTCCCGCAAGCGTAACCATTCCCGCGGGTCAGGAATCTGCGAGTGTTACGGTCCAGGCAATCGACAATTCTGGGTTTAATGCTGCTGGATTTACGAATGTCACATTGACCGCTTCTGCATTGGGCTCTGGTCTGGGAGATGGCTCTGCAACGGTAATGATTCTAGAGGACGAGGCTTCTGCGCCTGCCGATACGATCAAACCCGTGATTACGCTGATTGGGGCCAATCCCCAGTTGATTGCGAATGGGGCAGTGTATGCTGATTTGGGCGCAAGCGTGACCGACAATGTGGATGCGACGAGGACGGTTACAGGCACAGGAACTGTGGACACGGCGATCGCCGGTGATTATACGGTCACCTACAACGCGTCGGATGCGGCGGGGAATGTCGCTGATCCGGTTGTTCGAATCGTTCGAGTGGCAGCACCGTTAGGCACGACATACAGCAGTTGGCTGGGGGCTGTGGCACCTTCCGATGCGGCCTTCTGGGATTATGTCTTTGGCGCGGCGACTCCTGGTACTTTGAACCCAAGTCTCAGGCCGTCTGTCGCCATTACAGGTGGTAATCTTGTGCTCACCTACTTTGTTAGACAGGGAACGACCGGTTTGACGGTAACGGCAAAGACGAGTGCTGATCTGGCCGCAGGTCCAAGCGGGTGGGGTATAGCAGGGATCACCGACGTGGCAGTGGGAGGACCGACCACTGTGAACGGAGTAAGCGTCCAGCAGCGTACCGCCAGTGTCGCGGCGAGTGGTGCCAAGAAATTCCTCAAGCTGGAGGCAGTCCAACAGTAATTTGTTTACTCTACTCCCACGTCCCTCCCAATCTACGTGAGTTAGCAGGGAGCTACTTGGGTGTGGATTCGGGGATCGGATGGCATAGGAAGCCTTTATCGGAGCTGTGTTGCAGCTAGGTCGGATCTGTGTCTCGCCGCGGGTAGAAATTGGGAGCTAGCACGGATAAAAGCGATACGGGTTTGCATCAATAAACAGGGGCGAAAAAAATGATTTTTATGCTAGTGTTACAAATGTGCGAGCTAGTGCAATTAACTTGATTCGTATCTGGATCGGATTTGGAGTGCTGATGGTCAACGGGTTAGCTGCCCCGAGCATTAGCGACATCAGCAACCAGACCATCACTGTGGGAAGTACAATCAGTCCTCTTCCTTTTACCTTGGTTAATTTCAGCCCCAAGCAGACGATCCGAACCGTGGCGGCTAATATCACATCCGGAAATAGTCAGACATATGAGGGTCCGGGAACGCGGATTTTGGAGGGATTGCATCCAGATATCGTCATGCTTCAGGAATTTAATGTGGGTACCAGTTCGTCGACTGCGGAGGTACGCTCCTGGGTCAACACCACTTTTGGTAGCGACTACAGTTATTTTCGTGAGAGTTATAGTGGAATTCCTAATGGGGTAATCAGCCGTTGGCCAATCGTTGCCTCTGGTTCGTGGGATGATACCACCATCAGTGATCGGGGGTTTGCCTGGGCACGGATCGATATTCCAGGAGACAAGAATCTTTGGGTTGTAAGCGTCCACTTGAAGGCTTCGAGCGGATCTTCCAGTCAGCGTCAGTCTCAAGCCCAGCAACTGGTTGCTTACATCAAGGCAAATGTGCCGTCCGGGGATTATCTTTTGATTGGAGGAGACTGCAACACGTACAACTACACCGAGGCTTGCTTGGGAACTTTGTCAGAGATGGTCGATGTTTCTGCGCCACGACCTGTGGATCAGGCTGGAGACCCAGACACAAACAGTGGTCGATCTTCTCCTTATGACTGGGTGTTTGCAGAACCGGAGTTGGATGCTCTAGAAACGCCGGTCCAAATCGGATCCCTTTCTTTCGCAAACGGGCTGGTTTTTGATAGCCGCGTTTTTTCCCCCCTTTCGTCCGTATCTCCCGTGTTGTCGACCGACAGCGCGGCGACGAATATGCAGCATATGGCAGTGGTACGAGCTTTTGCCGTGCCAGCTGCGGAAATGTTGACGGTGACTGCGAGTAGCAGCAACCCGGCGTTGGTGCCGAACAGCAATATTGTTGTGAGTGGAACCGGCACAAGTAGGACCGTGACAGTCACGCCAGTGGCAAACCAGACGGGGACGACTACGATCACAGTGACGGGTGGGGACGGGAGTTCCACAGCGAGCGACACTTTCGTGTTCACAGTGAATCCGCCACTTACGGCATTTCAAAGCTGGATAGCAGGATACGGATTCAGCGAAGCCAATGCACTTGGCTCGACCGACCCGGATGGGGATGGGTGGAGTAATGCACAGGAGTATGCCTTTGGATTGGTACCGAACGTTGCGGGTGGAACCTTGGTGAAGATTGAGAACAGTGGAGCAAGGGCGAAGATCACCTATTTGCAAAGGAGCGGAGTGATGTATGCGGTGAAGTCATCGACCGATCTTACTGCTTGGCTCACGGGAACGGTCATCTCGTCCAAAAGTGATCCACAGCCTAGTGGATTACCCAACGGATATGAGCAGTGGGAGGCGACTTTGATAGATGGAGATAAGGGCTTCCTAAAAGTAGAAGCCACTGTCCCGTAAAGGTGCATACCTGGGTTGGGTTTTTAAGTAGTCAGCGAGGCGAGCTAGGTAATTGGCCCCCTTTGACCTGCCCCCGCCCATTCCTGTTAGTCGCTCCGCGAAGGAGTTATTTTCCGCTCACGCCGGGGGAATTGCCCGCCCTACCTAAACATTGAGGGTTTGAGCATTGAGCGAGGCGACGAAGGGACTCGTCGCCCTACCTAGCTCCCGAGGGTCAGCGTTGCCCTCTGGGGTGGCTCTGCTAGAACTTTCTAATGCCAGCCAAGTATAAGGTTTTTGTAACGGACGGAGTTTCTCCTAGCGGAGTGGATGTGCTAAAGGCGTGTCCGCAGATCGAGGTGATTGAAAGTCCTACCCTGAAAGAGAGGGAGCTTCTGGAAAAGTTGAAGGGTTGTGATGCACTGGTGGTGCGCAGCCAAACGCAGGTCAGCAAGGCGGTTTTGCAGGGGTGTCCGACTATTCGGGCGGTGGGTCGGGCTGGAGTTGGCGTGGACAATGTGGATGTGGATGCGGCTACCGAAAAAGGTGTGGTGGTGATGAATACCCCTGCAGGAAACACGGTGAGCACGGCGGAGCAGGCGTTTACTCTCCTTTTGGGGCTGGCGCGGCATTTGCCCCAGGCCCATGCCTCGATGTCGGCAGGGCAGTGGGACCGTAAAAGTTTTCAGGGAACGGAGTTGAATGGGAAGACGCTGGGAATTTTGGGAATGGGCAGGATCGGGGGAGAGGTGGCAAGAAGAGCGATCGCATTCGGGATGCGAGTGATGGCGTTCGATCCGTATCTATCGGCTGGGAAGGCACGAAGTTTGCAGGTGGAGCTGATCGATCGGGTGGAGGATCTGTTGCCACAAGTGGATTTCATCACGATGCATTTGCCGATGACGGACGAGACGAAGGGAATCCTGAGTGAGGAAAGGCTGAAGTTGTGTCGGAAGGGAGTGAAGATTGTGAACTGTGCGAGGGGAGGGCTGGTGAGCGAAGCGGTGCTTTTAAAGGCGATTGAGGCGGGTCAAGTGGGCGGAGCGGCGTTGGATGTTTATGAGGAGGAGCCGTTGGCGGCGGATCATCCGTTAAGAAAGAATAAGAAAGTAATTTTGACCCCTCACTTGGGGGCATCGACTGCCGAGGCGCAGGAGAGTGTGGGGATCGAGATTGCTGAAGCGATTCGAGACTATTTGACGGAGGGTGCGGTGCGAAATGCGGTGAACATTCCGAGTGTGGATGCGAGGACGATGGCCAAGTTGCGGCCTCAGATTGAGTTTGGCTTTCGATTGGGAAGATTGTTGTCGCAGATTGCGCCGAGTCGTTGCGACCGGCTGACGATCAGTTATGCGGGAAAGATTGGTGAGGAGGATACGACTCCGATCACGAGGAGTATTTTGAAGGGATTTCTTTTTGGAGCGGGTGGTGGAGAGGTGAATGAGGTGAATGCGCCGAAGATGGCGGCGAATTTGGGGTTAAAGTTGAGTGAGACGAAGCAGGCGGAGCCTGGGGAGTATGCGGAGTTAATTTCCGTGCGTGCGGGTCAGGATGGAAAAGAGGCGGAGGTGAGCGGAACGTTCTTTGGAACGAGTCCGCATATTGTCCGGATCAATGAGCAGTGGATGGAGGCGAGACCTGAGGGATATCTTCTGTTGATGGAGAATAAGGATCGTCCAGGAATCGTGGGATGGATCGGGACACTGCTTGGAAAACATAAGGTGAACATTGCGAGTATGACGCTGAGTCGAAGCGCGCCTGGATCGAAGGCGCTGAGCGTGTTGAATCTGGATTCGGCACCTGGGGAAGAGGTTTTGAAAGAGATGCTGGCCGATAAGGATATTACGTCGGTGAAGGTGGTGAAGATTTAGTTTTTTTGTCTCACGCAAAGGACGCGAAGTGCGGAAAGGGATTAGGGGGAGGATTGAAGGGGTAGAATAGAAAAAGATTTTTAAGAGCGAATCCTTTTTGGATTTGGTCGGTTTAATCTTGTATGGAGGACTTTAAGATCTCGCTTCTTTGGGTTCGGGATCAACCAGTTATTTTGGACTACCACTTAGCTGCGCTCTATGAGGTAAAAACGAAGAGGCTGAATGAGCAGGTTCGGCGCAATCGATTTCGCTTTCCTGAGGACTTTGTATTTCGGCTCACGCCAATCGAGTGGGAGAAGGTGGTCGCAAATTGCGACCACCTATGCAAACCGTTCTACGCAAATGTTTTGCCAATGGCTTTTACCGATCAGGGGGCGTTGATGGCATCCACGGTATTGCATTCGTCAAAGGCCATTCAGATGAGCATTTATATTGTAAGGGCGTTTGTGAAGATGCGGTTGGAGATGTCTGGAAACGAGATTATTTTGAGAAAGCTGGCTGAAATTGATCGAACTTTACTGATGCACGATGATGGCTTGAGGGATCTCTATGAAAAGTTGATGCCTTTGTTGGAGCCAAGCCGAGAGCCTGAAAAGAGGAGGATTGGGTTTGGGGAGATAGAGTGTGAGGATTTAGGAGCAGATAGAGTAAGAGTTTAAGGCTATGGCCTAAGCATGGAACTTATTGGCAAGAAGTTATCAAGATATCGGTTCTTGTTCTAAATTGTTGATGGGCATGACTTATGTTCGCAAAGCCCTAATGTTCTTCCGAAGTTGTTCACATAGCGGTTAGGCGGTTGTTCGGGGCTATTGGGGGGAGTCTCGATCGTTTTTAAGATTCGGGATAGCCTTGGGATATGAAGGGGGCGCTGCTCATAGGGTTGATGGGGATCTGTTCGGTTGCTTTAGCCGAGGAAAAGTACTCGGACGGGATGACAATTTTGGAGACACCAAAGAGTGGGAAAATGCAGGTGGTAACTGGAAGCAAAGCTGAGATGGATGTGGCGCGGGAACCGGCATCCACTTTCAAGGTGGTGATTGCCTGGGCGGCGTTGGATCGGGGGTTAGTCCAAGATGTGGAGACACCTTTAGAGGGGGCGGAGGGCTTAGGTTTGAGACAGTCGCTTCAGAAATCGATCAATCCGCCCTTTGCCATTTTAGCGGAAAAGTTGGGAGAGGAGGTTTTGGGGGAGTACGCCGAGCGGAGCGGTCTTATCGAGGGAAAGATTCCAAAGGGTTGGATGAAGGCAGGAGGTCAGGAGGCGGCCCATGCGGCAGATCTGAAAACAACCCTACGAAGGGAACATTCGATGGCAGTGGCGTGGATGCGTGGGACCGCACCTTGGGAAGGGGAGGCAGGAAAAAAGTTACAGGATGCCCTGGTCTGGAAAGGGGAGAAGATTCTACTACGGGCGAAAACCGGCTCCTACGGGGGTTGTCTCTGGATGACAGGATATGGCCCCGATAAGGCGGTTACGGTGTTCATGGAGGGGCCTGTTTCTCGGAGGCCGGAAATTCTTAAAGCTTTTTTCGGTCGGTGGGGAGTGGAATCTGCCATCCCGTAATTAAAAAGACCTCGTTAATAAGTTAGGGTTGGCGCTTGTGGGATGCGTTCCGCTTCAGCACTTTAAGAGCTAGATGATTTCCCGCTATTCCCGTCCTGAAATGAGTGCGATCTGGTCGGAGGAGGCCAAGTTGACACGCTGGTTGGAGATCGAGGTTTTGGCATGTGAAGGGATGGCGAATCGGCGGATCATTCCGCGTAAAGATGCCCGCACGATTCGGCGCAAAGCGAAGTTCAACCTGCGGAAGGTTCATGAAAACGAGAAGAGGACTAAGCATGATGTTTTGGCTTTTTTGGAAGATGTGGCTTCGCATGTGGGTTCCGCAGGGCGATGGATTCATCAAGGGCTGACTTCTTCCGATATTCTCGACACCACGTTGGCGTGGCAGTTGCGGGATGCGGCCGATTTGCTGATTGAGGGAGTACGGAAGGTGAAGGCGGCGGCCGCTATGCGGGCACGCAAGCACCGAGGGATGTTGACGATTGGGCGAACTCACGGAATTCATGCCGAGCCGACGAGCCACGGGATCCGAATGGCCCTTTTGCACGACGAGTTTTGTCGGGCGGAGGAGAGATTGGTGGCGGCGCGAGATGAGATTGCAGTGGGAAAACTTTCTGGCGCAGTGGGCACTTACGCCCACTTAGATCCTTCGATCGAAGCGTTCGTCTGTAAAAAACTAAAACTGAAACCCGGAGCGGCCACTCAGGTGGTTCCGCGCGACCGGCATGCTGCCTTTGCGTTGGCTCTTTCGCTGGTGGCGGCTAGTGCGGAGCGGTGGGCGACGGAGTTTCGGCATCTTCAGCGGACGGAGGTCGGGGAGGTGGAGGAGCCTTTTGCCAAAGGACAGAAGGGGAGTAGTGCGATGCCGCACAAACGAAATCCCGTGAACGGGGAGCGGATTTGTGGATTGGCGAGGATTGTGAGGGGGCATGCGGTGGCGGCGTTGGAGAATGTGGCGTTGTGGCACGAGCGGGATATTTCTCACAGCTCGGCCGAGCGGATTCTTTTTCCTGATGCCACGATCCTGCTGGATTTTATTTTGAATGATCTGGAGGGATTGGTGAGGGGACATAAGGCGGATGGGAAGCGGATGCTCGCGAACCTCGGATCTTCCCGCGGGTTGTGGGCTTCGCAAGGTGCATTACTCGCGTTGACCCGTGCGGGATTGGCCAGGAGAGAGGCATACGAGGCGGTCCAGAAGCATGCGATGGCGACCTGGTTAGAGGGAGGCGCGGATTTTACGAGTCGGCTGGAGTCAGATCCTGAGTTGGGGCGGAAGATTGGGAAGAAGGGATTGCGGGAGGCTTGCGATGCGGTGCGGCATCTTCGTCACGAGGGGCTGATTCATCGCAGGTGTGGTTTAAAGTAAGAAGTTTTATGAAAGCTGTTGTAACCGTGACACTGAAGCCATCGATTCTGGATCCTCAGGGGGAGGCGGTGGGGCACGCGATTCAAGCGATGGGAGTGAAGGGGGTGAAATCGGTCCGAATCGGAAAGCATATTGAGTTGGAGATTGAGGGGGAGGAGAAGGGGTTGAGGGCAAAGTTGGAGGAGATTTCCAAGGAGTTGCTGAGCAATCCTGTGATGGAGAATTTTCATTTGGATGTGCGGGCCGGCGGATGAGGTTTGCGGTCGTTCAATTTCCAGGATCGAACTGTGATCAGGACTGCGTGCACGCGTTGCAGGTCTTGGGGCAAGAGGCTCGGTTGGTGTGGCATCAGGAAACCAAGATTGATGCGAATGAGGGGGTGATTCTGCCCGGGGGATTTTCGTACGGGGACTATTTGAGGTGCGGGGCGATCGCGAGATTTTCGCCGATCATGGGTGCCGTGAAAGCGGCGGCGGAGCGGGGTCAAGTGGTGGTGGGGATTTGCAACGGATTCCAGATTTTGTGTGAGGCGGGATTGTTGCCTGGTGCATTGACCCGGAACGAGGGGTTGCACTTTCGGTGTGAGACGGCGCACGTTCGGGTGGAAACGCCTGCGTCACGATTCACGTCGTACTATGGGACGGGGGAGGTTTTGAAGATCCCGATTGCGCATGGGGAAGGGTGTTACCGGGCCAGCCCTGAAATTTTGCAGGAGCTGGAAGCCCAGCAGAGGGTGCTTTTTCGTTACTGCAATGCCGAAGGACAAGTGGTGGCGGAGGCCAATCCGAATGGGTCGAGCCACAACATCGCGGGGATTTGCAACGCAGGGAGAAATGTTCTGGGAATGATGCCGCATCCCGAGCGGTGTTGTGAGGCGGAGATGGGAGGAGTGGATGGACGGGGGATTTTGTTAGGGGCGGCAGGAGTATTAAAGCCGATATGAAGCCGCAAGAGTTCGCAATCAAGCTGGGATTGACGCTGGAGGAGTATGGAAAGATTGAGAAGGGACTCGGGCGGGAGCCGAATGAGAATGAGTTGGGAATGTTTTCGGTCATGTGGAGCGAGCACTGTTCGTACAAGAATACGCGCAGGGAGTTGAGGAAGTTTCCGACGTCGGGTCCTGCGGTTTTAGTGAAAGCGGGGGAGGAGAATGCGGGGGTGGTGGATGCGGGGGATGGGTTGGCGTTGGCGTATAAGATCGAGTCGCATAATCATCCAAGTGCAGTGGAGCCGTTCCAGGGAGCGGCGACAGGGGTAGGAGGAATCTTGCGGGATATTTTCACGATGGGGGCGAGGCCTGTGGCGTTTATGGATTCGTTACGGTTTGGTCGTCCTGAGGCAAAGGGGGAGGCGGGCAAACGGACGCGCTCTCTGATCCATGGAGTGGTGGCAGGAATTTCGCACTATGGGAACTGTGTAGGAGTGCCGACGGTGGGTGGGGAACTGGTGTTTGATCCCGCGTATGAGGGGAATCCTTTGGTGAATGTGTTTTGTTTGGGGACATTGCGGCACGATCAGATTCGGCGTGGGGCGGCGAAGGGAGTGGGCAATCCGGTTTTTTATGTGGGGGCGAAGACCGGCAGAGATGGGTTGGCGGGGGCAGCGTTTGCGTCGAGGGATCTGACGGAGGAGAGCAAGGCGGATCGGCCTGCAGTGCAGGTGGGAGATCCTTTTGTGGGGAAGTTGCTGTTTGAGGCGTGTCTGGAGTTGTATGCGAGGCCGGATCTTGTGGTGGGGGTGCAGGATATGGGCGCGGCTGGGTTGACCTGTTCGACGTGTGAAACGGCGAGCCGGGGTGGGTCGGGAATCGAGATTGAGTTGAATCGAGTTCCACAAAGGGAGAAGGGCATGACGCCGTATGAGATTCTGCTTTCTGAATCGCAGGAGCGGATGTTGATCATTGTTCATAAGGGGAGGGAGAAGGAGTTGAAGGAGATTTTCGCGAAGTGGGGATTGGATGCGGCAGAGATCGGTTTTGTGACGGAGACGGGAAAGGTGGTGGTGAGAGAGTCTGGCAAAGTGGTGGCGGAGGTGCCTGCAAGATTACTGGCGGACGATGCGCCCGTGTATGAGAGGGAGGCGAAAGTCCCTGCGAAACTGTCAGAGAGGCAAAAACTGGATTTGAAGAAAATTTTACCTGAAAAACCGAAGGTGAGGGAGGATCTACTGAAACTGGTGGCGTCGCCGGCCACGGGATCGCGCCGGTGGGTTTGGAATCAGTACGATCACATGGTGGGGTTACGCACGGTGGTGAGGCCGGGTGGGGATGCGGCGGTTTTGCGGATTGAGAAACCTGGAGGGGGTTGGGTGCATGTTGCAATGACGTTGGATGGGAATGGGCGCTGGTGTGCGCAGGATCCGCGGGAAGGTTCGAAGGCGTTGGTGGCGGAGGCTTGTAGGAACTTGGCGTGTGCGGGGGCGGTTCCGCTGGGGTTAACGGATAATTTGAATTATGGGAACCCGCACGATCCGGAGATTTTCTGGCAGTTGCGGGAGGGGGTGGAGGGAATGGCGGAGGCGTGTCGTTTTTTTGATCTGCCGGTCACTGGGGGAAATGTAAGTCTTTATAATCAGTCGCCGTCGGGTCCGATTCATCCGACTCCTGTGGTGGGAGTGGTGGGGAAGGTGGAGGAGGGGGTGAGGTTGGTGCCTGGGTTTTTTGGGAAGGGTGGGGGAGCGATTCTGCTTCTGGGAACGGACGAGTCGGGAGGGTTAGGGGCGTCACTTTACCTGCAGGAGATTCATGGAGTTTTGGCGGGAAAGCTGGGGAAGGTGGATTTGGGGCAGGAGAAGAAACTGCACGGGTTGATGAGGGGAGTACTGAAGTTGGGTGGGGTGAGGGCGGTACATGATGTGGGGGAGGGAGGAATTTTGTGGGCATTGGCAGAGATGTGTTTTGGGGAGAGCTCGGTGGGAGCGGAGGTTGTGATTCCATGTGGCAAGGGAGAGAGGGTGGAGGAGGCACTTTTTGGGGAGGGTGGGGGGCGGATTTTGCTGGAGGTGGATGAGGAAGGGGTCACGAGAGTTGAGGAGTTAGCCAAGGAGGCAGGGGTGGGGTGTTATCGAATCGGAAAAAGTAGCGGGGCGAATTTACAAATTTCTTGTGGAGACGTGCGGGAGCAGTGGAATGTGCAGCAATTAAGCAAACTTTACCAAGAGGCACTGCCTCAGGCGTTGGCGGGTTGATAGAAATCTCCCGCTTCTCAAAGGTGCTAGATCGGAGTAGAAAGGTATCTTGAAGACTCCACATTTTCCAACTCACGAGTGTGGTGTCTTTGCGGTGTACAACCATCCGAATGCAGCTGAGCTGACGTACTATGGGCTTTATGCCCTTCAACATCGGGGGCAGGAGAGTGCGGGGATTGTCACAGCCAAAGACGATGGAAAGGCATTTGCGATCAAGCGTGGGATGGGTTTGGTAGGTCAGATTTTCAAGGAGAACGATTTAAAGGAGTTGGCGGGTACGCGGGCAATCGGGCATGTGCGATATTCGACAACAGGCTCGAGCACGATCAAAAATGCACAACCGTTGACGGTCGAGACGGGGCGTGGGCAGATTGCGATCGCTCATAATGGCAATTTGGTGAATGCGGGAAAGTTGAGGGATGAGTTGGAGGCGGCGGGATCGATTTTCCAAACGACAACGGATAGTGAGATTATTTTGCATCTGATTTCCCGTCCCAATCCTGCGATTGGTGGTGGGGCGTTGGCACAAGCCCTTTCCCGGGTGCATGGGGCGTACTCCCTGGTGTTAATGGGGGAGAATGAGGTGATTGCGGCGCGAGATCCTTTTGGATTTCGGCCACTGGTGATTGGAAAGCTGGACGACGCGATCATTTTTTCGAGCGAGACGTGTGCTTTGGATCTTGTGGGGGCGGAATTCGTCCGAGAGGTGGAGCCTGGGGAAATTGTCGTGGCGGATGAGTCGGGCCTCCGCTCCTTTAAGCCCCATGCGGAGACGGCACGAGAGGCTCTTTGTATTTTCGAGTTTGTTTATTTTGCTCGGCCCGACAGTCAGATCAGTGGACGTAATATCAGTCACGCCCGTACGCGGATGGGTCGAGAGTTGGCGCGGCTCCATCCTGTGGATGCAGACATTGTGGTGCCAGTTCCGGACTCGGGGACATATGCGGCCTTAGGGTATTCGGAGCAGGCGGGGATTCCGTTAGATCAGGCATTTGTCAGGAATCACTACATTGGGAGATCGTTTCTGCAGCCAACCCAGTTGATTCGGGATTTTAATGTTCGGGTGAAATTGAATCTGATTCGTACGGCGGTGCAGGGAAAGCGAGTGGTCGTGGTGGATGATTCGATTGTGCGGGGAACGACGGCACGGGCGAGGGTGACCAACTTGAGAGAGGCAGGGGCGAAGGAGGTGCATATCCGGGTGAGCTGTCCGCCGCACCGTTTTTCGTGTCACTACGGAATCGATTTTCCGGATCCGAAGGATCTTTTGGCGAACCGGATGACGAGAGCGGAGATTACGAAATATCTGGGAGCCGATTCTCTGGGTTATCTGGATGTGGACGGGATGGTGCGTGCGTGTGGGATTCCGGCCAAGAAGTTCTGTATGGCGTGTTTTACGGGGGATTATCCGGTGGCTTTTGCTCCCGAGGACAACAACAAGGAGATTTTGGAACAGAGGAGAGAGCGATCGGTTTCCCTCGTGCCGGAAGAAGAGAGTCGGCAGAGGTTCCTGCTCTGATCGGAATGGGACGAGACGCATATGCACGGGCAGGGGTAGACATCACCCTGGGCAACCGGGTGAAATCCGGAATTGGGGCCATGGTTCGCTCTACTCGGCGTCCCGGGGTGATTGGAGGGATTGGGGGATTTGGCGGATGTTTTGACGGAAAGATACGGGGTTATCGGCATCCAGTGTTAGTGGCAAGTATTGATGGGGTGGGAACGAAGTTGAAAGTGGCGCAGGAGGTGGGGAAACACGGAACGATTGGGGAGGATTTAGTGAATCACTGTGTAAACGACATAGCAGCGTTGGGGGCGGAGCCTCTTTTCTTTTTGGATTATATTGGAACGGGAAAATTGAGTCCGAAGGTGTTCCGTCAGATTTTGAATGGATTGGTGAGGGGTTGTCGTCGGTCTGGGTGTGCGCTGTTGGGTGGGGAGACGGCCCAGATGCCTGGAATTTATCAGGGGGAAGATTACGACTTGGTGGGATCGATTGTGGGAGTAGTGGAGAAGGGGAGGGGAACGGATGGGCGATCGATTCGGGCTGGGGACGTGATTTTGGGTTTACCCACGAACGGATTGCAGACAAACGGGTATACCTTGGCGCGAGATATTTTGTTTAAGAAAGCAAAGTTGAGAGTGAAAGGAAATCTGCCTGGAACCTCGCTGAAGTTGGAAAAGTTATTGCTTGCGGTGCATCCGAACTATCGGCCCGCCCTTTTGAAGATTGGAAAGAAGGTGAAAATCAAGGGAGCGGCCCATATTACGGGAGGTGGATTGATTGATAACCCACCGCGGATTTTTCCAAAAGGGCTAGGAGCAGAAATTCAGCTTGGGAGCTGGCCCGTGCCGCCACTTTTCCGATATTTGGAGGCCAAAGGGAAGTTAGGGAAGGTAGAAGCGTATCGGACCTTCAATATGGGGATTGGGATGATCGTGGTGGTCGCGAAAGGGGACGTGGCCAAGGTGAGGAAAGCGGTTCGATGTTATGAGATTGGAAGAATGGTGCGGGGAGATGGGAAGGTTCGGTTGATCGGATGAGCGAGGGAATTCGCCGGGCTCTACTTTCGGTATCGGATAAGACGGGGCTGTTGGAGTTCGCCAAATTCTTGGTGGGAAAAGGGGTGGAGCTGATTTCGACTGGGGGAACAGCCAAAGCTTTGCGGGACGCAGGGGTGAAGGTGATGGAGTTGAGCGACTACACTGGTTTTCCGGAAATGATGGATGGAAGGGTGAAGACGTTGCATCCCAAGGTGCACGGCGGGCTTTTGCAGAGAAGGGATTTGGCGACACATCGTGAGCAGGCCGCACAACATAAGATTCCGACGATTGATCTGGTGGTGGTGAATCTTTATCCGTTTGAGCAAACGGTGGCGCGGCCCAACTGCACAACTGAGGAGGCGATCGAAAATATCGATATCGGTGGACCGAGCATGTTGCGGAGCGCGGCGAAGAACCACGAGGCGGTGACGGTGGTGACCGATCCGTCCGACTACGGGCTGGTGCAACAAGAAATGGAAGCGACGGGGGATACGACTTTGGGAACACGGAGAAAACTAGCCGCGAAAGTCTTTCGGCATACGTCCCATTACGACCATCTGATCGGTGCGTATCTAACGCGGCATTCAGAAAAAGAGCAACCGGTTTTGCAGGAGACGACGGGTATCGTCCGGCGCCGGGCCCAATCTTTGAGATATGGAGAGAATCCACATCAAAAAGCAGCTCTCTACGGGACTTTCCTGGAATCCTTCAAGCAGCTACATGGGAAGGAGCTTTCCTATAACAATGTTTTGGACCTGAGTGCGGCCGCGGGGTTGATTGCCGAATTTCTAAAAACCCCGCCGACTTTGGCGATTTTGAAGCATACCAACCCGTGTGGGGTGGGATCGGGGGAGAAGCTTTTAGAGGCTTGGGAAAAGGCGTACGCGACTGATCGGCAGGCACCGTTTGGAGGAATCATTGTTGCGAACCGTCCGATTGATTCCGAAACCGCTCAGGCAATCGCGGAGATCTTTAGTGAGGTGATTCTGGCTCCTTCGTTTGAGAGTGGAGCCTTGAAGATCTTGCAGGCTAAGAAGAATCTGCGACTGATCGAGAATCATGAAACCGCGACAGGCAGCTATGATTTTCGATGCGTTCGTGGGAACGGGTTGCTGGTGCAAGAGAGTGATGGGGCAGGGGATGATGAAACATCTTGGAAAGTGGTTACGAAAAGAAAGCCAACCGAGGCGGAAATGAAGGCGATGCGTTTTGGGTGGAAGGTGGTGAGGCATGTGAAGTCGAATGCGATTGTGTACGCGGGCCAGGATCGGACGCTGGGGATTGGGGCGGGTCAGATGTCACGTGTGGATTCGTCGCGGATTGCGGTTTGGAAAGCGGGGGAAGCTAAGCTTTCCTTGAAGGGAAGTGCGGTGGCGTCGGATGCTTTTTTTCCGTTCCCGGATGGATTGGAGGCTGCGGCAGCTGCGGGTGCGACAGCAGCGATTCAGCCTGGGGGAAGTGTGAAGGATCCTGAAGTGATTGCGGCGGCGGATCGGCTAGGGGTAGCGATGATTTTTACAGGTCGGCGCCATTTCCGGCATTAACGCCAAGAGAGAAGTCGGGAGCCGTTGGGCTGTGGGGTGAGGGTAAGATCCAAAGTTTTTTTCGGCCATTCGCCGGGATAGCGTTCGGGCCATTCGACGGCCACGAGTCCTGAGGTGATGAGGCAATCAGGCCAACCGAGGGAGTCCCAATCGCGTGCATTTTCAAGACGGTAAAGGTCCCAGTGTTCGAGAGGAAGTTGTCCCCCAAGAAGAGGTTGGCACAAGGTGAACGTGGGGCTGGGGATATCTCCTGTGACGCCTAGCGCCTGGGCAAGTCCGCGAACCCACTCGGATTTTCCGGCGCCAAGGGGGCCGTGAAGGCGAAGAATCGTGCCTGGCTGAAAACGGGAAAGGTGGCGAGCTGCGTGCGCGCGGGTGGCGGCGGCATCCACGCAGATTTCATCGGGGGAAAATTTAGCGGAGGTGGTCATAGCCGCGTAGGGGAAGGCCGCCCGTGTGGTAGCCTTGCGTTTGGGTTAGGCAGGTGCCGATGGGAGTGAGTGGAGTGGAAAAGGGCCATTGGCGCAGAAGGGCAGCGATGCGTTTTTTTGGAACGGAAAAGAGGAGCTCATAGTCTTCCCCCTGTGTGAATGCGAGCCGGGGTGTGGCGCGGGGGGAGAGGGGAATTTGATTAGGGTGGACGGTAAATCCGATGCGAGAGGAGCGGGCAAGGCGGGGGAGATCGGCTCCCAGTCCATCGCTGAGATCGAGCATAGCGGAGGGGAATTTGTGGCGAGCGAGCCACTGGCCTTCGGCAAGGCGTGGGGTGAAGGAGAGGTGATGATGAGGCCAAGACCCACCCAATTTTCCTGTCACAAAAAGGATGTCGCCCGGTTTAGCGCCTGAGCGGGAGGGGGATGTTTTTTGTGGGACGGTCCCTAGGAGAGAGATGGAAAGGAGAAGTTGCCGAGTGCTGACGGTTTCCCCTCCAACGATGGGGAGATGAAACTTTTTTGCGAGACGGGAGAGACCTTGATAAGCCTGACGGATACGGCGGGCGGAACGGGGGTTGGGGCAACCTATGGTGATGAGTGCGGCACGGGGAGTAGCGCCAGCGGCGGCAAAGTCGCTGAGTCCACGGGCGAGTGCTTTTCGACCCGCAAGGTGGGCTGGGGTGGAGCGAGTGAAGTGAACGCCTTCGACCACGGCATCGGTTTTGAGGACGAGGTCGAGATTTTTAGGAAAGGAAGAGAGAACTGCACAGTCGTGACCTAGAGAGTGGCGGATTCCTGCGGAGGGTTGGCGACCTAGAGCGGCGATCCAGTGGTGGACCCAAAGATCTTCGGACGAGAGGGGAAGTTTTTTCATGGGATGGGAGGGCGGGCGAGAAGGATGAGAATACACGTGTTTGCGTTGAAAAGAGAGTGGACGAGGATGGAGGGGATGAGGCTTTGGGTTGTGCGGAAGATTCCTGCAAGGGCGACTCCGAAGAAGGTGAGGGGGATGAGAGTTGGGGTGTGAAGGTGGACAACTCCGAAGGCGAGGGCGGAAAGCCATTGGGCTTGAGAGATGGGAAGTCGGTGTGCAAGCCACGGGAAGAGAGTGCCGCGAAAGAAGACCTCCTCCCATATAGGGGCGATGATCAGAGCATAGGTAAGAAAGGGGAGAAGGGTTTTAGTATCTCGGGCTTCTAGGAATCGGGTCATCGCGGGTTGTGGTTCGAGGGGAAGGCCGAGAAGAAGAAAGAGGCCGGAGCTGAGGAGGAGAAGAAAAAGAATCGGAAGGAAAAGGGTAAGAATGGTCCGGAGTGCAAGAGTGAGGTCTTGGATGGGGGCTGGACGATGAAGCCCCCAAAAAGAGATGGGTTTTTGACGAGATAGGGTGAGAAGAAAGAAGGCGACAACGATTGCGGTTCCTGGGAGGAGCGGCGGGTAGAAATATGCGGTCATAGAGATGAAAGAAATGCCGCAGAGAAAGGGGGGCAGGGGAATCTGAAGGGTGGGTGGGTTGGCAGAGGAGGGAGGTTGGAAGAGTTGGCGTAGGCGGGATGCGCCGCCAAAGAAAAGAAAACCGAAGGCCAAGGCGAGCAGAAGACTGCCATAGAGGATGGCGGAGATCGGAGGAGACCAAGGAGTCATTTAAGGAGTTTAGAGGGTTGGGGGGTGGAGGGGTAAAGATTCAATCCCAAAGGCTGTGGAATGGTGGATTGAGGCGGGTAAGAGATCTGGGCATAATTCACTTAAATGGAAAAGTTGCGCCCTTATCAACGTTTTCATCGAACCCAATTGATCCTGCGGGATGAATTGGCTGTCGATCGGACAATTTTAGCCAACGAGCGGACGTTGCTGTCTTATGTTCGGCTCTCCATTACCCTCATTATTGCGGGAATTTCGATTGTCCACTTTGCCATGGAGAAGTGGTTTGAAACTGTGGGCTTTCTTTGTGTTCCCATCGGGATCGGAGCTGGAATTTACGGGTGGCTTCGGTACCAAAAGATGGCTGGAGAGATCGTGGAGTTGAGAAAACCCGATTCCCGGAAAACGAAGAGGTAGATTCAGTCCTGATGAAACATTCAATCGCGCTGAAGATCTTTGCGTTGGCCGTGGGAATCATTGGATTGACGGTGGTAGTGGCGATTTTGACAAACATCGAAGTGATCGGAATGGGGCGCGACGTTGCCACAGTGGCCAGAAAAACGATTCCGTTGGCAAGCAGGGCGGCGGATTTGAATGAGGCGGGTCTGTTTCGTCGGGTGGCCTTTGAGCGGCTGTATCGCGAGTACGCGGAGCCTCAGCCTGACCAGGAAACCATTAAGCAGGCGACCGAGAACTTCGAAAAAAATACCACTCGAGTTTATGAGTTGAGCGCCGAGATTCGGGACGACTTGAAAGTATTGCCGGATGACCCGCAAGAGAGGGAGTTGGCGGCGCAGGCACGGGAGTTGGTGGGGCAGATCGAAAGCAGGTTTTCCTCGACCACGGATATGGCTCGCTCAACTTTACAGGCTCGAAAGGCGGGGGATCGGGCGAAGGCAAAGGAGCTTCTGGAGTTTACCTTCAAGGGGCAGGTGGAACTTCGGGAGTTGCGCAGCAAGTTTCAAAGAGTGACGGGCCAGATGGCAGAGATTTCTGCCCAGGATGCGGAAAAGAGAAAAAACAGGGTTTTGGTTAGCAGTTCTGCCACAACTTTGCTCGCGGTGATTCTGGGTTTGGGTGCGGCGTGGATGATTTCACGGAATATGGCTAAACCGGTGTTAGATCTCCTCGTGAGCACCCGACGTGTTCAAAGCGGGGATCTCTCGGCTCATACGGGGAAACTTCCAGAGGATGAGATTGGACAGTTGGGAGAAAATTTAATTTGATGGTTGGGGAACTTCGCAGGAAGGCGGACCTGCAAAAGGCGATTGGGTCTTATATTGATCCGCGGATTGTCGAGAAGGTGATTTTACCGGGTCGGCCTGAAGATGTGATGGGGCAAAAAAGGTTGATGACGGTTCTTTTCACGGATTTGGTGGGTTTCACCACGTTGGGTGAGAATCTGACCGCGGGTGGGTTGGTTCACGTCATTAACCGCTATTTCACCCTGATGTCGGAGTGTGTTCAGAAAGAGCGTGGGATCATCGATAAGTTTATCGGAGATGCGATCATGGCCTACTGGGGGCCGCCTTTTATTGCGGAAGAGGAGCAGGGTTTGGCGGCGTGCCGTGCTGCGTTAGCCCAGGTGGAGGCCTTGGCACGTTTTCGTGCAGAACTTCCTGATCTGATGGGAATGAGAAAAAATCTTCCATTTATCAATTTGCGAATTGGAATGGCGACAGGGGAGGTGGTGGTGGGAAATATCGGAAGTGACACGGCCCGAAGCTACACGGTGATGGGAGATACGGTGAATTTAGCCTCTCGATTGGAGTCAACGAATACGCTGTATGGCACGAGGATTCTTATTTCGGAGGAGACGCGCCGAATGGTGGAGCGGGGGATGGAGACACGGGAGGTGGATTTGATTGCAGTGAAAGGGAAGAATGATCCGGTGGGGGTCTATGAATTGCTTGCAGAGCAAGGAAAACTGAAGCCTGAGGTGGAAGATAAGCGAGGACGGTCTGAGCAGGCTTTGGGGGCATACCGACGTCAGGATTGGCCTGTGGCTGAGGGATTGTTTCGAGAAATAGTGGAAAAGTATGCGGATGGTCCTGCTAAAACCTTCTTGGATCGGATTCCCTTTTTGAAGAAAAATCCGCCATGTCCAGGTTGGGACGGGGTTTGGCGGATGACAGAAAAGTAGGGGTTAGGCTTTTGACCGCGCGTCGAGGTCGACCCAGTGATTTCCGTCGGCCTTGAGCATATGTTCGGCCTCGATGGGACCCCAAGATCCTGTGCGATAGAGAGACATGGGGTTTTCCTGCCATCCGTTGCGAACGGCGTCGACGATTCTCCATGCCTCGAGTACCTCGTCGTCCCGCGTGAAGAGGGTGGAGTCTCCAAAAATGGCATCTCCGAGAAGACGTTCGTAAGCTTCGGGGGAGTAGGAGCCGAATTCGCTGGCATAACAGAATTCCATATCGACGGGTTGAACGGTGCTGCGTCCGGGGCGTTTCGCATTGAAGCAGAGATGAACGCCCTCGTCAGGCTGGAGGCGGATATGCATCGCATTGCGGCTGAGGAGATCCCCGAATTCCGCACGGAAGAGAGCGGCGGGTGGACGACGAAACACGATGACAATTTCCGAGGCGCGAGTGGTGAGGGCTTTTCCGGTTCGAAGATAGAAGGGAACACCCGACCAACGCCAGTTATCGATTTGAATTTTGAGGGCGGCGTAGGTTTCAGTGGAGGAGTTTGGATTTACACGGTCCGTCTGGCGATATCCCTCGTACTGGGCCCGAACCGTGCTGGCACGGATGGTTTCCATTTTCGGGGTGGTGATGGAGCGGAGAACTTTAACTTTTTCGTCGTGGATGGATTGGGAGGTTAAGTTTGCGGGTGGTTCCATGGCCGTGATGGAAAGAAGCTGCATCATGTGGTTTTGGACCATGTCTCGCATGGCTCCGACCTCGTCATAGAAAGCGCCCCGGGTGCCAACTCCTTCTTGTTCCGCAACGGTGATCTGGACGTTGTCGATCAGGTTGCTGTTCCAAATCGGTTCCCAGATTGAGTTGGCGAAGCGGAAATAGAGAAGATTCTGGACTGTTTCCTTGCCGAGGTAGTGATCGATACGGAAGAGGTTCGATTCATCCAGGCAGGATTGAAGGTCGGTGACCAGTTGACGGGCGGAGGTGAGATCGTGACCAAAAGGTTTTTCTACTACAACGCGGGCGGGAAGTGCAGGGCTGACGAGGCCGGCTTTCGCAAGTTGTTGGACGACGGTGGCAAAGTAGTCAGGCGCTGTGGCGAGATAGAAGATGTGTTGGGTCAGGCCACGGGTTTTGGCTAACTCTTCGAGCATTTTTTTGAGTTCTAGGTAGGCTTTGGGGTCGTCAAAATTACCGGCATGGTAGGTAAGTTTGGGGGTGAAGTCTTTCCAGTCTTGGGCAGAGACGGGGCGCAGACGGGAAAACTTATCCAGACCTTCTTTCATTTCCTTCCGGAATTCGTCATTCGTCTTGGGACGTCGAGCAAAGCCGATGATCGAGTAATCGGAGGGGAGAGCGCCTTCGTGTTGCAGGCCGAAGATGGCGGGGACGAGTTTGCGGGTGGTGAGGTCTCCGCTGGCACCAAAGATGACCATGACGAATGGGGGGAGGACCCGATCCGGTTTTGGGGTAGGGCCAGAGGTGCTCTTTTTGGGAGACGGGACGAGTGAGGGGGCGGCGGCGGGGCTCATGGTTGGGTACAATGGTAGATTTCGATTGTTCCGCGGTCACTACGAACCTTGGCTGCGGGAAAAGTGGCTTTGGGGTCGTCTTGGGCAAGGGCACGGATGTAGGGATCTTTGGAGGGACCGCGGGTCACAAACCAGATCGCCCGGGCGTAGCGGAGGAGCGTGTAGGTGGAGGTGATGCGCCAGACGCCGAGTTTGGGAACGAAGTTGGGTGCGATCAGGAGTTTTTCTTCTTTGAGAGCGGCGGTTTCGGGGAAGAGAGAAGAGGTGTGGCCGTCGTCACCGATTCCCAAAAGGATGAGATCGAAGCGGGGAGGATCGCCCAGGTCGTTGCGGATCTGCTTTTCGTAGGCACGGGCACCGATTTCAGCAGTGCCGATTTCGCTATGGACGCGTTCGATATGAACTCCTGTGCCCTGGAAAGCTTCATGCACCATACGATAGTTGCTGTCTTTATGATCCGGGGTGACCCAACGTTCGTCGCCCAGGTAGAGGCGGGTGGCAGACCAAGGCCATTTGAGGCTGGCGAGGCGTTGGTAGAGGGCTTTCGGAGTGGAACCGCCAGAGAGGGAAACGTGGAAGGTGCCACGGGCTTGGAGGGAAGGACCGCCCAAGGTTTCCCAACCTGCAACCATGGCGTCGAGCCAGGTGGTTGGTTCCGTAAATTCGTGCAAAATCATAATAGAAAGAGTGCCAAAATTTTACTCAAAAGCGATGAGCAATTCTTCGGTTGAGGCTGGCAGTTTCCATAGAATTGGGTAGGCAAAGGGGGTGAGAACTCGGTTAGACCATCTGGATTTGGACAAACAGATTGAGGAGAAGTCGGAATATCGGGAGAAGTTGCGGGGGCTTCAGCTCAAGCTGTTGCATGCGCAAAGGTTGTTGCAGGACAGCGCGAAGAGTTTGATTTTGGTTTTCGAGGGTCCGGATGCGGCGGGAAAAGGGGGCGTGATCAAAAGGCTGACGGAACGATTGGATCCACGGTTGGTGAGGGTGTGGTCGGTGGTAAAGCCAACGGAAGAAGAGAAGGCGCACCACTACTTATGGCGTTTTTGGAGCAAGATTCCTGCGACGGGGCAGACGGCGATCTTTGACCGAAGCTGGTATGGGCGGGTGTTGGTGGAGCGGGTAGAGGGTTTTGCCAAGAAGGAGGAGTGGAAGAGAGGTTATCGTGAGATTTTAGATTTTGAGAAAACACTGGTGGACGGAGGAGCGATCTTGATGAAGTTTTTTGTGCACATCACAAAGTCGGAGCAGCTTCGACGTTTTGAGAGGCGAGCGGCGGATCCGTACAAGCATTGGAAGATCAGTGAGGAGGATTGGAGGAATCGTAGAAAATGGAATGAGCATATTTTGGCGGCCGAGGAGATGTTCGTAAGGACGAACTCTCGATTCGCTCCCTGGAATTTGATTGAGGGAAATTACAAGTGGTATGCTCGGGTTAAGATCATGAAGCTTTTGGTAAAAAGGATGGAGCAGGAGTTTGGGACTTTGTGAAATCGGGGGCAGAGGTCGAACGTGAATTCACCGTTTACTTCTTTGATACGGATGCGGGTGGGGTGGTGCATAATTTAACCTATTTGCGCTGGATTGAGGCGGTGCGGACGGATTTGGCGGAGGCCTTGGGCTGGGGAATTGGGGAGATGGTGGGCGGGATGCATGGGTGTCCTGTATTGACGAAGACGGAGGTGGAGTATGTAAAACCAGCCAAGCTGGGGGATCGGGTGCGGGTTGTGTCGCGTTTGGGGCAGGTAGGGAAAGTTCGTTTCACAGTTGAATCTGAGGTGCAGGGTGCGGAGGGGCAGCTGTTTTGTAAGGCAAAGCAGGAGTTGGTATCCGTGGATTTGAAGACAGGCAAAGCCAAGGCTTTGCGTGAGGATTGGCGGAAGAAGCACGGGTAGTTTGGGGCAGGGTGGTTACGGGCTTGAGGGGAGGGAGAGGTGTGGCAGAATTCAAGTTCATGAAGTCGAAGAAACCTCAATTAAAAGTCCGCCGTTGGTCGGGGCCGTTAGTAGATGGAATGGAGCGGGCTCCCAGCCGAGCGATGTTGCATGCGGTGGGATTTCAACAGGAAGATTTTTCCAAACCGCAGGTTGGGATTGCTTCGACTTGGAGTCAGGTGACACCGTGCAACTCGCATATTGATGAGTTGGCGCGGGAGGCGGCGGCGGGGGCGAACGAGGCGGGAGGAAAGGCAGTCATTTTTAATACGATTACGATTTCGGATGGCATTTCGATGGGAACGGAAGGGATGAAGTATTCGCTGGTATCGCGGGAGGTGATTGCGGACTCGATCGAAACGGTGGTGGGATGTGAAGGGTTCGACGCTTTGGTGGCGTTGGGGGGTTGCGATAAGAATATGCCCGGATGTGTGATGGCAATGTTGCGTTTGAATCGACCTGCGGTGTTTGTTTATGGGGGAACAATTTTGCCCGGGTGTTTAGGTAAGAAGGATCTGGATATTGTGAGTGTGTTTGAGGCGGTGGGACAGAGGGCGAAGGGGTCGATCACGGATGAGCAGTTGGGAGAGATTGAAAGGTGTGCGATTCCAGGCCCGGGATCGTGCGGGGGAATGTACACGGCCAACACGATGGCGTGTGCGATTGAAGCGATGGGGTTGAGCTTGCCCAATAGCTCTGCGATGGCTGCGGTTTCACCCAATAAAAAGTTGGATGCCAAGGAGGCAGGCAAGGCGGCGATGGCCTTGGCATTAAAAGGAATTTGCCCGAAAGATATTTTGACGAGAAAAGCGATGGAAAATGCGGTTGTGGTGATTACGGCATTGGGGGGATCGACGAATGCAGTGCTGCACTTTTTAGCGATTGCACGGGCGGCAGGTGTGAAATTCGAGATTGAGGATATTCAGAAAATTGGGCAACGGGTGCCGGTATTGGCAGATCTAAAGCCGAGTGGAAAGTTTGTGATGGCGGAGTTGGTAAGGATTGGGGGGTTGGTGCCTTTGATGAAGCGGTTGCTGGATCGGGGTCTGTTGCATGGGGAGTGTATGACCGTGACTGGCAAGACGGTGGCAGAGAATTTGAAATATGTCGGGGATTATCCTGCAGGGCAGGAGGTGATTCGGCCCTTTTCAGATCCGATCAAAAAGACGGGTCATCTGGTGATTTTGAGAGGGAATTTGGCGCCGGGAGGATCCGTTGCAAAAATTAGCGGGAAGGAGGGGGAGCGGTTTGAGGGAAGGGCGAAGGTGTACGGGACGGAGGAGGAAGCAATGAAAGCGATTCTGGCAGGAAAAATTGAGAAAGGGGATGTGGTGGTGATTCGATATGAAGGGCCACGGGGTGGGCCAGGGATGCGTGAGATGTTGGGGCCGACGAGTGCGATCATGGGTCAGGGGCTAGGGAAGGATGTGGCGTTGATCACAGATGGAAGGTTTTCCGGGGGAACGCACGGTTTTGTGGTGGGGCATATCACCCCAGAGGCGTATGATGGGGGGCCTTTGGCTTTGGTGAAGAACGGAGATCGAATTGTAATTGATGCAAAGACCAGAAAGTTGAATCTGGATATTTCTGGCGCGGAGATGAAAAAAAGGGCGAAGGCGTGGAAAAAGCCGAAACCGAATTACACGAAGGGGGTTTTGGCTAAATTTGCTCACAGTGTGGCGGATGCGTCTCACGGGGCTGTGACGGACGAGGGGCTGAGCTTTTAATTGAAACGCGGAGGTTGGGGGCCGGCAGCGTTATTCTTGGGGATCGTCATTTTGTTGGGGATCGGGGTAAGGGCGTGTTTGGATCTGCCCTCCAAGATAGCGTCTCGGACTGCGGCTGGGGTTCGAGAGGGAGTGGCTGAAGTCTTTGTGGATCTACTTCATGTTCGGCCGGAAGTTCGTGAGGGGACGAAAGTGGTATGGGGCCAGACCTCGGCGCGTAGTGAGGTTATTGTCGCGGCGAAAAAAATCGAAGTGGGTTATGATTGGGAGCATCGATGGTTGGGGAGTCGGAAGGTGATTCGTCTAACCCAAACGTATGAGGTGAAGGCGGGTTTTGATCTGGGAAAATCGTTTTGGGTTGAGATGGGGCCGGGGCAAGGTGAGGCAACTGCGCATCTGCCTGCACCAGAAATTCTGGCTACGAGCCCTGTGGGAGATGTTTCCTATCGGGATGAGGACGGGTGGTGGAATAAGGTTACGGATGAGGATCGATCGAAAGCCCTTACGGCCTTGGCAGGGGAGGCAAGGAGACAGGGGGAGAAAGGGCCTTTATTGGAGGAGGTGAAAGAGGTGGCGGGAAGCCGATTAGTTGATTTGGCTCGTGCGAAGAAGATTCGATTGCAACTGGACTACCTAAAACCGTAGTCGGCATAATCTCTTTTCGTGAGTGCTCCTCTTTATCCGCCCGTGAAACCAAATCGGAGAGATGGGGGTAGCCAGTTCGCAGGAAAAACGGATTGGAAGGCATTTTTCAAGAAGACGATTGTGATCATCTTTCTTTTTTCACTCGCGGTACATGTGCTTCTCTTGATCGGATTTGGAGGAATGACTCTTTTCAAGGGTCGTGTCGGGGGGGTGCCTTTTTCAGCGGAGAGTTTGCCAAGCGAAACGGCTCAGACTCCTCCTCCCCCACCTGACGAGGAGATGGTTCAGGAGGAGAAGACTGCAGATCCCAACCTCATGGATGAAGCGCCCGCGGCAGAGGAGTCGGCTCCTCCGCTTGAAATGATGACTGTACCTGGGGGGGCAAGTTGGGCGCCCGCCATTCCGAAGGATATGAAAACATCTCTGACTGGAAGTGTGGGCGGAACAGGCACGGGGACGGGAACAGGCACAGGGACGGGAAAAGGGACGGGAAGGTCGGGGATGAAACTGTTTGGGGTAGAGGTACAGGCTAAGAAGCTGGGAGTTTTGGTGGATATTTCTGGCTCGATGCAGTCCTATATCCCTGCGGTCATGGAGGAGGTGTTTAAGAGCTTTCCTGATGCAGATGTTGTTTTTATGAATGGATGTGGATTAGAGGACTGGAACACGGCCTTAAAAAATTGGACGGAGACTAACGAGCAGCAACAAAAGACGGCGAAGGAGAATAAAACAAAGTTTATTGGACCTAAGAGCATGCCAAAGCCACAGGTTGTGAAGTTCAACAGTGCGGAGGCATCTGATTCTCCAGCCATACGTGGAACAGTAAGTTATGGTGGATTTCGCAAGGATTATCCTGATCTTTACGATAAGTTAGCAAAAAGGGGTAACACCTGGATGGTTACCAGCTTCGCCGACTCTCATGCAGCGGGGCTGGCATTTGATCAATTTGCCCGCAGGAAGGTTCAAGCGATTTACTGGTTTGCGGATTTTGGAGATCCCGTTGTTGGGCCTGCAGCTGATGAGGCAGCCAAGCTTGTTTTAGACAATAAAATGGAAATTATCATTCACTCAACTCGGGGTTTGGGAAAGGCGGGGGATTGGATCAAGCAAGTGAATGGAAAGATCGTGCAGACGAAACTGGAAAAGTAGGGCTTAAGCAGGAGGAACGTACTCTTTGGGGCCGCCCAGTTTTATGAATTTGGCATGAACAACGAGCCCGAGAATGACGGCGAGAAAGGCCAGAGTGGAGGAGGCGATGAAGGTAAGACGGTAGAACTTTTGAGTGAAATCGATCAGGTGTCCGACGATCGGGCCAAAGGTCATAATTCCAAGCCCAATGAACATGTTTAGAGCAGAGTAAAACTGGGAGAAGTTCTCCTTGGGAAACATTCGCAGGGGCAGGGATGCGGAGCTGGTGAACCAAGCTCCCGACAAAACTCCGTGCAGAATAAAAAAGACTGAAAATATCTCCGAGCTTGTGGAGAAAATGGCTCCTGCGGCGGTCACAAGCGCATAGAGGGAGATCACGACAAGGGATGTGCGGAGGGGGTGAAACTTATCAGCCAGCATTCCGAGGGGATAGGAGAGAACCAAGGAGCAACCATAAGTCAGGGCCAAACATTTACCGTAAAACCCCATATCCATCGCCAGACTTTTAGCGAAGTAGACGCTGAAGTGGTTCACGCCGATAAAGGCGATCCAAGGAAGAGCGATCGAAGTGAACACCCAGAGGTAGTAGGGCTTGCTGAAACATTCATGGAAATAGGTTCGGGCGGCGACAAAGAAATTTCCGGCACCCTCCTTGGGTTGAGGAGGGGGTGGATAGTCTCCTTCCTTCACCTTGAGGCACATCATTGTGAAGCTGAGGCCATAGACTAAGCCGATCCCGAGAAAGACGAGGGGGAAATGCTGCTCCGCTTTGCCGAAGATATAGTAGTTGAAGAGAATGCTGGCGATCAGGCTGATCGCGCGGAAAACCCCGTAGAATCTTCCGAGGAGGGAGCTTGGAACTACGTCATTGATGAGGCCGTAGAAGACTGCATTCGCTACAACAGTCGCCAGTTCGAATACACCCCAACCCATTCCAATGACGATCAGCGTACATGTGGAAAGGCTAGGGGAATATTGTCCTAATCCTTGATGAAGAAGTTCGCCGAGCTGTGGGCTGAAGGCCACTGCGACCATGGAGAGGACGACAAAAGGAATGTGAATGGCTAAAAAGGGAATTCGCCTGCCCCATCGACTGCGATGTCGATCACTTCGATAGCTAATAATCGGGCCGATCAGTAGAATCATTGCGTACGGAAGAGTTGAGATCAGGAGGCTGGAGACAAAGTTGGACGCACCAAACTTTTGGAAAAGAAGCTGCATGACGCTCGGAACGGAGCGGTCACGCAAAGACCAGGCTACGTCGCCCCAGAGAAGCCAGAAGGTCAGGGTCGCGAGACCCAAAGCGGTATATGTGAGAGTTCCGACCGTGAAAACTGTCGCTGCGGGTTTTGCAGACTTACTTGGGGAGGAGGTATGACTCATCAAAGAGAGGTCAACGCTCAACCCGAGCACCACCTCCACCGACAAGCTTTTCGACTTCGGAGAGGGAGGCCATCGACGTATCGCCAGGAGTAGTCATCGCTAGAGCCCCGTGAGCCGCACCATATTCGACGGCTTTCTGTGGGTTTTCGAATTTTAAAAATCCGTAAATGAGGCCAGAAGCAAAGCTGTCCCCGCCTCCGACCCGATCCATGATTTCCAGATTTGGGCGATGTTTCGATTCATAAAACTTTCCCCCAGCCCACAGAATGGCGCTCCAGTCGTTGACCGTGGCCGATTTCACTGCACGCAGAGTTGTGGCGATGGCCTTGAAATTCGGATACTCCTTGGCGGCTTGCTGGATCATCTTGTGAAAGCTGTCCTTTTCAAGCTGGGTCAGATTCGCATCCGCTCCTTCGACATGGAGCCCGAGACAGGCGGTGAAATCCTCCTCATTTCCAATCATTACATCCACATTCTTAGCGATTTTCTTGTTCACTTCCTGGGCTTTTTTCTGTCCGCCGATTCCCTTCCAAAGAGAGGGTCGATAATTGAGGTCATAAGAAACGATCACACCGTGCTTCCGAGCGGCGGTTGTTGCTTCGATAACCAGGTCTGCAGTGCTTTCACTGAGAGCCGCAAAAATACCTCCCGTGTGAAACCAGCGTCCGCCCTGTTTTCCAAAAATCTGATCCCAATCAAAATCGCCCGGCTTCAATTGGGAGGCGGCGGTATGGCCGCGATCCGAACATCCGACTGCACCGCGGACGCCGAACCCTCGCTCTGTAAAGTTCAAGCCGTTGCGTACGGTCCGACCGATCCCATCGTAGGCGGTCCACTTCAGAAGCGTGGTGTCGACTCCGCCTTGGAGAATGAAATCCTCTACGAGGCGACCAACTTCGTTATCTGCAAAGGCACTTAGAAGGGCGGTGCGAAGGCCAAAGCAACGGCGGAGTCCGCGTGCGACGTTATATTCGCCGCCTCCTTCCCAAGCTCGGAAGGAGCGGGCGGTTCGGATCCTGCCCTCGCCGGGATCCAGGCGAAGCATGACTTCGCCCATCGAGATTTCATCAAAGCGGCACGATTCGGCAGGTTTCAGATTAAAAAGGCTCATGATTTGGCTCCTTTGGTGAGTTGGATCGCTTCCTTGGTCAGGCGGCCGATCGTTTCCCATTCTGCTCCCTGAATGTACTTCTTGTCCACAAACCAGGATCCGCCAAGAGCGGCGACTGATTTCAAGGCTAAGTAAGGACCCACATTGTTCGCCTGCAACCCGCCTGTCGGAATAAAGCGGACGCCGGTATGTCCATAGGGCCCTTCAAGAGCTTTAAGATAATTCGCTCCGCCCGCCTGTTCTGCTGGGAAAAACTTTTGAATGGGGCAGTCAAGGGAAAGACCTTTTTGAATCTCGCTGGGAGTGACGACTCCAGGGACAAAGGTCAGTTTTGCTTTTTGTGCGGCAGTGATGACTTTTTCATCCAGCCCTGGAGCTAAACCGAATTGGGCTCCAGCATCAACCGCCTTCTTAACCTGATCCGAATCGAGTAGAGTGCCCGCTCCCACCAGCATCTTGGGACACTCCTTCGCGATCCGGCGGATCGATTCCTCGGCTGCGGCCGTCCGGAAAGTGATCTCGATAACTCCCAGTCCAGCCGAGAGGAGGGTTTGCGCCAGATCCACCGCCCGTGCCGCGTCTTCGATCACCACAACGGGCACGAGGCGGCGTTCGAGAAGACGGTGGGTCAGGTCAACGCTCATGAGCGTCCAGCTTATCCGAGCTTGGGGACGTCGAGCCAGCGCCGTTCCGCCCAGGACTGCAGGCCGAGTTCGGCCAACTGGACGCCTTTGGCGCCCTCGAGGAGCGACCAAGGGAACGGTTCGTTGAGCACCACATGCCGCAGGAAAAGTTCCCACTGCACTTTGAATGCGTTGTCGAAGATTGCATTGGTCGGTTGGGTGATCCACCCGTCCTTATAGTCGACCGGACTGTCTTGATCTGGGTTCCAGAGGCAGCGGGGTGTGGCGGAGTTGTCCTGCACCGTGCAGTTCCGAAGACCTGCGACGGCGGAGCCATCCGTCCCGTCAACCTGCAGGGTCAACAGATCATCCCGCTTCACCCGAACGCACCAAGAGGAGTTGAAGTGGCAGATCACCCCATTCTTTAGTTCGAAGGTTGCGTAGGCGGAGTCGTCGGCCGTGCACTTGTACGGCTTGCCGTTCTCGTCCCAACGTTCGGGCAGGTGGGTCGCTCCTAAGCAGGAAAGGGATTTGATTTCCCCGAAGAGATTTTGAATCACGTACTGCCAATGGCAGAGCATGTCGACGATGATTCCGCCGTCGTCTTCCTTGCGGTAGTTCCAGGAGGGGCGTTGCAGCTTTTCGAATTTTCCGGGAAACACCCAGTAACCGAACTCTCCCCGGACCGAGAGGATTTTTCCGAAGAAGCCGGTGTCGATGAGGTAACGAAGTTTGAGCAGACCTGGGAGCCACAATTTGTCCTGCACCACGCCGTTTTTCAGTCCGGCAGCAGTGACTTCCTTGGCGAGGGCAAGGGCTTCCTTGGAGGTCGTGGCCGTCGGCTTTTCACAATAGATGTGTTTGTTCGCCGCGATCGCTTTGCGCACACCCATGGGCCGCTGGCCGGTCAGGGTGGAATCAAAGTAGATCTGGTTGGCGGGATCCTTGAGGGTGGCGTCGAGATCCGTGGAGACGCGGGTAATGCCGTGGGCTGCACCGAGGGTGCGGAGCTTTTCCTCGCTTCGGCCGACGAGAATGGGATCAGGCATGATCACTTCGCCCGGTTTGATCTGTACTCCGCCTTGTTTGCGGATGGCTACGATGGAGCGGATGAGGTGCTGGTTGGTGCCCATGCGTCCGGTGACGCCGTTCATGATGATGCCGACTTTGTGTTCTTTCATATTTTCCTTTGGGTTGAGTTTGAGGGGATCAGGGTTTTTTTGTGCACTGAGGTTGGGCGCCGGCCGGAAGGGCCGGAACATCGATGCCGGCTTTCGGAAGGGTGCCTTCGAGTTCCTGTTTCCAGTGGGCGACATCCCCGGCCGGACCATAGACGTAGATCATTCGCATGGGCTTGTCTCCGGTATTGGTCAGCTGGTGAAAAACTTTGGAGGGAATGAAGACCGCTTGGCCCGTTCGTACGGCTTTGCGTTCTTCGCCGAGACACATTTCACCTTCGCCTTCGACGATGAAGTAAACTTCCTCCTGTTCCTGATTGTGCCAGGGGACTTGGCCACCTTTGGGTTCGAGCGTGACGTTGCCCATGGAAAAGTTCTTGGCCTGCACGGGGGAGACGCCCCCCACCAGGTTCTGGGTGCGGCGGCGGGCCGGATAAGTGCGCCCCTGAATTTCGCTGAGATCGGCAATCGTCATAGTTTTTCTCCAAAGAAGGTGAGGTACGGTTTTCCGCCGGCAAGGCGGAGCAGGTAAAGAGCCAGTTCGCGGAGATGGTAATCGCCCCACATGGCGGCTTCGCCACAAGGAACCTTTCGTCCTTTCGGAATGTGATCCCATCCGTTCGGCCGGTGATAAACGGTGTGAAGGAGCAGGCCTTCGTGCTTGGGATCGGAAGAGAGATAAGGTTCGGAGAAAAGAGTCCGTGCCGTGGTGAGACCAGCGGCGAGATAGGTTTGCGCGGCTTTTTTGTCTCCCTTCTTTTCCAGAATCCGGGCGAGACGAAGAAGTCCTTGGGCCGA
>Ga0214917_10000934_pt1 | contig 38166 bp, 29 predicted proteins | sample LL_1208_BB_MetaG_FD_177983 | JGI IMG/M metagenome (GOLD analysis project Ga0214917, IMG submission 177983) | Freshwater microbial communities from Lake Lanier, Atlanta, Georgia, United States - LL_1208_BB | ecosystem: Environmental > Aquatic > Freshwater > Lake | place: USA: Georgia | collected... | reverse complement strand
TATTTTGGCCACTTTAGGAAACATTGCCGTAGCTTCAGTTCCACCAGAAAAGCAAAAAATATTATTGATACCAAAATGAGATGCCATAGTTTGTGCCCAAATTTGAGACAAATGACTTCTACGTGAATTGTGTGTACAAATAAAATTCAGTCTTATCGTTTGATAATTTTCTCTTTTTGATTCAATATAATCGACCAAGGTTTGTAATACCTCTTTGCGTTCTGCAGAAATTTTTTCAACTGAAAATGTGGTTATTTTTTTTAAGATTTCCTGAAACATCACTGGTAGAATTATGGTTTTTAAAATGAAAAAAGGTTGATGTTAAAAGTATTAAATAAAATGGCAGAATTAACTCAAGTAATAAAGTATTGAAGAAAAAATTTATCTTTTAAAGGTATTTTTATATAATTATTTTCATAGTATTTACACATTAAAATTATGGATGACAGGTTTATTAAATTCAGAACTTTTGAAAACTTTGAATGGACAGATTTTCAGAACCCTGACAAATCAAGTCTGGATGATATAGCCAGTAAATACCAGTTGGATTTTCATCAAATAAAAGATAGTCTCGAACCAGGTCATTTGCCTAAATTTGAAAAAGAATCTAATTATCAATTTTTAATACTTAGAGCTTTTACCTCAACCAATAACCAAGGTGCATCTACCATCACTGAATTCTCAAATAAAATTGCCTTTTTTTATAATGACAAAAAAATAATAACGATCCATAGAAGCTCTTTTGATTTTATAGATCATTGTGATGCATCTTTTGAACGGGTGGAGGACTTATTATTATATCTCATTCACAAGATGCTTTATACCTATCAACCTCCATTAAATGAATTTGACAGGCGGATTGAAGAATTTGAAAACACTATTTTTCTAAAAAATGAAGCTAAAGTTTCCATGGAGGACCTTTATTATTTAAAAATGCAAACGAGGATTACAAAAAAATTATTAATCATTTTTCAAAATGTAATGCATCAACTTGAAGTTGGGAGAAGAAATAAATCGGCCTTACAAGATTTGAAAGACAGGCTTGTACATTTAATTTTGAAATATGATGAGGTATTAGAAAATGCGAATAATCTTTTAAATACCTGGCATTCAGTGAATACAAAAAAAACGAATGATACTATTAAACTGCTGACTGTTTTCTCTGCCTTTTTCCTACCCTTAACTTTCATAGTTGGAATTTATGGCATGAATTTTAAATACATGCCCGAATTGGAATGGAAATATGGCTATTTCATGGCACTCACTATGATGGTTATCCTCTCTATATTTATTTTTATATGGTTTAGAAAAAGGAAGATCATATAAGTTATCGGTTTTAGCTTTTTCCCTATTATTTTTAAATTATGGGCCAGCGAATGATTATGTAGCAGAAAAGAATTTCGTTTCTGCAGAAAATGCTTATTTTTCTTAAAAATGTTAAATGTCTTTACCTAAATCTTCTAATCCTAATAATGACGTTCAACTCTGGCAACAGTTGAAACAAGGAAGTGAGTTAGCTTTGGGTAAACTTATTAAATTAAGTGTATTCAAGCAATCAGTTAGCTATTTTTTTTAAGGTTACATGCTATTAATTATTAACAAATAATAAAATGAAAATAAAATAATGAAAAAGTTATATCTTTAACAACTTACTAATAATGTGGATTTTAACCTAAACGGTCTGCTTTTTATTTATTTTTATGGGTGCAAGTGCTTCTAAACTGGAAACCGGAAAGGATCATACTACCCCAAAAAGTTTGATTCAACAGGATAGCATTTCTCAAAATAGCCAGCCAGAAATCAATCAGGAAATTCCGCGCGTGAAGCAATTAAAAGCTTTACAGCAGATGGCCGATGTAAGTCCACAAACTCAGAAATTGCGCGCTTTTCAAGCAATGGCTTCCAAATCAGTTATTCAAAAGGAAGCGACTGAAACGGATAGCATCATTGAGATTAAAGATGTTGAAAAGGATTCCCATCTTTCAAGTGATGATGAGGAGCAGGATAAGTTATCAACCAAAGAAGTTAAAGTAATTGAAAATTCTTACAATAAATCAGGGTTTATTACCGAAAAAGCTTCCTTGAGGAAAACGGATGTGGTTAATTCCATTATTGAATCCAATAAAAAAGATAAAAAGAATGCAGCTAAAATAATTAAATCTGGTTCTCTTCCAAAGGATAAAGGCTGGTTTGGATTAGGACTTTTAGGGGTGAAAACAGAAAAATTTGAATTATCAGACAATTTCGATCCTAAAAAACTAAAATATTTAATTCCCGTAAAGATTGACCAGGTAAATGAAGATAAAGAGATTGGTTGGACTCCCGTCCAAATTAATTATGACTTTAATGATACAGCTAAAGAAAAATTAAGTGTTTACAAGGATAAGGAGGGGTATGTTGACTCCAAAAAGTTAATCAAAAGTGAGTTAGATCTTAACGCTACAGGTACAGCCTTGACGGGTAAAGACAATAAGCTGGGTGCAGCTATGAATGACTCTCTGGTAGGGAAAGTAGCTGGTTTTGCCATAAATAATTCCAAAACAGTCAGGGGAATGGCAAATGATGCCGTAGGGGGTGCCCTGGATATGTTTAACAAAGGAGCTGATTTTATTCAGAAAAATGCCCTGGACAAAGTTGAAATATTGAAAGGCTTGTCTTTTGGCCTGGATAAGGAGGCTTCAAAAATAACCACTCAGGGCAGTTTTATAACAGGTAAAGTAGCTAAAGATGAATGGATTTTTAGCTCTACATTTAAAGTAAATACTCAAGGGGATTATTCCGCAGAATATATGGGTTCTGTAATAGAAAATCCACCTGAATTAACTCTTGGAGGTGAAAATGTCGGTTTTAAACTGAATTTTGGTTCTATGGTTAAACACCAGGCAAATGCTGCTGATCCATCTATAATTAGTAAAGGAGGAAATGCCTCTTTTCAAATCATGGGTCAGGAAGTATTTGCCAGATGGAATCAACTTGATTTTAACTTAAATGAAAAAAAAGTTACTTCCGCTGATTTTTCTGAGGTAGGATTAAATTTAAATTTATCTGTAGGAGATGCCATTAAAGTGGAAAATCTGACCGCTGCTATCCATGATCTCAATATTTCTAATAATTTAATAACACATGGTGATATTTCTTTTAATATCGCTTCTATCAATCTTTTTGATGTAGCAACTTTTAGTAATATTAACGGAAGTGTTGGTCAAAAAACAGGATTTACTGGGGAAGGAGATTTTGATGTTACCGCTCCCGGATTAGCAGGTGCTAAGGGGAAAGTATATGTTAATAAAGGGACAAAAGACAAAGAAGCAATCTATAAACTACAAGATGGCGAATTTAATGCAAGCATCATGGGGCAGGAAGTTTCTTTTAATGGAGTCCATTATGATTCTATGAATCCTAATGAAATTACTGCTTCCTCCAGTAGTTTGAAACTGAATTTTTCCGTTGGAGATATATTAAAAGTAGATGATTTTAATGCAACGGTTTCAAATGCGAAACTTTCAAAAGAAGATGGATTTACTTATGAAAATATTGGTGTAAATATCTCATCCATTAGTTTGTTTGACGATGTTGCGAAATTTAGTAATATCTCAGGAAACGTTAGTCCTGATGAAGGCTTTAATGCAGAAGGTGATTTTTTAGTGACGGCGCCAGATCTTGCTAACGCTTCGGGAAAAGTTTCTGTCAGAAAAGGTCCCTCAGACTTATCGACCCATTATAAACTGGATGATGGATCCTTTAACGCCACTATTCTTGGGCAGGAGGTATCCATTACAGGTGTTTCTTATGATTCATTGAATCCTCATGAAATATCTGCAGCTTCCAGTAATCTGAAGCTAGATTTTTCAGCAGGAAATATGCTAAAAGTAGATGCATTTGATGCTACGCTGACTAATGCAAAATTAACAAATGGTGGTTTTTTCTATGACGATATTGCTATTAATATTGCTATGGTAAATGTCATGGAAATTGCTGAATTTTCAGATATAAAAGGCAATTTGAATGCAGAGGGTGGTTATAATGCCCTTGGAAATTTTAATGTTAAATTACTTGGATTGGGGGGTGGATCAGGTACCGTTAGCATAAATAAAGCACCAGAAGACAAAACCACTCATTATATTCTTAGTAATGGTGCTTTTCACGCGGAAATGGTCGGTCAAACAGCCAGTGTCACTGGAGTGGGTTATGATTCTGCAACAAATATTTTTTCTATTGAAAAAGGAGAACTAGATTTATCCTTACTGGGTGTTCATTTGAATATCGTTATTCAAAATCCTTCCTTTACTAAAACCAATGGTTTTGATTTCGCCAGCGCCACAGCAACCATACCTGAGTTAGTCTTTGCCGATCAGGCTAAAATGACCAATATTGTAGTTAATGTCGTCAAGGATGGAAATAAATATACTTATGATGGTTCATCTGACTTTAACCTAAGTGGAGAAATAGATGGTGCGTCAGCTTCTGCAAATGGAAAAGTGGGTATTTCTAAAGAGGAAGGAAAAAGTCCAGGTCTTTCATTCTCTAATGCCAATGTTGCTTTAAATATTTTTGGTCAAAGTATCGAAATTAAAAATTTAAATTATAAAGACGAAGAATTTAAAGCGGAGAAAACAATTGCTAAAATAACTCCTCCTTTCTTAAAAAGAGATTTGCAAATTACCATAAGTGATTTGAGTATAAATAAAGATGGTTATTCCATCTCTAAATCGGAATTAGATACCGATCTGGATGTTAATTTTGGAATCATAAAGGGTAATTTGGCAAGGTTAGCTCTTGAAAAAACGGAAGATAGTTGGATTATTTCCGGTGAGGGAGGGTTATCAGCTGGGGGAATTGATTTTTTTGGGCAAAATATTCCTAAAATAGGAGGTTCAGGCGTTGTTTCTCATGATTTTGGGAATAATAAAACGGAAAAAGAACTCAAAAATGTTTCTGCAACACTACCTGATTTAGCATTTCCAGGATCTCTTTTTCCTGGTAAAATTGGAGGTAGTGCGGAAATTCCGGTAATGCCTGGACTTAACGTCGTCGCTTCTGCCGGAATGGAAGGAAAAGTGCTCGTTCCAGGATTACAGTTAAGGGTGGATAAAAAGGAAGATCAGGTTTATGTTATTTCTGCAGGTACCCAGGAGGGTAAACCTGCATCTGGTGAGGTTTTTGTTTTTGTCAGTGTAGGTGTTGGAACGGGAATTCCTTTCATCGCTTCGGTTTCAGTCAGTCTTGGAGCCAAAGGTGGAATAATGGTTTCTTTAGGTTTCAGTGCTTCAAAGGAAATTTCTATGGCAAAAGAGGGCGAATCGACCAGTTTAGATGCAAAAGCAATGGAAACCCATTATAAATTGGCAGGAGATCTTTCATTGGCTGCATTTTTGGAATTAAAGGCAACCGCTTTTTATTTCTTTACAAAATCCTTTAGAAAAGAATTCGCTAAACAAAGTCTGGGGGGATTTGAGAAATCAGATACAGAGAATTTTAAATGGATAAAACCTGAAAATCCTTTGCAAAATGAGGAGGAAATTAAATCTATGGTTAAAAATGACCTGAAAGTAGATTTGAAATTTGTTGAAGATAAAATCTGGACAAAAAATCAGTTTGTTGCGGCATCTTCCGGGGTCTTTAAAGGAGATAGAAATAGGATATTGGTAGTTGATGAAGCACTGGCCGCATTTGATACTATCAGAGGAGAAAGTGTCCATTCTGATGTGAAAATTCAGGCATTAAACAAATTATCTTTCTTAATAAATAAGTACCTTAAAGACACAGAAGGTACTTCCAGCAGAACGAAACAAACAGTTATATTGAAAAATCAGATTGATGCCGCAATAAAATCTTTGCATCAAAATGTTGACAAAGAGTTAATTATGTCATAATCGGACAATGAAAAATAAAAAAGGAAAACGTGTTCGACAAACCAGAAAAATTTATTGAAAATTCTAATATAAGTTATGCTAATTACTATGCTAATCCTTTCTATCTCAGGACACTTTCAAAACTCGTAGGGGTAGATGCCGCACCACTCCAAAGTGCAAAAATATTGGAAATTGGATGTGCTTCAGGAGGAAATATTATACCATTTGCTCTGAAGTATCCAGCTTCACATTCTTTAGGTATTGATTTGTCTAAGAATCTTATCGCTAAAGGTAATGAATTGAAATTCAATTTAAAACTTAAAAACATCGATTTGATTTGCTGTGATTTATTAGAGATAGATGCGTCATTTGGCAAATTTGATTATATTATCGTGCATGATGTTTTTTCGCGTGTTTCTGACGAAGATCGTAATAAAATAATAGCTATTTGTAAAGGAAATCTGAATGAAAAGGGCTTAGCCTATATAAGCTATAACACCTTGCCTGGCTGGAATCATCTTGCTACAGCAAGAGATCTGGCTTTATTTCACAGTAAACATTTTAATGAGATACCTGAAAAAATAAATCAGATGAGGTTGTTGTTTGATTTTGTAAAAGAATCTTTCAAAGAATCTGATAGTGCTTATGCAAAATTCATGATTGAAACCAACGATTTGTTTAAAAATAAGCCTGATTTTAGTATCATACATGATTTTCTTCAACCATTCAGCAGGGCATTTTACTTTTCCGAATTTATAGAGGAGGCATCTAAACAGGGTTTACAATATCTTGTAGATGCCGAAATTTCTAAAATGTATTTACCTAATTATTCTACAATAGTAATGGATAAACTGGGAAGTATTGACGATATAATCAGAATGGAGCAATATCTCGATTTTTTGACTAACAGATCTTTTCGACAAACTATATTATGTCATGAGAACCAACGCATTAATCGGACTTTTTCCATGGATTTGTTAACTCATCTTTATTTCAAAATGGATATTGTCCCACAGCAAGAGGTTGAAATTTTGAAAGAGGAAAACGTAGGAAGCACTTTCTATTTCAATCGTAATCCGGAAGATCGCCTTACAACTAAGGATAGCGCTTTGAAAGCGATTTTTAGAACCTTGTGCGAAAATAATCATTATATCTCTTTTGACGAGTTGATAACTTCTACGCTAAATAAAAGCGCTGAATTTAATAAAACAACAATTGAAGCACAGGCTAAGGTAAGTCTGACAGATCTTTTTTTGAAAGGAAAATTGGAAGTCCGAGCTGATTTGATTCAAATAAACACCGGCGATCCTAATTTTCCCAAAGTCTTTGAGTATGCCGTTGCCCAATCTTTAATTTTTAACCAGCAAATAGTAACTAATTTATATTTTGAATCAGTTCAGCTCAGTCTATTTGAGTTCTTTCTAATAAGATATCTTGATGGATTGAACTCCAAGGAAGATGTTATATCCAAAATGCTTGTGCATTTTGAAAATGGAGATTTAGTCACTAATTATAGAGGAAATGTGGTTAACGCAGAAGAAAAATTAAGAAACATCATTTCTCTGGCCTATCTGGATTCCCTTGAAAAATTGCAAAATCAGGCATTATTGGTTTGATGAATCCGATAGGAAAGCATTTTAAAAATCGAGAAGAAGCTTTTATTCAGTTGTTGTTTTACCAGCTGTATCCACCAGTTTTTTCATTTTTAACAATCCCGTTTTAGCCACCTCCAGTGGATCTTGTTTCCAATATTCTCTATTGAAAAGTTCCAGCGAGAGTACTTTAGGTGAATGCATTGAATTTAATACAGGTATGATTTTTGACCAGGGTGCAATGCCGTCACCAGGATACACCCTGTCATTATCTGTTTGTTTTTCTTGTGGAATATGAGCAACATAGTCGTTAAAATGAAAAATTTCTATGGTATTTCCGGAAATCATATTTAGGCAATCGAAACCAGAACCACCTCTAAATAAATGATAGACATCGGGAAGAAGTCTTGCATCTGAATCATTGGCAGCCGTAGCAATCGCCATAGCCTGGCTTAAATGAAACAAAGTACCTGAAGCCCCCCAAAATTCAAGTTGTGGCATGACCCCTGTTTTTCTGCCTAAATCTAAAGCCTCCTTATATCTATATCCTGCCTTTAACCAATCAATAGGTTGATCTTTAGGAACACCTGCTGGTGGAGCTGCGATTCGTTTACCACCAAGTGCGGCGAGCATATTCATCTCTTCTTCCAATTGAATGAGACCAAGTTTTCTTTTCTCATTATCATCAACCATCCATGGCGCAAAGCCGATGGCATTTTCGACTTTGAGACCAGATGAGGCTATGATTTTAGCTAACTCACTAAGTTTATTTCCATTTTTGAGATATTCCCTAATATCATTTATCCAAAGTTCAATACCCTCATATCCAGCTTTTGCTGTAATTTCAATGTACTTAACAATGCCTTGTTTTTGTCCGCTAATGGTGCTGGTATTTAAGCAATAAGTAAAAGATGGTCTTTTTTTTACCAGAATATTAGCTTGGAGTTCATTTGGAATAGCTGTTGATGCCCCAATCGTTCCTATAGCCAGAATAGCATTTCTTCTTTTCATTTTCAGGAAGTTTTAATTCAATCAATAAGATACCCATTTTTTTATAATCCGTTCCCTTTTACCTTCTAAAATGATGAGATAAATACCAGGCTTTGGTAAGGAATGAAGATTAAAACAAAGAGAATATTCTCCTTTTTCTTGTTTAATTTGATTCATCAATGTCCCCAGGTGGTGACCGGTGAGGGAGAATATTTTGATACTTATTTCTTGATCTGCATCTACTTGATAAGTTATATTTATTTCTCCATTGGAAGGATTTGGATAAGGATCTTCAAGATTTAATGTAATTTTTTCAAACTCTTTTACAGCACTTATCTGCCTTAATAATTTTACTGGTTCACTTTGAATAGAATTGCGGCTAATGGCAGTAATAAAGAATTCACTTTGCTCCCTTCCGGTTTTCATCGGTAAGTGAATCATTGTATCGGAAGTAATACTTACTAAATTATCATTGGAAAGCGATATTTTGGCTCCATTTAAGAGACTATCTTGAGGAATTTCATAAATGCCAAAAAATCTTGTCGTCACTTTATTATAGCTGTCGGACATTGATTTTTGCCATTTTAATAAATAACCATTTTGTTGTAAAACAACCTGACCAGACAAAATTTCGTTGGGTTTATGGTTATTTTTCCAGTGCATGGTTGGCGTCAAACAAAGCGTTTTATTGATATTTTTTGTCAGATGGTCAGCCAGGCCTTGCGTAGCCGTTTGACTAATATTTGATGCTCTGAATAAAATCCACCCTGGGATGGTTCTTTCGCGAAGATGTAAAATTTGATTTGGTATTTCTTCTGCCTTATATAATGAAGCAATAGGAGTCATTGAAGGTTCGGCCTTATAAGCTGCTATGCCTGGATAGAGATGTCTTCCATTTAATTGTAAAGCCCACCAATTACTCAATGATTTAAAATCCTGACTTCCTCCTATTTGCCAATATAATTGAGGAGCAACATAATCGACCCATTTTTCAGATAACCATTTTAAGGCATTACCATAGGTTACACTTGCTCCAGATAATCCAATAATACCTGAAGGGGTACCACTCTTCCAAATACCAAAAGGACTAATGCCCCATTTAATATCGGGAAATTCGGTACTCAGTAAATAGCTTACATCCTTTACCATCTGATTGATATTTCCCTCTCTCCATTCATGTATAGTCTGACCTGCACCATATTTTTCAAAGGTAGCTGCATCTTCACTGACTATGCCTTCATAAGGATAAAAATAATCATCCAGATGAATACCGTCGGGTTGATATTTATTTGCGATTTGCTCAATGAGTTTTAAAAAATAATCTCTTCCTTCAGGAATACCAGGGTTCAATAAAAGGGTGTTTTTAACAGGTAACATCCATCCTGGATATTTTACGGATAAATGATTACTATCTTTTGGATAGGTACTTGATATACTTCGTATGACTCTGTATGGATTTAACCAAAGATGTAATTCCATTCCACGTTTATGGGCTTCTGTTTTGGCATAAAGGACTGGATCCCAAAAAGGATCGGGCACCTGTCCTTGCTTTCCTGTCAGATAAAAGGACCAAGGTTCAAATTCACTTGGATAGAAGGCATCGGCTTCACATCTGATTTGAAAGAACACCGTATTTATGCCACTTATTTTAAGTCTGTCGAAAATATAGCTTAATTCTTTTTGCTGTTTCTCTGGCGTCGCTCCTTTTGTTGGCCAGTCCAGATTGATGACGGTCGCAATCCATGCTCCTCTTAATTCCTGCTTTTGGGTTATGGCTTTAGAAGAAAAGATTATGGTTATCAGGAAAATAGTATATATATGTTTTTTCATTGAACTACCTTGATTAAAATGAAATCTCCTTTTTAAAGATACCTATTTTTATTATTTTTATATTGTCAATCCTTATTAAGGCTAAATTTAAATTAGAATTTTTGATAAATGAATCTGTAATTATTGATTCCCATCAGCATTTTTGGGAATATGATGCGAAGGAATATGGCTGGATAACAGATCAGTTAAGTCCCTTGAAAAGGGATTTTCTGCCTGAAGAACTCGGTATTTTATTGAAAAATGAAAATATTTTCGGCTCAATAAGTGTTCAGGCACGTCAATCAGAAAGGGAAAATGATTTTTTATTAGAACTGGCTGAAAATAATACTTTTATAAAGGGGGTGGTTGGCTGGATAGATATTAAGTCTGAAAAAATTGAAGAAAGGCTTAATTTTTATAAGAAATTTTCAAAAATGAAGGGATTCAGGCATGTTGTGCAAGATGAAAATGATCCATCTTTCATGTTACATCCTGCATTTCTAAATGGTATTAATGCACTGGTTCAGTCGGGATTCACTTATGATATCCTGGTTTATGCGAGACAACTTCCACAGGTTTTATCTTTTTTAAATCATTTTCCAGACACTCCATTTATCATAGATCACCTTGCCAAACCAGATATAAAGCATCGATTATTTTCATCCTGGCAAGAAGATATAAGGAAAATAGCCGCTTTTCCTCAAGTTAGGGTAAAAATATCGGGAATGATTACAGAGGCAGATTGGTATCGATGGGAAAAAGAAGATTTTTATCCCTATTTAGATGAATTAGTACTATCCTTTGGGTTAGACAGACTATGTTATGGTTCTGACTGGCCAGTCTGTAATCTTGCAGGGAATTATAAGTCACAACTTGAAATAGTAACATCTTATTTTAACACCTATAGCCTGCAAGAGAGAGATAAAGTGATGGGAATAAATGCCCAAAATTTTTATCATTTAAATGAAATGTAATATGAGATATTGTTTAGCACTTGACCTTATTAACGATCCTGAAAAAATAGCAGCTTATGAGGCCTATCATCAAAAGGTATGGCCAGAAATTCTTGACAGTATTAAAGAATCCGGAATTTTATCCATGGAAATATATCGCGTTCAAAATAGATTATTTATGATTATCGAGACCGATGAAAATTTTTCTTTTGAAGCAAAATCTAGTTCTGATGCAAAAAATCCAAAAGTTCAGGAATGGGAAAATTTAATGTGGAATTATCAACAAGCACTTCCTTTCGCGAAATCAGGTGAAAAATGGATGTTAATGAAAAAGATTTTTAGTATATAAATTCTATCTACTATTTTTTTTCCTTATATCTAAGTGTGTTTATTTTTTGAAATAGCATATAAAAAAAACGCCCCTTATTCAAGAGGCGTTTTCATAAAATACGCAAAACTGTAATATATTTAAATAGCTATTAAGATGATATTTGAGGCCTGATAATTGGATTATGGCAGATAAAATCCTTTACCAATTTGTTTTCTAAGGCCGATGAAGATACCCCCAATCCATATTTTTTGATCTAAAACATAATCATCAACAGAAATGGAAGGAATTCTTGATCTAATATAGGGTTCAGCTATAAACTCAAGGCTATTCCCAACAGGAAATGAAAGAGATAATCCACCATAAACACTCGCTCCTAAACGATTCTTAAAAGCTGGATAGGCACCTGGTTTAGATGATGTAAATTCAATTAGCGTACTTGTGGGGCTATAAAAACTACCTCGCTGATTGAAAGCCATATTTAAATAAGTACCCAGGGAAAGACCAGCTCTTATTTTACCAAAAGATTGTTCTTTGGTAATGACTAATGGAATATCAATGGTTTCAAAAATATTTTTTATCTCCTTTTTATTCGTCGCATCTGGTACTAAAAGGGTTAAAGATTGTTGCATACGGCTATATTGTATGCCACTTCTTAAACCCCAACCCTTTATGGTGGAAATCCCCATTCTAAGCATGAAGCTATTGGAAATCTTTAAATTTTCACTCTCATTTCTAAGCGTTGCATAGGGTTCAAAAAGGGAAGATTTAGCTTCTAAAGAATTATGGATATAATCTTGAGAAAGCAGGAAATCAATTTTTGCGAACCATAATTTCTTTTTGAAAGGTACTGGTAAATATTCTGAATATAAGGATAATTCATGGGGTAGGGAAGCCTCAAGCGTAGAAATGGTTGAAAAGGATTCGAAAGAACTTTCTTCTGTTATTTCAAATATTTTTTCTGGGATAGTTAAAGGCTTTTCTATGTGTGGAGTTAATCCTGATTCACTTGGAATTTCAGGTGAATGAGAAATAAATACAGGAGAATTTCTGAGTTGATTTTCAGTCAGGTCATTATTGGTTGCAAAGGGTTTCTTTGCATCGGTAAGGGGATTTAAATCATTTATGGCTATATTTCCCTGAAGGTTTGCTTTAGTAGACTTTGTCAGGGTGATTTGAGCTTTATTTGTATTGTTATCTTTTAAAATTTCTTTTGAAAGTATAGCAAATGATATTAAAACGATGGAAGAAACCAGCCATATAGGCCAAGCTTTTGGTGTAGGCTTTGATTTTTTGGCCCTTGCCATAAGAATATTTTCCCATAAAGAATCGGATGGAGAAACTTCATGATTGGATAGTTTTTTGCGAAAGAGTTCGTCTATGGGTAATTTTGGGTTCATACGGCCACTTTTTGAATCTCTAAAATCTGTGATTGCAGCATCTTTCTTGCTTTTACAAGTTGAGAGCGGGAGGTACTTTCTTGAATGCCTAAAAGTGCTGATATTTCTGCATGGTTATACCCTTCGATAGCATACATATTAAAAACTATTCTATAACCATCGGGTAATTGTTGTATGAGTAGCAAAAGTTCTTCTTCCTGAAGTGCGGAGAATACAGAAGGTAAAGCGCCCGATAAATCTTCAGCAGTATTTTCCAGACCAATAATTTCATTTGAAAAACTTTTTTTATCCACATTTTTTAAGGCAGTATTCACGACAATGCGACGCATCCAGCCTTCCAATGATCCCTTTCCCTGAAATTGATCTATATGATCAAAAATTCTCATAAAGGCATCTTGAAGTATATCTTCTGCTTCCATCCTGTGTCTTGCATAGCGCATAGAAACAGCCATCAACTTTCCAGCATATCGCTTAAAAATTGCTTCCTGATATTTTCGGTCTTCACGTATACATCCTTGGATTAATTCATTATCTTCCACAGGATTGCCAATATTTAAGTAGCGCATATAAAGGATGAGCCACTAATTAATTAAAATGCTGCCTGAAATTTAGATAAATTTCAACTATTTTCCGTAGTATGGAGAATTAAAAAATCTCAAAAGCGCATTTACGGAATGTGGGTGTTCAATTTCTCCTTTTTGCCACCTGGTTTTTAGCTCCTCTAAAGGCATTGAGATGACTTCGATGCTTTCACCGGTATCGAGCATTTGCTCTTTGGTTTGAAGAACATTTAGAGCTAAGTAATGATGAACATAACTTTCCATAAACACAGGGTTTTGTCCAATTTTCCCCAGTGATACCCATTTCTCCCCTGAGGTAAACCCAGTTTCTTCTTCCAGTTCTCTTCTAGCAGCAGTAAGAGGGCTTTCATTAGGATCAATCAAACCTCCCGGTAATTCTAAAGTGTAGGAAGATGTTCCAAATCGATATTGTCGCACCAGAATCACTTTATTATCGACAGTTAGCGCTATAACATTAACTGCATTGCCACCGCTTAGGATTACTTTTTTCTCAGTAATTCCATTTCTTGGATTTTTTATGTAATCGAACCGAGCCTGAAATAATTTTAAATCCGGACCATGCTCACTTTTTTCGATGAACCAAATCTGGCTGTTGTTCATTGGTGCGACCTTGGTTAATAATTTCTTCATTGTTGGGAGTATTTATATTTAAAGAATCAAGTATTAAGCGTTCAAGCCTGAGAATACTGTCTTGTGCTAAAGAATCGGCATACATTTCCTCTGCTGATTTTATTCTTAGGGGACAGTTTAATTTTAAAGCCATAGATGCTTCGAGAACAGGAAATACCCCTGAGTTATAATCTGTTAAACTGGAATCCTGATAAATTCTTTGCATAAATTTACCCCAGACTGGTAGGGCTGTTGCTGCACCCTGCCCCCACTCAAAATTTCTAAATCGCACCAGTCTGGAATCACCTCCAACCCATACGCCTGCAATTAATTTAGGATTAAATCCGATGAACCAACCGTCGGCATGAAATTGAGAAGTACCTGTTTTTCCGGCTATGGGCTTGTTGTCAAGCCCATATTGCCAGCGTAACCTGCTTGCGGTGCCAAAATTAGCTACTGATTGAAGCATATTCAACATGATTAGGGCTGTATCTGACGGAAGAACGCGGCTTCCTTTGAGAATAGGTGCCTCATAAATGGTGTTGCCTTTGGCATCAACTATTTTCTTTATGCCTCTTGGAGAATGCCTGCTTCCTAAATTGGGATATACGGAAAAGGCAGAAACCATTTCCAGGAGAGAAATTTCAGCTGCGCCAAGGCCGATGGAAGGTTCGTTAGGTATTGGACTATAAATACCTAGTTTTCTTGCCAGATTTATGACTGTTTTAACCCCAACCTCAAAAACCAATTTCACGGTAATAGAATTTATACTATTTGTCAGAGCACCTGCCATTGAGTAGGAACCACCGTATTTCCCGTCTGCATTTTGAGGCAACCAATCGTCTTCATCTTTACCATTTGGTAAGATATGAGGTTCTGGGTCAACCCTGCCATATTGTTTTTTATCCCATTCATGTTTTTTATACTCATGGTACATTTGTAATTGATTGGGAATCTGTTCGCAAGGATCTCTTCCATTTAACAGGGCAGCGGTATAAACTAAAGGTTTAAAAACAGATCCTGTTTGCCTGCGCGACAATACATGGTCATATTTAAAATGGGTAAAATCAACTCCTCCAATCCAGGATTTAATGAAACCATTAGAAGGATCAAGAGCCACAAAACCCACTTGTAAAATGCGGAAATAATATCGTAAAGAGTCTAATGGCGACATGAATACAGGTTCTTCCTTACCATCATAATTGAATAAGACCATTGGAATCGGAGTGTTGAAATCTTTTTCAATGGATTTATCGCTATACCCCTTTAATTTTAATTGTTTATATCGAAGGGACTGTTTTTTCATAACTTCAATAGCATCCTTTTCCCCTTCAATGGGTTGATTTTTCCACTGATTTGTATAGTTTTTTTGCAAATATGCCAGATGTTCAAGCATTGCCTCCTCCGCATGACCTTGAAGACGGGTATCGAGGGTTGTATATACTTTTAGACCATCTATATCAATGTTGTAAGTTGATCCATTATCTTTTTTTAATTTACTTAAAATAGCATCCAGTTCTTTTTTAACGTAAATCTGAAAATAAGGGGCAATTCCCTCATTTTTTATTATTGGATTATAATTGATAACCAATGGAGAATTAACCAGAGAGGAAAGATTTTCTTTTGTGATATAACCTATCGTATTTTTATGAACGGGACTCAAACGAATAATTTCCTGAGTTATATGGCTATTTTCTACCATTTGTTGTAGAACAAGATTTCTTCTTATCTTAACTTTTTCGGTGGCTTTTCTTGGATTGTAAATAGTATTTGCTTTTAAAGTACCCATTAAAGCAGCTGCCTCGGCAATGGTTAGGTCGATAGGAGATTTACTGAAAAAGCGTTTGCTTGCCACTTCCAGACCGTAAACATTTTCACTAAATGGAACAGTATTTAAGTATAGAGTTAAAAGTTCCATCTTATTATAAACCCTTTCTAATCGATAGGCAATAACAATTTCCTTCAGTTTATTTCTAATCAGGGAAAGAAATAAATATTTTTCTCTGGGGAATAAATTTTTTGCCAGCTGCTGACTTAGGGTGCTGCCACCTCCACCAGATTCATCTCCGCCAATAATGGTTCTTATTAAAACACGACCCCAGCTTTTTAAATCGACTCCCTGATGAGAAAAAAAACGTTTATCTTCAATAGAAACTAAAGCATGAAATACAAATCCGGGGATTGAATCGGCCGGTATGGAGGTTCTTGCCTGTATAAAATATCTTCCCATAAGGATATTATCATCGGAATAAATTTCCGTTGCATTTCTGGTTTCAAGATCCCTGATTAAGGAAACGGTTGGGATAGATTTTAGAAAGATAAGCCAAAAAAAGAAATAGGCTGAAAGGAAAATTAAGAGCCTATTCCCCCATTTTTTGATACTTTCTGCCCTTTTTGGATTTGAGTTTTCATATTCCACCCATTGAGTCATTAAGGGAAGGAAGGGTTTCTTTAAGGTAGATAAAACAAAATTAAAGACCAAGGGTATCTTGGAAAAATTCATATTCTGGAGCTTATTAGAAAGGACAGTTTTTTATCCTTAATACAAATTTAATTAAGTCTTTCGAATAGCATGCTTCTACCGGCGTTAATTTTAGTAAAAGGCAGACTATTCTATTTTTTTTCTTTTTCTGAAAGGGCGTTTATTTTTTGAAGGGTAAGGTTTTTTTCTGGGCTCTTTAGCAGATCCTTCATTTTTAATGGATGGATTCATAGCAGAAGTTCCTTTATTAACAATGGGAATTTCCTTACCCATCATTTTTTCAATGGCGAAAATTTTAGATCTATCCCTGTAATTTACAAAAGTAATAGCAACCCCTTCAGCTTCCGCTCTGCCTGTTCTTCCGATTCGGTGAACATAATCTTCCGGATCACCTGGAACATCGTAATTTATAACTAAATCAATCCCTTTAATATCAATACCTCGGGAGAGAATATCAGTAGCAACAACAATTTTATATTTACCATTGCGAAATGCTGATAATCTTTCTTCTCTCTCCGTTTGTTCTAAATCGGAATGAATGGCAGTGACCTCAAAGCCTGATAATAACAAACGATCGGATACTTGACGCACTTTTATTTTGGTGCCTGCAAAAATGAGTATTTTTTCCATTTCTTTAAATCCTGATAAAATTTGTTCTGCCAGGGCGGGTTTTTGATCATCTTCGACCCCATACATGGACTGAACGATTTTTTCAGCAGGTTTTGAAATGGAAATACTGACTTCTTTAGGTTTATATAATAGTTGTTGGGAAAATTTTCTTATAGGAATGGGCATTGTGGCTGAGAATAACAGCGTTTGTCTTTTTTTAGGAAGCATATTCACTATTTTCATAATGTCTGGTGCAAATCCCATGTCCAGCATTCTGTCTGCTTCATCTAAAACGAGGTAACGAAGACTATCGAAATTGACATATCCCATATCAATATGTGCGATAAGACGTCCAGGTGTTGCTACTACAATGGGAGCTCCTCCTTTTAAGGCCTTTTTTTCTAAATCAAGCGATTGTCCGTCTCTGCCGCCATAAACAGCAATGGCGCTAATCGGGGTGAAGTAAGAAAAGCCTTCCAGTTGCTGGTCAATCTGAACTGCTAATTCCCGTGTGGGAACGATAATTAAAGTAGCAATTTTTTCTGAGGGGTGTAAGGTCAGTTGATGTAAAATAGGTAATAAAAAAGCGGCCGTTTTTCCTGTCCCTGTTTGTGCACAACCCAAAACATCGTGTCCTTCCATAATTAAAGGAATGGTCTGCGATTGAATAGGAGTGGGTTCTTTAAAGGACATAGCACTCAATCCGTCCATAAGGCTCGGATGAAAATTAAAATCGGTGAATTTCAAGGTAAGTTTTTAAATTTTGTTTAAAAAGATGTTTAATGGTTCATTAATATCACCTTATTTCTCGATAATGGCATCCTCAATTAAATCGTCAGAATCGTTTTTTCCTTTATTTGAGTGAGGATTATGCATTGAATCTGTTTTTAAAATGGTAGGTTTAGATTGATTTCCGCCATACTCACTATTAGCATATTTGGCTGCTTTCGCAAAAAAATCATCCTGTAACAAACTTTTTTTAGCGTCATTCAGACTATCCTGGAAGGTACGTTGTTTATCATTTGCTTTAGCATCATATTCCTGACCTTTTCGGTGTGCTTTTTCAAAGAAATTTTCTTTTCTTTCAGGTTCTTTTGCTGCTTCTGCTTCTGCTTTTTGCATTAATTCCTCTACTTTTTCTCCCATAAGATCACCAAAAGCTATTGCTTTTTCTTTTAAATCCCTTCCCTTTTCTATCACTTTTTCTCCTAATTTTTCTGTTTTTTCTTGTAATAATTTTTTAAGATCATTCCCCATAGGTTCTTCGGAAGCAGGGATAGTTCCAGAATGTTGAAGATCATTTGCTTCTTCTTCAAATTTTTTAAAATCTAATGGGCTTGACCCCTTCGGTTCAATTATTTGAGGAGGTTTTGATTTTTGTCCAAAGATTTTATCCTTTAAATTTCCTAATAGTCCCATAATATATGAATTTTGTCTCAATTTACGTCAAAAAAGTGTTTGATATCACAAAGTTACCTTCTTTATACCTTAATAAACATTTTTATCGACTTTTAGATGATGTTCTTTTTTATTTTGTCAGAAATAACTTTTATTTGTCTTTAAAATAAGTTAAATGGAATATAGTCTTTTAGGCAGATCAAATCAGCAGGTTAGTAAGATTTGCCTCGGCACCATGACTTTTGGCGAACAAAATACGGAAGCCGAAGGACATCTTCAATTGGATTATGCTGTTAGCGAGGGGATAAATTTTATCGATACGGCGGAAATGTATCCTATACCTGCGAATAAAGAAACCTATGGAAGAACAGAAGAAATAGTTGGTTCATGGTTAAAATCAAGAGGAAACAGGGACAAACTGGTTATTGCCTCTAAAATTATAGGTCCCGGGGCATTTAATTACATAAGGCCAAGTTTAAATTTTTCTTCGGAATCTATAAAATCTGCCTTAGATAATAGTCTAAAAAGATTAAATACCGATTATATTGACCTTTATCAACTTCACTGGCCAGAGAGAAGAACTAATATGTTTGGCGTCCGAGGTTTTCCAGATGATGGGTCAGATCCATGGAAAGATAATATGCTGGAGATACTTCAAACCATGCAGGAGCTGATATCATCTGGTAAAATAAGATTTTTTGGTGTATCAAACGAAACTCCATGGGGACTTCAACGTTTTATTCATCTTGCGGAATCAAATCATCTGCCAGTTTGTGTCAGTATTCAAAATCCCTATAATTTGGTTAACAGGCTTTTTGAAGTTGGATTAGCTGAAATTTCAATCAGGGAAAAGGCAGGTCTGTTAGCTTATTCTCCATTGGCTTTTGGGACCTTAACAGGAAAATATATAGATGGAAAAGCTGAACCTTTTTCAAGATTATTGAAATATGCAAGTAGTCCCAGATTAGTTCGTTATAATAGCGCTTTTAGTCAGGAAGCAATAAAAAAATATGTTGAACTGGCTAAAGGAGCACAAATTTCTCCAAGCCTAATGGCACTCGCATTTGTTAATTCTCGTCCTTTTCTAACCAGTAATATTGTGGGAGCAACCAATCTATCACAATTAAAGGAAAACATTGACAGCATAAATTTAAAACTTCCTCTTGATTTGATGGAAAGGATAGAGTTTATTCATAAAACAATGCCTGACCCAGCACCCTAAGTTTAAATCTCTTACATGCAATTAAAATCTATCATTTTACTCCTTAAAGTTTATCGCCAATATCTGGAGAATGAAGAGCGATATAAAAGGTCTTTTATCTGGGAATCACAACAAATTTTTATCAATAAATGGGATATAAATGCCATCGATATGAAGGCTATGTATCTTTCCAGTCTGGATAATTCCAAATCGCGGAGGCTGTGGAATCGTGAAAATTTTGAACCTAGAAAGGTAATGGCTGAAATTCTGGGTCACCAGCCTGATTATGGCAGGATGTTGTTTTCTGACTTGCTTAATGAGGAAAAAGATTTGACTGGCAGATTACATCGGTTTGTTTATGGTTGTAATGAGTTGTTTAGTGATTATCTGGATAGTCATGTTGGATCTCGACTCCAAAGTCATTTTCATACAGATAACTTCGAAATGGCCTTTCTCTATCTTGCCTTTAGATTTCCGGAAAAATATAGTTTTTATCATCCTGAATCTTTTAAGTACTTTTTAGCAGAAACTAAGGCAAGAGATATTCCTGTGGGTAATGATCCCGATCGTTTTGTAAAAGTGGTTAATATGGTCAATGTATGGATGCAAAAAGAACCAAATTTGTGGGACTTACACCTCAAAAGATTAAACCCAGCAACAGATTATACGGAAAATAATTTACTATGGGTTTATGATTTTTTTCTATATATCCAGGAAAAAAACATTTTAGTACAAAATTTAATAACTACTTAATTTACCCATCATGAAGGCAAAAATGATATTCCTTTTTCTGGTGTTTTTCTCATTGACGATTCAAAGTTTTGCCCAAAATGCAAATCTCAAATCAGGTCCTATGCTTGGATATTCAGAAATGAGAGAAGTTATGGTTTGGTTGCAAACGACAAATAAGGGAAAAATTCAGCTTAATTATTGGGATCTAAATAGGCCAAATCAGATTTTTAAGTCGGAAATCGTGGAGACAGATGCAGAGACTGCTTTTACGGCTAAAATAATTCTTTCATTGCTTGAACCCGGCAAAAAATATGGATATCAAGTATTGTTAAATGAAAAACCATTGCTTTTTCCTTATCCTCTGGAATTTCAAACGCAATCTTTGTGGCAGTGGAGAACTGACCCCCCTTCTTTTTCAATCGCCTTGGGAAGTTGTGCCTATATAAACGATACACCGTATGACAGACCAGGAAAACCCTACGGTTCAGATTATCACATTTTTGAATCAATATTGGCCAAAAAACCTGATGCAATGTTATGGTTAGGGGATAATACCTATTTGCGAGAAGCAGACTGGAATAGCCGGTCAGGCATCCTATACAGGTACTCGCATACCCGCTCAACACCAGAACTACAAGGATTATTGGGAAGTGTTCATCATTACGCTATCTGGGATGACCATGATTTTGGACCAAATGACAGTGATCGAAGTTTTTATCTAAAGGAATATACTTTAGAGGCATTTCGTTTATTCTGGGGAAATCCTACATCAGGATTACCTGAGCAGAGTGGTATAACCTCTCAGTTTCAATGGGCTGATATTGATTTTTTTCTATTGGATAATAGGTTTTACAGAGCTCCAGATGAAAGGAAAACTGGGGAAAGAACCCAATTTGGAAAGATACAGTTGGAATGGCTGATTGATGCAATGAAAGCGAGCCTGGCGCCTTTTAAAATGGTAGCCACCGGAGGGCAGTTTTTAACGACAGCAGACATCTCAGAAAACCACATACATTTATATCCGGAGGAAAGGGCCTATTTGATAAAACGAATAGAGGAAGAAGAAATAAAGAATGTGATTTTTCTAACAGGGGATCGCCACTTTACGGAATTGACAGAAATGAAATTGGCAAATGGTAACTTTTTATACGACCTGACCGTATCACCATTAACAAGTGGCGTCAATACAAATCCGGATTTAAAACCAAATATCCTTCGGGTACCTGGAACTGCTGTGACGGAACATAATTTTGGTTTGTTAACTTTCAGTGGTAAAAGTCAGGAAAGAAAGTTAACTATCAAAATCTTTGATTCCATGGGGAAGGAGAAATGGATGAAGGAAATTCTTTCAGAATGATCCATAAAAAATACCTCATTGTTCGTTTCTCGGCAATGGGTGATATTGTGCTTACCTCGCCGGTTGTCAGAGTATTAAGTGCTAGGTCTGGCGTTGAAATCCATTTTCTCACAAAAGAAATTTACCGTGATTTATGGAAAGAGAATCCAAACATAACAAAAATTTATACGATAAAGAAAGAGATAAACGAGGTCATTACCTTTTTAAAAAATGAAAATTACACGGCTGTCATTGATTTACATGCCAACATAAGGACTTTATTACTGCAATTTTTCCTTTGGAATATCCCATTTTACAAGATGAAAAAAGGATCCTTGCTCCGCTGGTTTTATGTTCAAACAGGCTTAAAACCTTCCGTTCCAAAGCATATTGTAACCCGATACATCGAAACCTTAAATTTTCTTAGATTAAAATATGATGGAAAAGGGCTTGATTTTTTCCTGCCTGATGAAAAGTTTTGGGTACCTAAGAAACCTTACATCCTTTTTGTAATGGGTGCTGGACATTTTACCAAAAGGATTCCGCTTCAAAAATGGAAACAAATAGCCGAGGCATTTAAACAATACCGAATCATCTTGATTGGAGGTGAGGAAGAGATTGATTCGGGAAATATACTTACAGAACAGACGGAAAATGAAGTGATTAATCAGTGTGGTAAATTAAGTATTTTATCATCGGCTTTTTATATCAGCAAAGCAAAATTAGTTATAACAGGTGATACAGGGATGATGCACATTGCTGCAGCATTGCGAAAACCAGTAATAAGTATATGGGGAGGAACAATACCAGAATTTGGTTGGCTTCCATTTTACCCAGAGGGTATGAATCGGAACGTAAGCATACAGGTTGAAAACCTTTCTTGCAGGCCATGCAGCCGGTTTGGCAGGTCGGACTGCCCTAAAAAACATTTTCGTTGCATGAATGATATTTCCGTTAACCGAATATCTGAACAAGGTGAAATATTACTTAAAAATAACTATAGTTAAAACCTTATTGCCTATATTCTAATATTTTTGAGAGACTTATCTGTTCTTTTTGCTTAAAGTCTATTAAATTGCATAGAATCTTTAAAAGTTGATGAGTCAAATAAACTGATTATGAATAAACGCGTTATAAAAATCGAGAAAAACGAATCCTTGATTATGTTTGAAAAAAATCCTTTTATGCGGTATTATTTTATTTTTGCTTGTTTATTAGTCAACTCCTTAAAGGGTCAGGATATACACTTTTCTCAATTTAATTTTTCTCCTCTTACCATTAATCCCGCACTGACTGGCTCCTATGAAGGAACGGCAAGAATTGGAGGTATATATAGAGATCAGTGGAGAACAGTTTTGGCAAATCCTTATAAAACCCCTTCATTTTATTTGGATGCACCTATCATAAGAGGATTAAGAGCCAAAGACTGGGTTGGCATAGGTATGACTGTCGTTAGCGATGAAGCTGGAAGCACTGAGTTGAAAACTGGAGGTTCTTATCTTTCTGCTGCCTATCATCTGGCACTTGACGATAAAAGAAATAAAATGTTAACCATTGGTTTTCAAGGGGGCAGATTTCAGCGAAGTGTGAATATGAACAGTCAGGAATTGCGTTTTGCCGATGAATTGCCTAAAGAAATTGGGGGTGGTGGTCTTGGGATAGGTGCTGGAGCAAACAGAGATATACAACAAGAAGTAAATTTTTTTGATTCCAGTTTAGGGCTGCTTTTTAGAACCAAGCTAGCCAATGGGAATGCACTCGATTTGGGCTTTTCTGCGTATCATGTTATTGGAGGACGTTACGGACTTGTCCAAAACACAAAAGATCCGGTAGATCCTCCAAAACCTGGGGGAAAAATTAAGAATACGAACACAAAAAGACCGATGAGATTAACCCTGCATGGGACTTATTTGCGCAATTTATCAGAAAGTTTTTTTGTCGAACCTTCTTTTTTAATGCAAAGTACAGGCGGAGCCACGGAACTGGCATTGCAGCTGCTTTTTGGTCTTCCGATAAAGGAAAATGTAAAGTTGCGATTTGGACCAGGCTATAGACTCGGCGATGCTGGTCAAGTATTTTTGGGAATTGATTATGATCAGTTCAGAGCGGGCATTAGTTATGATGTCAATGTCTCGGCACTTAGAAGTGCCTCCAAATATCAGGGTGGTTTTGAAATTGGAGGCTATTATATTTTTAAAATTTATTCTAAAAAAGAAGTACCAACCAGAATTTTATGTCCTCAGCTATAATGAAAATGTACACAAAATCAGTCAGATTCATGCAAAGTAATTTGAAAACGATGAATACGATGCTGGGTATCCTCTTGTTGGCTTTTATAGCAGCAAACCCACTTTTTTCACAACCCATAAGAGGGGCTTCTTACGACAGAACACTGCAGGTTGCACGCGAAAAATGGGCTGAACAAGACTATGTAAATGCTTTAGATCATTTTGAGATGGCTTTTGAAGCAAAAAAGGATGAAAGTCTTCTGCCTGACATGGCCGCTCTTTATTTACAGCTTCGAGACTATGCATCTGCAGCCAGAACCTATGCTAAAATATTAAAGAAAGACAAGGAAAAAAAATGGGATCAACTGCGTTTCAACTATGCCAAAGCCTTGAAAATGTCAGGAAATTATGAAGAGGCGATTATTGAATTTCAAAAATTCCTGGAAGTAGTCTCAAATGATACTTTGAAGGCCTTTACTGAAAAAGAAATAACTGGCGCAGAATTGGGAAGAGAACTTTTAGATAAAGAAGATGTCATCGAGCTGACCAGGCTTCCAGCGGCAATAAATACACCGTTCTCCGATTATTCTCCCACATTTAGCAGAGAAGGTAATTTATACCTTGCCAGTTTCATGGCAAAAGATGTTATTGTGCTCGATTCTTCCGCAAAAGATTTTCATGCCAAGATTTATTATTCAAAGAAAAACGAAGAAACTGGCGTTTGGGGGAAACCTGAAGCCCTTAAAGCAAATATTAACAGACCTGAAGTTCATAACGTGAACGTAAGTATTTCTCCCGATGGAAATAAACTCTATTTCAACAGACAGGTTTTGCAGGGTAACGAGGTAGTTGAAAGTCAATTATTTTATAGTGTCGGTGGTGACGGAGCTTGGAAAGGAGCAAAGGAAATAGTAGGTATAGATGCAGAATATAGAGCAAGACATCCCTTTCCAGGTGAACTTTTTGGAAGAGAAGTGCTTTTCTTTTCTTCTGATATCCCTGGTGGATTTGGTGGTTCAGATTTATATTATGCGCCTCAAAAATCAGAGGGTGTTTATGGTGATCCAGTAAATCTCGGACCTAAAATTAATACGATGGGAGATGAAGTAACTCCTTACTATTATAATGGCACCCTATATTTTAGCTCAAATATGCATCCTGGGTTAGGAGGATTTGATATTTTTTATTCCTTCTGGAATGGCCAGAACTGGAGTGACCCTTTAAATATGTCTAAAGGATTTAATTCCCCTCAGGATGATCAATATTTTAGATTAGATGCCGATGGCTATAATGGACTGCTAACTTCTAACAGACCAGCAGGTAAATCGGTTCGGGCAAAAACATGCTGTGAAGATATTTATTCCTTTACCATAGAAAAGATAAAGGCCGATTTGGTTGTCGGTACTTTTAACAGTGGCAGACAAGCACTTAAAGGGGTTACTGTTATGATTATTCCCAGGCCAGGTGGAGATCCTCAAACTATTCAAAATGATAAAGGAAATAAATTTGATTTTAAGCTGGAACTTGAAAAATCGTATAAAATAATTGCGACACATCCTAATCATTTTCCAGATACAGCCGTCATTAATACCCTAAATTTAAAAGCTAATAAATCGTTCACTCAAAGGTTATACCTAAAACCGATTCCAATTCCTGTTCCTGAGTTCGATACTATCCTTTCGGAAAAAGCCATTGTAATGGAAAATATTTTATATGAATTTGGGGATGATAAAATTTTACCTACAGCAGAACCAGATTTGAACTTTCTTCTGGAAATTATGAATCAGTATCCTGATTTGGTCATTGAACTTAGTTCACATACTGATAACAGAGGAAATGATGAATTTAATAAAGGATTATCGCAAAGAAGAGCTGAATCGGCCAGGCAGTGGTTGCTTCAAAAAGGAATAAATCAATCAAGAATTAAAGCAGTGGGAAATGGCGAAAATATACCAAAAGTGGTAGATGACCGATTAGCCAATAAATATCCACAGTTTTTGCCAGGAGATATTTTTTCTGGAGATTACATCAATAAACTTGAAACAGAGGAAGATAAAGAACTGGCTCACGCTTTCAATAGACGCACAGAATTTAAAATTATCGGTGGACCAAAAGTAATAACCGTTAAAAGTACCAGGTTGCTAAAAAGAGAGGCAACGACTGCTGCTGATAAATCGGCTGGACAGGTAAAACCAAGGGGAGATTCCATCCCCAACATTCATCCTTTTTCAACTTTGGCTGGTAAGAAAATTTATAAAGGGGTTCCCATATTAGATTTTAGCCTTCGCGAGACCAATTTTGGTACAGTTGTCAGGGGAGAGAAAAGAGAATTCACTTTTAATTTTCAGAATATTGGAGATACAAAAGCTGAAATAGACCTGATTTCTGCCTGCGAATGTACTACAACGGAATACAATGCGCAATCGATTCCACCAGGTGGAAAAGGATTTATTAAAGTGATTTTTGACAGTAAAGATAAAGTGAAAGGAGAAACCATAACCATTGATATTTTTCTGAAGAATACTGAACCTGGAACAGAACGTCCCATCATTGAGAAGTTAAAATACCAATTTGAAATAAAATAAGGATTTATTAAAAGGAAATAACTTCTTAACAATAGGGGTAAATGGGTCATTTGATCGGTTTACCCCTTTTTCTTTTTGCCTAATTTAGATATTTTCTAAATTGAAAATTGATTGTTAAATTTATGACTTTTAGCTACAATTGGAATCAAAGGTATTTATATTTGCGGCTTTAATTCAGTTCATTAAAGGCACAATGCACATGAAACGTGGAAAATTTATTTTTCTTTCTCTGTATTTAATGATTGGTAGTCTAAACACACTGACTGCCCAAACGAGTGGAGAAGGTTCTCAGTTTTTATTAAACAGCCTTTTTGTCATCGCCGCATTGGTGCTTTTTGCCATTGTAGTGCAGGTTTCTGATAACCTGATGGCCATAGAAGCAAAAAGAATAGGTGCTGATAAAGATGGCCATAACTTTGGTTTGATTCCAAGATTTCAGGAGTTGTTTGGTGATAAATTACCTTCATATTTAAAAAATGAGCGTGTAATCTCGTCAAATAAAGGATTTGATATTGCATTGGAAGGTCAAGCATCTAATGAAATATTAGATGCGTCTATATTACGTGTGGCTGTGAATCCTACTAACTTCAAAGGTATTTCACCTATTCCAAAAGTGGTCGTAGAAGTTGGGGATACTGTTAAAGCTGGTGACCCTATTTTTTATGATAAATCACAGCCCGATTTAATTTTTAGCTCACCTGTTAGTGGAGAAATTGTTGAAATTAAAAGAGGTGAGAAAAGAGCCATTCACGAAATTATCATTCTGGCCGATAAAACACAAGAATTTAAATCATTTGAAAAACCAGATCTTAAAAATATCTCAAGAGAAGATTTGGTAAAAACTTTAGCTTCATCTGGATTGATGACTTTCTTTTTGCAAAGACCTTTTAATGCATTACCAGATTTAAACGTTATTCCAAGGGATATTTTTGTTTCAACCTTCGACTCCGCTCCTTTGGCACCTGATTTAGCTTATGCTCTTAAAGGTCAGGAAGTTGCTTTTCAAGCTGGTATTGATACTTTAGCTAAATTAACTTCGGGAAAAGTATATTTAGCTCTTGACGGACGTTCAGAAACAGATACATCATCTATTTTTACTGGAGTTACAGGTGCTGAAAAGTATTATTTCCGCGGTAAACACCCTATTGGAAATGTTGGGGTTCAAATTCATCATATCAAACCTGTTTCTCCATCAGATAAAGTCTGGACTATAAATGCTCAGGATGTAGCTATCCTTGGAAATTTTGCCTTAGAAGGCAAGGTCAAACAATCAAGAATGGTTGCCATTACGGGTGCTGATTTAAATAAAACGGGATATGTTAAGGTACCTGTTGGTGCCTCTGTTAGTGATTTGCTTCAATCTGAGAATATTTCAAGTGCCTATAGAATAATTTCTGGAGATGTTTTGTCCGGAACTCAGGTTACTTTGGATGGATTTGTTGGTTTCTATGACGATCAGGTTACGGTTGTAGAAGAAGGCAATAACTATGAATTGTTTGGTTGGTTATTACCCCTTGACATGAGACCTTCTGTTTCTAAAACTTTTCCAAGCAATTTATTAGGAGGTGTATCGTCAGCGGCTAACACGAATAACCGAGGCGAAAAGCGCGCATTTGTAGTAACCGGTGAATATGACAATCTTCTTCCTATGGATATCCTACCTCAACAATTATTTAAAGCCATTGTGGTTAATGATATTGAAAAAATGGAAAATTTAGGTATTCATGAGTTGGTAGAGGAGGATGTCGCTTTATGTGAATTCGGATGTACTTCAAAGCAACCCCTGCAAGCCATTCTCAGGAAAGGTTTAGATGTGGTTAAGGCAGAAGGATAATATTTTAAAAGAAGCTATAAAAAGATATGAAAAACTCATTGTTATCATTTTTTCAAAAAATTGAGCCAGACAAAAAGAAGTCTCCTTTTTTACATACTCTATATGATGGATTCTTCACCTTTGTTTTTACACCTAATCATGTAACTAAAGGTGGTGTCCATATCCGCGATGGTATGGATTTAAAAAGGTTGATGTTTCATGTGGTGATTGCTCTGCAATTATGTTACTTATTTGGAACTTATAACATAGGCCAGCAACATTTTTCCGCTTTAGGTATGTATGATGGATTCCTTGAAGGGTTTCACCTTAAAATATTTTATGGATTAGTTCAAATACTCCCTCTTTTTGTGGTTGCTAATGTCGTAGGTTTGGGTATTGAATTCTACTATGCCTATAAAAAAGGTCATGGTATTGAGGAAGGATTCCTTGTTTCAGGAGCATTAATTCCTTTAGTTATGCCTCCCGCTCTACCTTTATGGATTTTAGCTATTTCAGTAGCGTTCGCGGTTATTATTGGTAAAGAGGCATTTGGTGGAACCGGTATGAATGTTCTCAATATAGCGTTGCTTTCAAGAGTTTTTATTTTCTTTGCTTATCCAACCTATATTTCAGGCGATGATTGCTGGGTTGCTGGTCTGGAGAAAGTTGATGGCGTATGGACAGCAAGCTACAATGGATTTGTAACGGGTGTTTTAAACCCACTTTTTGAATCTTTTGGCTGGGCAACATATCAAAATGGTTTAGCAGTTGTAGATGGATACAGTGGTGCAACACCGCTTAGCTTAGCTGCAAAAGGAGGTTGGGAAGGAGTTTTATCCCGTTTTACCCCAGAACAAATGTTTTGGGGAAATATTCCAGGCTCGATAGGGGAAACACACAAATTATTCATCCTTTTAGGGGCTGGTTTTCTTGTATATTTAGGCATTGCATCCTGGAGAATCATGATTTCTATGGTATTTGGTTTAGTAATAACTGGATTGTTATTTAATATGTGGGGTGCTACTCCGGCTATGGAGGTACCATGGTACTATCATTTTTCCATGGGAAGCTTCCTTTTCGCTATGGCATTCATGGCAACAGATCCTGTTACAGCAGCAGCAACAAATAAAGGGAAGTTATTTTATGGATTTTTAATTGGTGCTGTTGGTTTGGTTATTCGAGTTTTAAATCCAGCTTATCCAGAAGGTTGGATGTTGGCTATTCTCTTTATGAATGTATTTGCTCCGCTTATTGATCATTTCGTGGTAGAGGGTCATATTGCGAAAAGAAAATCAAGGTTATCCAAATTGGTTAATTCTTAAGAATTTTATTCTCAAAACACAAAAACAATTCTTATGGAAAGTAGTAATAAATATATTATAACCTTCATCATTATCATGACGGTCATTGCTGCTGTAGCTCTTGCAGGTATGAGAGAAATTACCATGTCTGCTTCTACCAAAAATGAGGAGATTTTCAACAAGAGATCTATTTTATTAACGGTAAATGATTACCTTGGAGATGGCCTAAATGTATCTGATTTGACTGATGAACAGGTATTGAAAATGTTCAAAGAGCAGGTTGAACAGGTGGTCATTAATCAAAAGGGGGAGGTTGTTCCAAATATGCTTGCTGAAAAGATAGATTTAGCAGTAGAAAAAAAGAAGGCTGAATCGGAAAGGTTATTGCCTTTGTTTGTATTTAAAAATGATAAAGAAAAATTCTACATTCTAAGTGTTCGGGGGAGTGGATTATGGGATGAGATATGGGGAAATATCGCCGTTAAGTCAGATTTGAATACCATAGCAGGTGCTACTTTTGATCATAAGGGTGAAACGCCTGGTTTAGGTGCTGAAATAAAAGATAACCCGTCATTTCCAGGTCAGTTTGTGGGAAAGCAACTTTTCAGAGATGGTGAAGTGGCCATTCTGGTAAGAAAAGGAGGTAGTCAGGATAAAATGTACGAGGTAGATGGAATTTCAGGTGCCACTATCACATCTGATGGAGTAACCGAAATGTTACAAAGAGGTATTGCAAATTATTTGCCTTATTTGGAAACAATTCAAAATTAATAAGTCAATCACTATAAAATATTCTGAATATGGCAGAGATATTAGATAAAGTTAAGACCGTAGAAAAGGAACCTTTTTTTGGACCTAAAGAAAGGAAGTTATTAACGGATCCGCTTATGGACAATAATCCTATTACCGTCCAAATATTAGGGGTTTGTTCCGCATTAGCAATCACTTCATTAGTTTATCCTTCAGTAGTCATGGCTATTTCAGTTACTTTAGTAACTGCATTTTCCAATCTTTTTACCTCCCTGGTTAGAGAATATATTCCTAAACAGGTAAGGATGATTGTTCAACTTGTTATTATCGCGACCCTAGTCACCATTGTTGAGTTAGCCCTAAAAGCCTTAAATTTTCCTATATGGAAGCAACTTTCCGTTTATATTGGTTTGATCATTACCAATTGTATTGTAATGGGAAGATTGGAAGCTTATGCTATGGCAAATAAACCCTGGCGTTCCTTTTTAGATGGCATAGGAAATGGCTTGGGTTATGGTGCCATTCTGGTTATCGTCGCCATTATCCGGGAAATTCTGGGAAAAGGTACTTTATTTGCAGGGAGTCCGGTTGAAATCAAAATTATAGGACCTAATACAACCTATCTAATTGATACTACAACAAATACTTTTTTCAGTTGGTATGCGAATAATAACCTGATGGTACTGCCTGCTGCAGCTTTGTTCATCATAGGAATATTGATATGGATCCACAGATCTGTAAATGCTAAACTGGTAGATATTTCTTAGTACAAATACCTTTATAACGTTTCAACAAAAAGAAATAAAATGGGCGATTTTTTAAATGTTTTCATTAAAACAGCCTTCATAGAAAATATGGTTCTTTCTTATTTTCTAGGTATGTGTTCTTATCTTGCTGTTTCTAAATCGGTTAAAACAGCATTAGGCCTCGGAATTGCTGTTATTTTTGTTCTTGGCATTACAATGCCTATGAACTGGCTTATCAATGAATATCTGCTAAAAGAAACAGGTTTCTTTGGAATTGATCTTACCTTCTTGAGGTTTATTCTATTTATTGCCGTCATTGCAGCGTTAGTGCAACTTGTAGAAATGGTGGTAGAAAAATTCTCTCCTTCATTATATAACGCATTAGGTATCTTTTTACCTCTTATTACTGTAAATTGTGCCATCCTGGGTGGTTCATTATTTATGATTTCCAGAGAGTTAGACCTGAGTAAATCAGTAGCCTTTGGGTTAGGTGGTGGATTTGGATGGTTTCTCGCTATTGTAGCACTTGCCGCCATTCGAGAAAAAATTCAATATTCCAATGTGCCTCCTGCATTAAGGGGTTTGGGTATGGCCTTCATCTTAACAGGATTAATGGGCATGGCCTTTATGAGTTTAATGGGAATTGATCCTGCAGCCTTTACAAAATAAACAAAAGCTATGTTCACAAATTTCATGGTTTTGATGACATCCTCTTCTTTCCTCTTCCTTTCAGGTCTTCAGACAATTTTGATGGCTACCTTCGTTTTTACGCTGGTAATACTCCTTTTGTCCATGATGCTTATCGTAGCACGCCAAAACCTGGTTGCTCAGGGAGATGTAAAAATTATCATTAATGGAAATGAGGATGCTCCTCTTATGGTTAAACAAGGTAGCTCCTTGCTATCTTCTTTAGCAGATAATAATATTTTCTTGCCTTCTGCCTGCGGAGGTGGCGGAACTTGTGCTATGTGCGAATGTCATGTATCTAAAGGCGGTGGAGATGTTTTACCAACTGAACTTAACCACTTGACAAGAAAGGAAGTTTCAGAGCATAAAAGACTTGCCTGCCAGGTTAAAGTTCGCCAGGATATGGAAATCCAGATTCCTGAGGAGATTTTTGGTATCAAGAAATGGGAATGCGAGGTAGTTTCAAATTATAATGTAGCTACTTTTATTAAGGAATTTGTAGTAAAACTTCCTGAGGGTGAGACATTAGATTTCGAATCTGGCGGTTATATCCAAATTGATGTACCTAAGATTGAGGTAGATTTCAATAAGTTTGACATCACTTCTCATCCTCGTATGGGTAAAAAACCTGATGCTTTTAAAGAGGAATGGGATAAATTTAAACTTTGGGATCTTAAAATGATTAATAAGGAAGAGCAGTTTCGCGCTTATTCCATGGCTAATCACCCTGCAGAAGGTAATATTGTGATGCTTAATATTCGCATCGCTACACCGCCATGGGACAGAGCTTCAAATGGCTGGATGAAACTTAATCCAGGGGTATGCTCTTCTTATGTATTTAGTCTAAAAGAAGGGGATAAAGCTACTATCTCAGGTCCTTATGGTGAGTTCTTTATCAAACCTACAGAAAAGGAAATGATTTATATCGGTGGTGGTGCTGGTATGGCTCCTCTAAGATCCCATATCTTCCATTTATTCCACACACTAAAATCAAATAGAAAGGTTTCTTACTGGTATGGTGGCCGATCTCTAAAAGAATTATTCTATATTGAGGATTTCCGAAATATTGAAAAGGAATTTCCTAATTTTTCTTTCCATATCGCTCTGTCAGAGCCAATGCCTGAGGATAACTGGACTGGTTTAACAGGTTTTATACATAATGTCGTTTTAGAAAATTATCTTAAAAATCACCCGGAACCAGAGGAAATTGAGTATTATCTTTGCGGACCTCCTTTGATGCTCTCTGCTGTTCAAACAATGCTTTCAAATATGGGTGTACCTGAAGAAAATGTCGCTTTTGATGACTTTGGAAGTTAATAGATTTTAAAAAGGATTGAATATAAAGAAAAGGGATAAAGAAATTTATCCCTTTTCAATTTAATGGTAAGCTTAGGTAAATAGAATAATTAATATCAGGATGGCAAGAATAACAAATATTATATAACTCAGATTTCCATTTCCATTTCGGTAGCTTCTATGTAATAATTCTATAGCATCGCGCCATTCTAATTGTTTTCCTACCTCCTCTTTCACTAAAAATAAATACTTTGATTTGCCAATGGAAGAGTAATCGCCATGAGTTTTCAAAATAAAAAAATTAGCATCTAAAAAGGCTAACTCGTATAATTTTCCTGTTTTGTTCTCAATTAATAATTTTCTTGCCTGATTCATTTTGCGCCAATAACCAAAGGAAACATCTCCATTAACAACATTTAAATATTCTTCATTTGGATTAAAAAAGTGTAAAATAGATTCATGGAAATAATCATCATCCCGAAATTCCAGCCAGGGATGTTCCAGATATAATTCTTCCATATCTAAATTTTCACTGTAATGGGCAATTTGGGGAATCATTTCCTCTAAAAACTTATCTAAGTCATTTGCTTCTGGCAATGCTGTTTGAAAAGTATTCAATATTGCTTCAAGGAATTTAGATGCCAACTTGTTATACCTTTAAAAGGCTGATTACCTTGTTCTTTTTAAAAAATATTTTGCAGAGACAAGTAATAAACCGAAGGATTCGCCGGCTTCTTTTCCCGTATGTGCGTGATGGGCGCCATGGGCGCGTAAAATGGCTCTTGAATAGGGATTATCTAAATGCTTAAACCATGAAAAACGCTGATGGATATACACATCGTGGATTAAAAAATAGATGACCCCATAAATGGAAATACCAATGCCAACATATAATAACCAGGTATTTGGGGTACTTAATCCAATAATATATGAAGCCGCACTTGGGATGGCAAAAACAAGAAAAAACAAATCATTTTTTTGAAAAAATTTACCCGATTCTACCTCTGGTTGGTGGTGATCTTCATGCCACACCCATAAGAATCCATGCATAAGATATTTGTGTGCGAGCCAGGCAACAAGCTCCATGCAAAAAACTGTAACGATGGTTATGATAGCTGGAATGATGAAAGTTGACATTTTGATTTTTTTGAATGAACAAATATAAGGATAGATGAATAATAGGTCACAATAAATCGACGGCAATCTTTGCTGACAAAAGGCATAAAGGTATTCCACCACCTGGGTGCACACTTCCCCCACAGAAATAAAGTCCCTGAACATGATTTGAAAAATTAGGGTGGCGAAGAAAGGCCGATAAGGGCTTGTTTGAAGCAGTACCATATAAAGATCCCTGGTGTGACTGTGTTTTTGCTTCAATCTCCTCTGGACTTAATGTTTCTTCTATTTCAATAAGGGGCTCTATAGGTTCCCCAAGCATATTGCTTAATTTTGTTATTACCTGAGTTTTAAGTTCGTGGACATCAAAACTTTGTTGATTTTTTGATTGGCTGGGAACATTAACCATAACAAACCAGTTCTGAGAACCTTTAGGGGCATCTTCAGGTGTATGATTCGTCGTAATATTGATATATATGGTCGCGTCTTTTGCTACTTTTCCTACTTTCAAATGATTAAATTCGTTTTTATAGTCATTGGAGAAAAATATATTATGCATGGCCAGCTGAGGAAAAACTTTCTTGATTCCCCAATAAAAAATCATGGCAGAGGTTGATCTTTCCTGCTTTAATATTCTATTTGGTTGTGGTTGATCTGGTAATAATTTCTGGTAAGCAAAAAATACATCCATATTGCAGATAATTCTATCAAATATGAACGTTTGATCTTTCGTTCTTAATCCTTTGATTTGTTTATTTTCAACTAATATTTCCTCAACTTTCGAATTAAAATGAAAAGTTACGCCTAAACGCAAGGCTAATTCATAAACAGCTTTGGTAATGCTATGCATACCATCTTTTGGATAATAAGCCCCTATATGATGCTCAAAGTGAGGTATTATGGTTAATAATCCTGGCGCACGATAGGGATCAGAACCATTATAGGTTGCAAAACGATTGAATAACTGAACTAATTTGGGATGTTTTACTATTCTTTCATTAACCTTATTCATGGAGGAGAATAAGTCGTACTGATGAATTTTTAGCAGGGCTTTTAATACAGGTAAATTAAGCCATGTGGACCATTTATGAAGAGATTTTTCCAAGAAAATACGACCGTTCGCTTCATATTTACGGGCACTGTCTTTTAAACTTTCAGATACATACGAAGTTGGAACCTTCAACTTACTGGATGCTTCCTTACTGAATTTATCCTTATCTGCATAAGCACTTAGTGTTGTTCCGTCTTGCCAAAAATAGTTACATACAGGATCAAGCCTGGTGTAATTAAAATAATCTGAAGGATTTTCACCCGCTAAAACGAATAATTCATCTACATAGTGGGGCATGGTAAAAAGTGATGGACCTGCATCAAATCGATAACCTTCCTTTTCAAAGGCAGTCAATTTTCCGCCTGGATAGCTATTCGCCTCAAAAACTGTTACTTTATGACCTGCAACAGCAGACCTTACCGCCGCTGCCAATCCCGCAATTCCAGCACCCACAATGCCAATTTCCATAAAAAATATTTTGATAAACGATACTTAGGTTTAACAAAATTAAGGGATATGGGTTCATTTCGGTAAATGTTAAGATGCAAATGCCATAGAAGGAATATTATGTTGTGAATTATCCTTCACAGAAAGAGGCATTTCAATCCAAAAAATGGTGTTTTCGTTTTTTGTCGAATGAAATCCAATTTTTCCGCCTGCATTTTCTACAATATCTTTACACATTGCTAATCCGAGTCCGGTTCCAGATGATTTCGTGGTAAAAGTGGGAGTAAATATTTTCTGTTGGGCTTCCTTTGCTACTCCAATGCCATTATCTTCAATTTCAAGACGAACTTTTTGGTGATCTGCCTGAAATAATCTTATGTTGATTTGACCTTCCTTTTCAGAAGGTATGGCTTGAAATGCATTATTTAGAAGATTATTGAGGACTCGTTGTATTTGGTGTTTATCGGCAAAAACAGGATAAAATGATTCCTGAAAATGGCATTTAAAGCAATTCTCTTTATCAATTTGATGGCGATACATTTCAATGGTAAGTTCTGTAAGTTCTACCAGATTAAAAATACTGTTTTCAGGCCCTGGCATGGAAGCAAACTGTGAAAAGGCACTGGCAATATGATCAAGCGTATTGATTTGCTCCATCATTGTAACCGTTAAATTAGGCAATAAAGTATGAATAATTTCAGGTTGAATTTTGCCCGCTCTCTGCAGGTATTGGAGACTTAATTTCATCGGAGTGAGAGGATTTTTAATCTCATGAGCTACTTGTTTTGCCATTTCCCGCCATGCATTTTCTCTCTCTGTTTTCCTTAATCTTTCCGAACTTTCCCAAAGTGCATCTAAGGCCGTATTGTATGCATTAACCAACTGTCCAACTTCGTCGTTTTTAGACCAGGTTATTTTTTCGCTGGTATCAATTTTAAGTCTGCTTAAATGCTTCCCTAATTGGTCAAGGGGATTTGTTAATGAATGCGTTATATAAATTGTTAAAGCAGAAATACTTAATAATAAAAATAAATAACCACTAAAAAGGGCACCTATAAAATCTACGGCTTCATTACTTAAATTTTTTTCATCATTTGGAAAGTAAATGCCTAACCACGCTTTATCAACCTTACCTTCAGGAGATGGAACTGGATACCAGATTCTAAGTAAATCTTTTCCTTTCCAGGTAATCTCCTCTTTTTTAACCCTTGGATATTCTTTAATCAGAAGGCCAGGTTTATTTCCCGGTATTTCAAATAAATAGCTTTTTAAAGGGACTTTTAATCCATCAACATATATTAAATCAAATCCATGTTGTTTTGAAATGGAGGCTAATTGACTCTCTGAGCCATGAAATCTGCTTTGAAATGTAGAAATAATTTCTTGGGCTAAATCCCATTTTCTTTTTTCATTTTCTAACTTTCTTGATCTGTTAAAATAAAATAGTGTAGTTATACTTAGAATACAAAAAGATGAAAAAGTCAGGTAAAAAAGCGCTTTTTGAATACTACTTCCAAAGGATTTGAAATGGATAGAGCGATTTAAATGAAAACGGTTCTTACTGATCTGATCAATTAAAGTATATATAAAATAAAGGCATAAACTGATGCATGCAGTAAATGAAAAGAAGGAAAGAGGCTTTGCATAACCACCAAGTCTTTTCCCAATAATAATCCTTAACCCAGATTTATAGGTCGACGAATAATTCATTTCTTTAGCAGAAAGTTTTTTCTGAATTTGGAATTGATTAAAATTTCCAGCTATTTCTTGTGGGTTAAATGTCTGATTTCCTTTATTAAAAATGGATCTGTTTTTATGGTAAATGGCAACTGAATAATCCGAAAGATTTTCAATTCCTTTGTAGTTCCCCGCCATTAAGTTGCTTAGTCGTTTTGACTCTTCCGATTTTAAAGTAAAAAGGATAGCCGTTTCATTATCTGGGTTAATAAGATAACTTAATTTGTAATCCCTTGACAGAAAAAATTTTCCTTTGGAAATAGAACTTTTATTCCCTTTGTTTAGGTGAAAACTGACTTTATAAAAGGTTGAAATATATGGGGATAATTGAAGGGTTTCTTCGATTTTTGTCTGATATTCAATGGAAGAAAGGTACCCATTTTCCCAGTCCTTGCTGATTTTTTTTAACTCAGCAATTGAAATTTTATCTTTTTTTAAGAGCTCAGTTTCAGCAACTAATTTTTCATCTTCCAGTTTTGATAATTTTTCGGAAAGTAAAAACATCTCTTTCCATTCTCTCTCTAAAGTAAATTTATA
>Ga0214917_10000933_pt1 | contig 38182 bp, 33 predicted proteins | sample LL_1208_BB_MetaG_FD_177983 | JGI IMG/M metagenome (GOLD analysis project Ga0214917, IMG submission 177983) | Freshwater microbial communities from Lake Lanier, Atlanta, Georgia, United States - LL_1208_BB | ecosystem: Environmental > Aquatic > Freshwater > Lake | place: USA: Georgia | collected... | reverse complement strand
ACAAACTCGGTGACTTGATGCCGCTGGCCTGCAGTCTCTGGCTCATGAAGTCGCGCAGCGTGACCTCCTCGTCATCGGTCACAAAGAATGCCCCGGTCACCTCGGACCAGAGCGCCAGCGAGATCGCTTGGCAAAGGTTTTGCACATGGCAGGTGGCATACGGGTACTGGCCCTGAGAGATCCAGGCGAATTGGCCTTTGCGTACCTGTTCACCCAAATCACCATCCACTGCATCGCCTGGCCCCCATATGAAAGGCGGTCGCAAGACCACGGTCTTGAATGAGTCTGAGTGGGCTGACAGCACCAGCGACTCTGCCATGGCCTTGGTGGCCGAGTACGGCAGACATCGCTCTTGGGTCAACGTGCTCGATTCGTCTGCATGGCGTATGGGGCCGGGTGCATGCATCACCACCGAAGCCGCACTCACATGCACTAATCTCCGCACACCACAGGCCTGAGCGGCATGGATGACCTGCTCGGTGAGCGTCACGTTGCTGGCGACAAAGTCGGCCCAAGGTCCCCACATCTTCAAGTGCGCTGCGATGTGAACGACGGCATCGCATCCCTTCATGGATTCTTGGAGAGCTAGCGAATTGTTGAAATCGAGAGGCATCGACACGGCACCCAGCGCACGCAGACGCTCGCATGCCTGCTCGCGCCGAGCAGGCGCGACGACTTCATGCTCATCAGCCAACAATCTTCGGACCGTGTGCCCCCCTACAAAACCGCTTCCACCTGTGACAAAGACTTTCATTGTGCCCTCGCTATAGCAACGCTATAAGTATAGCGATGCTATATTTCATGCGAAATGACCACACAACCAGACGGACTATCCGAGACCGCAGAACGCATCGTCCTCATCGCCTCACGGTGGATGGACGAAAACCCAGGCCAGTCACTGACCACCCGGAAGGTTTGCGAGTTGGCTAGCGTTACCGCGCCCACCCTTTACCACCACTTTGGTGACAAGCAAGGGCTGATGCAGGCCGTGGCCGAGAGCAAGATGCTGGCCTTTTTCTCGGGCAAGAAGCAGCAACCAGAAACAGACGATCCACGTGCCGATCTGTTGCGCGGCTGGGACCAATGGCTGGATTTCGCCCGCCAGAACCAGTCATTGATCGCTGCGCTGCAACAGTCACCCGAGATTAGCGCTCGCCTACGCGCTGGCGCTGAAGCGATCGCAGAAGGCAGACTCAAAAGACTGCAGAGTGTTCAAGCGCTAAGAACACCTCCGAAACAAGCTGCACAAGTCATCGTGGCTGCATCCAATGTTCTGGTCCAGTTGATCCAGCAAGGTATGCTTGAGGCACACGTCAGAGCCATCAATGAACAACTTCAAACAGCGGTCATGAAAACACTGACCGGTAAATAGTTGTAAGGCGCCTTGAATTTGAGTACCGAGAGAGTTTAGGGTTCGAATCCCCACCGATGCCAACCCGCATGGTTGCTGGGTTCCCGCAGAAGCTGCTGACTTTTTCAGGAAAGTACGGCGACGAGAGAGCTCCGAAATCTGCGTAAGTTGTTGTTCTTGTTAAGTTTTTCGAACTCGCTCAGTCAGGACCTGCTGAGCAGAACAGCGTCTCAATCTGCATCGTGGCCTTGGGTAGAGCCACTTTCTTCAATCGCTGGTCAGGAGCTGATGGAGAAAAATCCAATCAGATCAACAGCTTGCCGATGGGGATTGAAGAATTGAAACTTTGAAGAAAGTTTGCATGGCGGCCCAGAACATACTTCATCACAAACCGCCTAAGTTTTCCAAGGGCAAGCAAATCAAGCTCTTGGGGTCCATTCATACTTCTAATTGTTGAGCGGTAACTTGCAACGCATCCCTTATGTTTCCGATTTTTTAGACGCCGCTACAAGCATTAAAAAAATCATCACGTGGGAGCACAGCAAAAGTAACGTCATAGGTACTCCAGAAATGAAAAAAACCGCCGAGGTTTTGCCAAGGGCGGGTGGGTTTGCGGTCAAAGGTCAGCTTCAGGGGCTGACCCGGCTCTTCTTAGATTTCGAGATGCGTGATGCAACCTTAAAATTTCAACATCATCGCCACGCACGCGGTAAATGGCGATGTAGTTCTTGTGCAGGACCAACTCGCGCGTGCCGGGGACGCGACCAGCCCGGCCCATGCCAGGATGGGCCTGAAGTTTGGTCACAGCGGCCTGCAACTCCAGCATAAAGCTGGTGGCGCGGGTCGGGTTGTCTTTGGCGATGAAGCCAGCGATTTCATCAACAGACGCTAGCGCTGACTTGGTCCACTTGATCAACATGGATCAAGCGCCGTATTTGGCAAATACCGCTTTGACCTGCTTGTCGGTTGCGAATTCGCCTGCATCGGCCTCCTTGATGCCTTCGTGAATGTCACGGATCTGCCAAGATTCACTTTGCACATAGTGGGTCAGTGCAGCAATTGCCAGAAAGCTCTTGGTCCGGGCGGTCGCCTTGGCCAACTCTTCGATCTGGTTGTAAAGCGCCTCGGGCAGGCGTACGTTGATGGTTCTGGCGGTCATGGTGTAAAACTCATATGCATGTGTAATACAATGCATTATCCACTTCACAAATCCAAAGGTCAAGGTGATGTATGAAGATTTGAAAAAAGCTAGCTGGCGGAGAGGGAGGGATTCGAACCCTCGGTAGGGTCGCCCCTACGCCTGATTTCGAGTCAGGTACATTCGACCACTCTGCCACCTCTCCGCGGTACCTAGAGCATAGGATTCTACTGCCCAACCCCAAAGTTACTGATCGGCTGCGTCATGGAGTTGTTGCAACACCTGTCGAACTTCATCCAGGCTGGCGCCTAAGGCTGCCGGTAGTTCTAGTCCGGTGAAGGCTTGCGGCTGTTGTTGAAGTTTTTTAACGACTTTCCCCGCCTCTTGAGGTGACACATACCCTGGGCTTTGCAGCAGCAACTTGCCAGCGGCATCCACCAGCTTGAAGTAAAACTTGCCGTCAGCCTCGCGGTACTGCTTGAAGCTGGGAAGGGCAGCCTTGGTGGTTTTGGCCGGCGAACGGGAGGCTTGAGTGCGCAAATCCCGCAGGCCCACCGCATGCCTTAGGCGTGACATGGCAGGCGTGGCAATGGCTCTGGCTTTGGCGGCCCCTGCTTGCAGCAGCGCTTCGAGCTGCTCAGGGTGCGCCATCAGCTCTTGGTAGCTGGCTCTCAAGGGTGAAATCTCTTGGTTAATAAGCTCAAACAACCGGTGCTTGGCATCAGCCCACGAAATGCCTTGAGCAAAGGCTTGCCGCATGGCATCGCATTCTGCGGGTGAAGCAAAAGCCTGATAAATCTGAAACAGGGCAGAACCTTCTGTGTCCTTGGGTTCGCCAGGTGCGCGGGAATCGGTTTTGATGCCCGCAATGATTTTTTGCAATTGTTCGGTCGGCGCAAAAAGCGGGATGGTGTTGTCGTAGCTTTTGCTCATCTTGCGCCCATCAAGCCCAGGCAGGGTCGCCACATGGTCTTCAATCTGCGCTTCAGGCAGCACAAAGTGATCGCCATACCGGTGGTTGAAGCCCGCTGCCAAATCGCGGGCCATTTCAATATGTTGAATTTGGTCGCGACCCACCGGCACCTGATGGGCGTTGAACATCAAAATATCGGCCGCCATGAGCACGGGGTACATGAACAAGCCGGCCGTGACATCGGTATCGGGGTCTTGCTGGGCCTCGGTGTTTTTGTCCACGGCAGCTTTGTAGGCGTGAGCGCGGTTGAGCAAGCCTTTGCCGCATACACAAGTCAAAAACCAAGTGAGTTCTGGAATTTCAGGGATGTCGGATTGCCTGTAAAACGTGACGCGCTCGGGGTCAAGGCCGCAGGCGATCCACGTGGCGGCAATTTCAAGCGTAGAACCCTGAATGCGGGCAGGGTCGTCCACCTTGATCAGCGCGTGGTAGTCGGCCAAAAAGTAAAAGCTTTCCACCCCAGCGGCGCGGCAGGCCGCTATGGCGGGCCGAATGGCACCCACGTAGTTGCCTAAATGCGGGGTGCCAGAGGTGGTGATGCCGGTCAGAACTCGGGTGGTTTTCATAAACGCGGGGTCATTTTTTATAGGAAAAGGTTTTAGGTTGGTCTCTTTGGGTTACCTCAGGAGATACGCAAACGGAGAGAGCATGACATCGATCAAATCAAAGGTCAGGCGCATCACGGGTTGCATCCACAAGGTGCTGACCACCCCCGCCACCACCAAGCCCATCACAATAAAAAAGCCCCACGGTTCAATACGTGCAAACCAAGCGGCTTGCTTCCAGGGCAACAAGCCCACCACAATGCGCCCGCCATCGAGTGGCGGCAGCGGAAACAGGTTGAATGCAAACATGACCACATTCGTCAGCATGCCCGCCTTACCCATTTCTAGAAAAAAGCGCTCGCTCACGCTCAGGGCCATCATGGCGTAAAGGGCGACGCCCCACATCAAGGCCTGCATCAGGTTAGCACCCGGACCGGCCAAAGCCACCCACACCATGTCGCGTTTGGGATGGCGCAGCAAATCAAAACGAACCGGAACAGGCTTGGCGTAGCCAAACAAAAAAGCACCTGAGGTGGCAAAGTACAGCACCAGCGGCATCAGGATGGTGCCCACCAGGTCAATGTGCTTCATGGGGTTGAGGGTGACGCGTCCCATCATCCAAGCAGTGTTGTCGCCCAAAGCTCGTGCCGCGTAGCCATGGGCTGCCTCATGCACCGTAATGGCAAACAATACGGGTAGGGCGTAAATTAAAACGGTTTGGATCAGATGGGTAAAGTCCACAGGGGCATTGTCTCAGAGGTCACAAAGATAAAAGTGCACGCCTAAAGCCCCAGTAAGACGACATCGCCGCTACCTTGGCGCAACACGGTGGGCCTGTCGGAACTCAGGTCCACCACCGTAGTGGGCTCCAAGGTGCAGGCGCCAGCGTCCAGCACGCCCGCCAGCTGGTGCTCGTAGCGTTCTCGAATGTCTTGCGCATCGTTTAAGGGCTCGGTTTCGCCCGCAGGAATCAAGGTAGTGGCCAGCAGGGGCGCGTCATGCTGGACCAGCAGGTCAAGCAATACCCGGTGCTTGGGCACGCGCAAGCCTATGGTTTTTCGTGCGGGGTGGCTTAGGCGGCGGGGAACTTCCTTAGTGGCTTCCAAAATAAAAGTAAAAGGCCCGGGTGTAGCGGCTTTGAGCAGGCGAAACTGTCGGTTGTCCACTTTCGCGTAAGTGGACAGTTCGCTCAAATCGCGGCACAACAGCGTGAGGTGGTGCTTGTCGTCCACCCCCCTGAGGCTGCGCAAATGGTCAGCGGCGGTTTTGTCGTCCAGGTGGCAGACCAACGCGAAGCTGGAGTCGGTGGGGACCGCCAACACACCGCCTTGGTTGAGCAGGGCCACAGCCTGCTTGAGCAACCTATGCTGCGGGTTGTCGGGGTGAATTTCAAAGAACTGGGCCATGTTTCAATGGGGGCTGCTGAGGTTGTCGAACCGCCAGCCAAGTGCTGGTGGCGCCACAACAGGCAATCAACACCATGCCGGCGATGGACCAGGAGTCTGGGAGGTGGGCAAACATCAGCCAGCCACCCAAAATGGCCATGCCAATTTGGGCGTAAAAGATGGGCGTGAGGGCGGCTGCCGGTGCCTTGCGAAAAGCATGAATCAGAAAAAAATGCCCTGAAGATCCGGCCAGCCCCATCAGCACCAAGCCCATCCACGTCTGCCAAGTCTGGGGAGGTTGCCAGTAAAACCAAAGGGGTGGTGTGGCCAGCGCGGTGCCCACCCAGCCGGTGTAGAAGTGCATGGTGATGGGATCCTCTGTACGCACCATGCGGCTCGTCAGAATTTGAAACGAGGCATACGCCAACACCTGAAACAGCGGCACCAGCAGCAGCCAGTTCCACATGTCGCCGCCGGGTTTGATGATGCACAAGGTGCCCACAAAACCGCCGGCTACCAGAAGCCAGCGCCAAATGGACACCTGTTCTTTGAGCAACCATGCGGCAAGCAGCGTGACCACCAAAGGCGTGGTCATGGCCACGGCCGTGAATTCGCCTACGGGCATGAAGGTCAGGCAGAAAAAAGTAAGCATGCTGGTGAGCAACAACAGGGCCCCGCGCAGGCATTGCAGCCCCAGGTTTTGGGTGGCCCACAGCGAGCTTTGCCGTTGCGGCCACATGATCACCGTGGTGGCCACCGCCTGGAATGCGTACCGAAACCACAGGGCAAACATCACGGGTACCGTGAGGGTGACGAGTTTGGTGATGGTGTCCAGTGTGGCAAAGCAAGCCACGGCCAGCAAGACCAAAGCTATGCCTAACAGGGGGGAACGGTTCAAGTCGCAGTACTAAAAAAGGTGCGGCTGAGCCTACTGAATGCGATGGGTCAGCAACTCCCACACCGGTGTGAGTTTGCCAGGCAAGTAGGGCAGGGTGCCCAAGTCGGTGTGCGATTCGTCGGGGCTGTGAAAGTCGCTGCCTCGCGAAGCCGCCAAGTCAAACTCCAGAGCCATATCCGCGTATTTGACGTATTCGGCGGCGGTATGGCTGCCCGTAACCACTTCTACCGCTTGCCCGCCGTGTGCTTTGAATTCGCTGAACAGTGCATATTCTTCGGTGGCGCTGAAGGGGTAACGGGCGGGATGGGCAATCACGGCCACGCCACCAGCATCCCGAATCCAATGCACAGCGTCTTTCAGATTGGCCCAGCGGTGCGGTACAAAACCCGGCTTGCCCTCAGTGAGGTATTTGCGAAACACCTCATTGGTTTCACTGCACACCCCCGCCTCCACCAAGAAACGCGCAAAGTGGGTACGGGAAATCAGCTCCGGGTTGCCCGCGTACTTCAGTGCGCCCTCGTAAGCCCCTTGAATGCCCACCGCAGCCAAACTGGCAGACATTTCTTGGGCCCTGAGGCCTCGCCCGCCACGGGTTTGGTACAACCCTTTTTGAATGTTGTCGTCTTTGGCGTCAAAGCCCAAGCCCACGATATGCACGGTTTGGCCCGCAAAGGTGATGGAAATTTCAGTGCCTGTTAAGTAGCCCATGCCGAGGTTTTTGGCAGCTGCCAAGGCCCGCTGCTGGCCGCCGACTTCGTCGTGGTCGGTCAGGGCCCAGAGTTCTACGCCGTTGGCTTTGGCCCGTTGGGCCAGTGCTTCGGGTGTGAGCGTGCCGTCGGACACCACAGAGTGGCAGTGCAGGTCGGCGTTGAGAATCGTGCTCACATGCTCATTCTAAAGGGCAGCGCCCTCCACCAAAAACCGTACCCGCCGCTGACCTTGCCATTCGTCCGCTTCCAGCCTAAAGGCCAGCACGGCCCGGGGGGGCAGGGGTTCGGTGCGGCCAAACCAAATGCCGTCAATGGCTTGGCCTTGGTGCTTGAGTTTTAGGGACATATGTTTCTCAGCCACCAGCCGCTGTGACACCACTTCCAGCTCCTCACTGAAGGTGGGCGGCGCAAAGCCTTGTCCCCAAACGGGTTGTTGCAATACATCCACCATGTCTATGCGGCAGTATTTGGACGGCAGTGGGCCATCGGTTTGCAATTGGCGGGTCAGGGTGGCGGCGTCCAGCCATTCTGCAGCCACTTCCATCAAGCCTTGCTCAAAGGTGTCCAAATGTTCTTCAGCCACGGTGCAGCCTGCCGCCATGGCGTGCCCCCCAAAGCGCAGCAACACGCCGGGGTAGCGTTTGGCGACCAGGTCCAGCGCGTCGCGCAAGTGAAACCCCGGTATCGAGCGGCCCGAGCCTTTGAGCTCGTGTTCTTTGCCGGGGGCTTGGCTGGATGCAAATACAAAGGTGGGGCGGTGCAGTTTGTCTTTCAGGCGCGAGGCCACTATGCCCACCACGCCTTCGTGAAAGTCGGGGTCGTACACACACACCGCGGGAGGAGGCTCTTCGTCTGGATCGAACAGTTGTTCAGCAAGCTCATAGGCTTGTTCGCGCATGTCTCCTTCAATTTCGCGGCGTTCGCGGTTGATGGCGTCCAACAGGCGGGCCAGTTCGTCAGCACGGGTGGGGTCGTCTGTAAGCAGGCACTCAATGCCCAGGGTCATGTCGGACAAGCGGCCCGCAGCATTCAAGCGCGGACCCACGGCAAACCCAAAGTCAAAGGTGGTGGCCGCAGCGGCTTTGCGGCCTGCCACCGCAAACAGGCTGGCTAAGCCTGCGGGTAGAGCACCTGCGCGAATCCGCCTGAGGCCTTGTGCCACCAAACGGCGGTTGTTGGCATCGAGCTTGACCACATCGGCCACGGTGCCCAAAGCCACCAAGGGCAACAGGGTGTCGAGCTTGGGTTGTTGCGCCGCGGTAAAGGCACCTCGTGCGCGCAACTCGGCCCGCAAGGCCAACAGCACATAAAACATCACCCCTACGCCCGCCATGGCTTTGCTGGCAAAAGTACAGCCTGGTTGGTTGGGGTTGACGATGACTTCCGCCGCGGGCAACTCGGGGCCGGGCAGGTGGTGGTCGGTGACCAAGACCTGCAAGCCCAGAGCTTGTGCGGTGGCCACGCCCTCCACGCTGGCAATGCCGTTGTCTACGGTCACCAGCACTTGTGCGCCAGTGGCATGTACACGTTGCGCAATGGGCGGGGTCAGGCCATAGCCATCCACCACTCGGTCGGGTACCACGTAGCTCACGCGCGTGGCTCCCAGTAAGCGCAGGCCGCGAACGGCCACGGCGCAGGCAGTGGCGCCATCACAGTCGTAGTCGGCCACGATGCAAATGGGCGCTTGGCGCGCCATGGCGTCGGCAAGTAACGTGGCAGCGGCTTGCGTGCCCAACATGTCTGAAGGGGGCAGCAATTTGGCCAAGCCATCGTCCAGTTCAGCTGGGTCGCTCACGCCGCGGGCGGCAAACAAACGCGCCAGCAGGGGGTGAACGCCTGCTTGCTCCAAGGCCCAAACTGCACGTGGGGGAATGTCCCGAGGGGTGATGTTCACAGTTGCTCCATAAAGGCATGCCGCCGCGCAGTGGCCGAGGGCTGAAACACGCGTTGGATTCTTGACCAAGCCGACACGTGACCGCTGCAAAAAGTCAGCGATTTAAAGGCGCTGCACAGTGTGAGGCCGATTTGGCGGTGTGGCGCATCTGGTTCTGATGCCCCAGCATGGGCTGAGTGCACCTTGGTCAACAAGGATGCCAGTATTTGGGCGTCTAGCGCGCGCCAAGCCTCGCCCCAAGCCTGCCAGTCGCCTTGCAAGGCAGGCCAGGACAAGTCTTGTGCATATTGCATGTAAGGGCTGAAAGTTGAAGGGCTGGATGTGGAGGTGCCATCACACGCACCAGCGCCACTGATCCAAAAGGAATTGACGGTGGGTCGGCGGGCGTGGCTGCGCGCCTCGTTGACGGGGTGGGTGTACATGAGCATTTGCATTTCATTTTGCAAACGCCGCAGCGTCGGGTGTGCGGGCATCCACGGGGTCAGGTCTTGGTCTAGAGCGCGCTCCAAAGACACATATGCAGAAGAAAAAACATCAGAAGTCCGAAAAACCTCGCCTTTGGCCAACCATGAGCTTGGCAAAGGGGGCTTAAAAGTGTCGGAATGCTCCACCAGCAGAAGTTCTATGCCGTCTTCTGCAAAGTAGGGCTGCATGCTTTCAAGCAAAGCGTGCAGTTCTGGTGCGCTCAATTGCAGCTCATGGGGGTCGCTGAGGGTCACTTGGGCTTGCGCCACCTGCCAATAGCAAGGGGTAATCCAAGCCCAAGCCCATTGCCCCAGCGGGTCCAGCCCGATGCGCTTTGCATGCCAAGCTGCCCAAGCGGGTGCCAGGGGGTTGAGCTGGTGCGCGCCTGCCCATACGCGTTCATGCGCAAATGTGGGCGATTGTTGCGCAATACTTTGGACTCCTTGGGGCAACAACATCTGCAACAGGGCGTCTAGATTAGGCAAATTCAACCGGCGCAGGGTTTGGCGACTGGCGGGATCCTCACACACTGCAGACGGAACCAACACGTGTGAGGGGGCTTGAGTAGCAGCGGCTTGCGAATCAGGAGGCATAGCTTGTATTGTCTACCGCCGCCGGGTCCGCAAATGGCGAATAATCAAACCTCGATTCACCACTCCCTCCAAAAGCTTCGCCCACATGCCATTTCCTTACGAACTCATTTTGGGCTGGCGCTACACCCGAGCAGGTAAGGCAACGCGCCGCAATGGGTTCATTTCGTTTATTTCGGCAGTGTCCATGCTGGGCATTGGCCTTGGCGTGGCCGCCCTCATCATTGTGCTCAGCGTGATGAATGGTTTTCAAAAAGAAGTGCGTGACCGCATGCTGGGCGTGGTGTCGCACATTGAAGTGTTGGCGCCCTACGGCGACGCCTTGACCAACCTGGCCCAAACCCTGAGCGTGGTGCGCGCCCATCCGCAGGTGGTCGGAGCTGCGCCTTTTATTGGGGCACAAGCCTTGGTGGCTCGGGGCGAAGACATGAAAGGCGCTGTGGTCAGGGGCATAGACCCAGCCCTTGAGCCCACGGTAACCGGCCTGCACATCGCAGCACTGTCTCAATTGGTGCCCGGTGAATTTGGTGTGGTGTTGGGCAGCGAATTGGCGCGGTCTTTGGGCGTGCGCACGGGCGGCAAAGTGACTGTGGTGGCCCCCTCGGGTCAGGTGACCCCTGCTGGCGTGGTGCCTCGTCTTAAACAAATGACAGTGGTGGGTACTTTCGATTCGGGGCATTTTGAATTTGATGCCTCGCTGGCTTTGGTGCATGTGAACGATGCCGCCCGCATTTTCAAGCTCGAAGGCCCCACTGGTCTGCGCTTGAGGTTGCGCGATCTGCACCAAGCCCCGCGTGTGGCTGAGCAGTTGAGCTTGTCCTTGGAAAACCAGTTTTATGTGCGTGATTGGACCCGCCAAAACCGCAATTGGTTTGCCGCTGTGCAGCTTGAAAAACGCATGATGTTCATCATCCTCACCCTGATCGTGGCGGTCGCGGCGTTTAACTTGGTGTCCACCTTGGTCATGTCGGTCACCGACAAACGTGCAGACATCGCCATTTTGCGAACCCTTGGCGCCACCCCGCGCAGCATATTGATCATCTTTGTGGTGCAGGGCGCTGCGGTGGGCGTCATGGGCACTTTGGCTGGATTGGGTTTGGGTTTGGCAGTGGCCTTGAACATTGATGTGCTGGTGCCCGCCCTGGAGCATTTGTTGGGAGCAAGTTTTTTACCTCAAGACATTTACCTGATCAGCCGCATGCCGAGTGACCCGCAAAGCGCAGACATCGTGCCCATCGCCTTGATTTCATTGGCACTGTCTTGGGTAGCCACCTTGTACCCCAGCTGGCAAGCCAGCCGCGTGAACCCAGCTGAGGCACTTCGTTATGAATAGTCTGGTGCTGGATGCTCAGGGTTTAAGCAAGCGCTTCAAGGAAGGCCCGTTGGATGTGCAAGTGCTGCAAGGGGTGGACTTGCGAGTGCAACGCGGAGAAACCTGGGCCATAGTAGGAGCCTCGGGTTCGGGCAAGAGCACGTTGTTGCATGTGCTGGGGGGCTTAGATGCGCCCACGCATGGCACGGTGCATTGGCTGGGTCAAAACATCAGCCGACTCAGCGCTGCGCAGCTTGGACGCTTGCGCAACCAGCACTTGGGTTTTGTGTACCAGTTTCATCACCTGCTACCGGAATTTACGGCGCTGGAAAATGTGGCCATGCCTTTGTGGATAAGGCGTCAGCCCAAAACCCAAGCCGCTGCTGCGGCAGAACACTTGTTGGCAGCGGTGGGTTTGTCGGGCCGCTTGCACCACAGGCCTTCAGAACTGTCAGGTGGAGAGCGGCAGCGCGTGGCGATTGCCCGGGCGTTGGTGACCCAGCCCGCCTGCGTGTTGGCCGATGAACCCACGGGCAACCTGGACCGTTCAACCGCTCAAGGCGTGTTGGACCTGATGCTGAACCTTGCCCAACAACAGGGCACCGCTTTTGTGGTGGTGACCCACGACCCCGCCTTGGCGCAACGTTGCGGGCATCAGAGTCAGCTGGTACAAGGCCGACTCTCAAAACCCTGAGTGCCCTGCCATGAAGGGCTGGATCGATACCCACTGCCACCTGGACGCCCCGGAATTTTTGGGGCAACACCTGCAGGTGCGCCAGCGCGCGGCCTCTGTGGGCTTGTTGCACTGTGTATTACCTGCGGTAGAGGTGGCCAACTTTGACGCCGTGCGCCGGTTGGCGCACCAAGGCGTGGAGTGCGATGGCCAACACTTTAAGGACAGTTACGCCCTTGGTATTCATCCCTTGTATGTGCCGCAGGCGCCGGAATCTGACCTGAATGTGTTGGACCAAGCACTTAGGGACCATGTTCAGGACCCACACTTGGTGGCCGTGGGCGAAATAGGCTTGGATTTTTTTGTGCCTGAGTTGTGCACGCCCGCCATGCGGGACAAACAACTTTATTTTTATAAGGCGCAGTTGCAACTGGCTGAACTTCACGAGCTGCCCGTGATCTTGCATGTGCGCAGGTCTGCAGACCTGTTGCTCAAGGGGCTTCGGACGCGCCAGCCCCTGGGTGGCATTGCCCATGCCTTCAATGGCAGTGGGCAGCAAGCCCATAGCTTTTTGGACTTGGGCTTTAAATTGGGTTTTGGCGGCGCAGTGACGTTTGAGCGCGCCCAACAACTGCGACGTCTTGCCATGGATTTGCCCATAAGCGCCTTGGTATTTGAAACCGACGCCCCCGACATTCCGCCTCACTGGCTTTACACCACTGCTGCTGAGCGTGCGCTGGGCCAGCCGCAGGGCCGCAACGAGCCTGCAGAATTACCCCGCATTGCGAAAGTGGTGGCGGGTTTACGCGGCATCAGCCAAGAGGCCTTGCAAGCCGCAACCCTAGTCAACGCCTGCAGCGCTCTACCAAAGCTGCGCGCGCTTTTGTCCCCAAGCGCCCCCTAGCCAACTCACCCCAAGATAATCACGCCATGAACACACCGCCGTTGCCCCTTCCTGACCTGACCGGAAAAGTGGCCCTCATTACTGGCGCCAACACTGGCATAGGCCGTGTCACGGCTCGAGAGCTGGCCCGCCACGGTGCCCGGGTGTTTTTGGCTGGTCTTTCGCGAGAAAGAACGCAGCCGGTATTGGACGAAATTCGGTCCTGGCCCACGCTGATGCCCGGCTCGCACGGCTCTTCAGCGGGTCCGCAAGTGGGACAGGCTGAATGGTTGCCGCTTGACCTGGGCGACTTGCATTCCGTAAAGGCCTGTGTCCAAGCATTTTTGAGTCTTGGGTTTCCGCTTCACATCTTGGTCAACAACGCGGGTTTGGCGGGTGCGCGCGGCTTGTCCGCCAGTGGCTTTGAAAAGGTGTTTGGAGTGAACCACATGGGCCACTTTTTGCTCACGCAATTGTTGCTGCCTAAGCTCAAGGCCACGGCCTCTGCCTATGGTTCTGCGCGCGTGGTGACGGTGGCCAGTCGGGCTCACCGCAAAGCCCAGGCATGGAACTGGGAGGCTTTGCAGCAACCCACCCGAACCCTTACTGGCATTCAGGAATACGGTGTGTCTAAGCTGGCCAATATTTGGTTCAGTGCAGAGCTGGGCAGACGCCTGCAGGGTACTGGCGTCACCAGCTATGCCTTGCACCCCGGCGTGGTGGCCACAGAGGTGTGGCGTGCGGTGCCCTTGCCCTTTAGGCACCTGCTGAAGTTGCGCGGCATGATCACCCCAGAAGAAGGTGCCCGCACCTCGCTGTTCTGTGCCACCTCTGCGCAATGCGCGCATGAAACCGGCTTGTATTACGACCTTTGCAGGCCTGTTTTGCCTACTCCCTTGGGGCAAAACCCAAGCCTGGCCCGCGCACTTTGGGAGCGCAGTGAGCAGTGGGTACAGCCCTACTTGTGAGCCAAAGCACTTCCAAATCCGCTGGAGTCTCAAAAGCTGTTCCAGCAGCAGCCGCGGTTTTGCCCGAGGTGCATTTTTCGGATTGGGGGGATGTGCGGCACATGCACTTGGAAACCGAGTGGATTCAGGGCTCCATGCGCATAGATGACCCCAATGCCTTAGTGCATGAATACATACAGCGCATGTTTGCCTGGATGCTGTTTGTGGAGCCTGACAAGGTGCCCGGTCTACAAGCCTTGCAATTGGGCTTGGGGGCAGGGTCTTTGACCAAGTTTTGTCATAAGGTGCTGCGCATGCCCACCACTGCCATTGAGCTCAACCCGCAGGTGATTGCCGCTTGCCGCGGTTGGTTCAAGCTTCCAGCCAACACAAAACGCATGCAAGTGGTGTTGGGCAATGCGGCTGAAGAAATTCGGCAAGTGCATTGGCTGGCCAGCGTGGATGCCTTGCAGGTGGACTTGTACGACGCACAAGCCGCCGCCCCTGTGCTCGACAGCGAAGCGTTTTATGCCGATTGCCGCGCCACCTTGACGGAGCATGGTTGCATGACCGTCAATTTATTTGGGCGCTCGTCCAGTTACCAGCTCAGCCTTCAAAAAATGGCCAAGGCCTTTGGGTCAGATACCTTGTGGGCTTTCAAGGCCACGCGTGAGGGCAACACCGTGGTACTGGCCCAACGCACGCCGCAGCAGCCCAACCGCAAGCTCTTGGTACAACGTGCTGAGCTCATACAAGCACGTTGGGCTTTGCCTGCACTGAAATGGATCAAAGGCTTCAAACCGGTCGACCTATGATCTTGTGGGCAACCCTAGGGATATCCCTAGGGTGAGCCAAATAGGTGGTATCCACATCCTGAAGGTGCATAAATACAAGGCAAAATGCGAGCTTCTTGAAATCTTTAGGAGATCTTTAGTGAATATCAAGAGTCAGAAAGACTTTTATTCCGGACTCATGTTTACGTTGCTGGGTCTGGTTTTCGTCTATGGCGCTTCCAGTTACAACTTGGGTACTGCTGCTCGTATGGGCCCAGGTTACTTTCCCACTTTGCTTGGAACAATCCTGACCATTCTGGGGGGGGTGATCACCATCACCGGCTTCACTTCCAAGGCAAAAGACGGCGACAAGATCGGCAAATGGGCATGGAAGCCTTTGTTTTTTATCATCTCCTCAAACTTGTTGTTTGGTCTCCTGCTCGGCGGGCTGCCCAAGCTGGGCATTCCCTACATGGGGATGGTTGCCGCTATTTTTGGCTTGGTCATTGTGGCCAGTTTGGCTGGTGAAGTCTTCAAGCTCAAAGAGGTGCTGATCCTCAGTGTGGTTTTGTCGATTGGCAGTTACTTGGCCTTTGTGTTGCTGCTGAAGCTGCAACTGCCCGTTTGGCCTGCTTTCATAACTGGTTGAGGAGACCCTAAATGGATTTGATCAATAACCTCAGCTTGGGTTTCGGCGTTGCTTTCAACACCACCAACCTGATCTACGCCTTCATCGGTTGCCTTTTGGGCACTTTGATTGGCGTGTTGCCCGGCGTGGGCCCCATTGCCACCATCGCCATGCTGCTGCCTGCCACTTATGCGTTGCCCCCAGTAGCCGCGCTGATCATGTTGGCCGGTATCTACTATGGCGCACAGTACGGTGGATCCACCACCGCCATTTTGGTGAACTTGCCCGGCGAATCCTCATCGGTGGTGACCATTATTGACGGGCACCAAATGGCCAAACGGGGTCGCGCGGGCCCTGCCTTGGCGGCTGCCGGTATTGGCTCTTTCTTTGCCGGTTGCGTTGGCACTTTGATTTTGGCGGCCTTTGCGGCCCCTCTGACGGAAGTGGCCTTCAAGTTTGGACCTGCCGAATACTTTTCGCTCATGGTATTGGGCCTGATTGGTGCCGTGGTGTTGGCCTCGGGGTCTTTGCTCAAGGCGGTGGCCATGATCATTCTGGGTTTGCTGCTGGGCTTGGTGGGTACCGACGTGAATTCCGGTGTGGCACGTTTTTCGTTAGACATTCCGGAACTGACGGACGGCATTGGCTTCATCATCGTTGCCATGGGCGTGTTCGGCTATGGCGAGATCATTGCCAACCTTTCAGTTAAAGAAGAAGACCGCGAGGTCTTCACTGACAAGGTGAGCAACCTTTACCCCAACTGGGAAGACATCAAGCTCATGACGCCTGCCATTCTGCGTGGCACGGCTTTGGGTTCTATGCTGGGTATTTTGCCCGGTGGGGGTGCTTTGTTGGCTGCGTTTGCGGCTTACACCGTCGAAAAGAAAACCAAGCTCAAAGCTGGCGAAGTGCCTTTTGGCAAGGGCAACATTCGCGGTGTGGCCGCTCCCGAGTCTGCGAATAACGCCGGTTCGCAAACCTCCTTCATTCCTTTGCTGACGCTGGGTATTCCACCCAATGCCGTGATGGCTTTGATGGTGGGCGCTATGACCATCCACAACATTCAGCCCGGCCCACAGGTGATGACCAGCAACCCCGAGTTGTTCTGGGGTCTGATTGCCTCCATGTGGATCGGCAACCTGATGCTCATCATTTTGAACCTGCCCTTGATTGGCATTTGGATCAAGCTCCTCAGCGTGCCTTACCGTTGGTTGTTCCCCGCCATCGTGCTGTTCTGCGCCTTGGGTGTGTACACCACCAACAACAACACCTTTGACATTTGGATGGTGGCAATATTTGGTGTCGTTGGCTATATCTTTATCAAGCTGGGTGTGGAGCCTGCGCCTTTGTTGCTGGGCTTTATCTTGGGCCCGATGATGGAAGAAAACCTGCGCCGTGCGCTTCTGTTGTCTCGCGGTGACTGGACCGTGTTTGTCACGCGGCCTTTGTCGGCCACATTGCTGGCCTTAGCTTTGGTGTTGCTGATCATCGTCTTGATGCCTGCTGTGAAGGCCAAACGTGAAGAGGCTTTCGTGGAAGACTGAGTTTTTCATTACTCAATCCTCTGACGGCACCTTAGGGTGCCGTTTTCACATTTCAAAGTCGCTTTCTTTTTTGGGTTAAGGTTCAACTCTGGCTAAAGAGCCGTTGTTTCGAGGTTCTATGCATTTCAATTTTTCAAATCCCTATGCCGTGACCCGTTTGCCAGTCTTTGCGAGGAATGTGGTGTCCACCTCTCATCCCCTGGCAGCCCAGGCGGGTTTGCGCATGTTGCAAAACGGGGGCAATGCCGTGGACGCGGCCGTCGCGGCGGCGGCGGCCATGACCATTTGTGAGCCGGTCAGCAATGGCCTAGGCAGCGATGCGTTTGCCATTTTGTGGGACGGCAAGACCTTGCATGGCTTGAATGCCTCGGGGCGTGCGCCGCAGGCTTGGACACCCCAGTACTTCAAGTCCAAATACGGCGAAAAAGACCAACCACCAAAACGCGGCATGGACGCTGTGACGGTGCCAGGCGCCGTGGCCAGTTGGGTGGCCATGAGTGAGCGCTTTGGCAAGTTGACCTTTGAAGAGTTGCTGGCTCCAGCCATTGAAATTGCAGAGCGCGGTTACCTCATGCCCGTGGTGGTTCAGCAAAAATGGGAGGCCGCTACTGCGGAGCTGCAAAACATGCCCGGGTTTGCCCAAGCGTTTTTGCCTTGGGGCAGGGCGCCTAAGGTGGGGGAGTTGTTCAAGTTTGCAGCTGCAGCCAAAGGCTTGCGCACCATTGCTGCTTCCAAGGGTCATGCCTTTTATGGCGGTGAAATCGCCCAGGCGCTGGAGCGTTTTTCGAATCAGCATGGCGGCAGTCTTAAGGCCAGCGATTTGGCTACCTACAAGCCTGAGTGGGTTCAGCCCATTGGCAAAAACTACCGTGGTTACACCCTGCATGAGATTCCGCCCAACGGCCAAGGCATTGCCGCCTTGATAGCTTTGGGCATCCTGGGCCATTGGGACGTGGCCGGCATGCCGGTGGACGGCGTGGATTCGCAGCACCTGCAAATTGAAGCCATGAAGTTGGCCTTTGCCGATGTGTACCGCTATGTGGCCGATCCCGGCAGCATGCAAGTGAGCACCGAGCAGATGTTGGATGACGCTTATTTGGCCTCGCGTGCCAAGCTGATTCAAATGAACAAGGCACAAGACTTTGGAGCGGGCAACCCGGTCAAGGGCGGCACCATTTACCTTACCACGGCCGATGAAAACGGCATGATGGTCAGCTTTATCCAAAGCAATTACATGGGCTTTGGCTCAGGGTGTGTGGAGCCTGAGTTTGGAGTGAGCTTGCAAAACCGCGGCCATGCATTCAACTTGCAAGCCAATGCCCACAACCCGGCCAATTTGGTGGCGCCGGGCAAGCGGCCTTTCCACACCATCATCCCGGCCTTTTTGACGCAAAACGGTCAACCGGTGATGAGTTTTGGAGTGATGGGGGCCAACATGCAGCCGCAAGGTCATATGCAAACGCTGGTGCGCATGCTGGATTACAAGCAAGACCCTCAAACTGCTTGCGACGCCCCTCGGTGGCGTTACAACGCAGGGTTAGAAATCAATGTAGAAGCCGGTATGTCGGTCGATACGGTGCAAGGTTTGGCCCAGCGCGGCCACCAAATGGAAGTCATCAACGATTCTTACCAGGACTTTGGGGCGGGCCAGTTCATTTGGCGTGCGGGTGACCCCAAGGTGGAAGGTTATGTGGCTGCCAGCGATGCGCGCCGCGATGGTTTGGCCGCAGGTTATTGAGTGTTATTTTTATTGAATCAGGAAAAGCAACATGGATTTAGGAATCAAAGGCAAATGGGCGTTGGTATGTGGTGCCAGCAAAGGTTTGGGTTTGGGCTGTGCTCAGGCGCTCGCCCAAGAAGGGGCGCATGTGCTCATCGTGGCTCGTGGTGCGCAAGCCCTGGACGCTGCTGCAGCCGAACTCAAGGCCTTGCAAGGGGCAGGAGAAGTGTTGGCCGTGGCGGCAGACATCACCACCCCCGAGGGGCGGCAGGCCGTGTTTGCGCAGCGCCAAGAATTTGACATTGTGGTCACCAACGCGGGTGGCCCACCCCCAGGAGACTTTCGCGACTGGGACCGCGAGGCTTGGATCAAGGCTGTGGACGCCAACATGATCACGCCTATTGAACTCATCAAGGCGACGGTAGACGGCATGGCGGTCCGTGGGTTTGGCCGCATCATCAACATCACCTCGAGTGCAGTGAAGGCCCCTATTGATATCTTGGGCTTGTCCAACGGTGCGCGCAGCGGCTTAACCGGGTTTGTGGCGGGGGTGGCCCGCAACCCCAAGCTGGCCGCCCATGGCGTCACCATCAACAACCTCTTGCCCGGTGCGTTTGACACCGACCGGTTACGTGGCAACTTTGCCAATGCCGTTAAAAAAACCGGTCAACCCCTAGAGGCCGTGATGGATGCGCGTCGCAAGCAAATTCCGGCGCAACGTTTTGGTAACCCGCAGGAGTTCGGTGCTATTTGCGCCTTTTTGTGCAGCCAACAAGCGGCCTACATCAACGGCCAAAACGTGTTGGCAGACGGCGGGGCTTACCCCGGAACCTACTGAGGTTCTAACGCCGTACGGGGTTAGCCGATGCCGCGGCGGGCAGCGTGCTTTTGGGGGTAACGGTTAAGGTGGTTTGGGTGGCGCCAAAAGCGCCTTCGCTCATTTCCACCGAAGCGCTGCGATCGGCCTTGGTGAACACCAGCAGACTGGTTTTGCCGCGAACTGCCGTCACCAAAGTCCAGCCTTGCGCTGGGTATTGGTCCAGAAAAAAGTTGTAGGTCGCGTTGGGGCTTTGGCTCAGCTCCATCACCACTCTGCCCACCCAGTTGTCACCTGCGCCCATGATGAGGGACTGACCGTGGTTGATTTTGGCGCCCGCAGGCAGTTGGTTGTTGTTGATCAGGTCGTTCATTTCCCGAGAAATGGGTGCTGCATTGGTGCTGCTCTCATTCAAAGGAGTGGTGCCGACGCAGGCGCTCAATACCATCAACAGCGCGCAAGAAACGGCAGTACGGCCAGCAGCTCGTGCAACTTGTCCTTGAAAAACTTGGGTAGGAGCTTGAGTTGGGTGTTTCATGGCAGAAGGCACAGTCATTTGGAACGTTTTGAAGATACCACGATCCCCCCCACAATGAAGGCAAAAGCCAGCACGTGAAAGAACTGGGGCATTTCGCCCAGCAAAGCCAAGGACCCCAAGGCTGCAAACAAAGGGGTGAGGTTGGAAAAAAATGAGGCTATGGCAGGCCCCGCTCTTTGTACGCCGGCGCCCCAGCAGCGGTAGGCCAGCAGTGCTGGCCCGAGCGCTACAAACAAAATGCCCGCTGCTGTTGGCCAGCTCCAATGCACAAAGGCGCGGCCAGCCGCCCATTCGCCCGCCGCAAACACACCGGCCCAACCCATGCCGAACACAATTTGAGACAGTAAAAATGCTGACCAATCGTTGCGAATATGTGCCGGTTCCTGATTTTTTTGGGTCAGCATCCAGCTGTAATAGGCCCAAGACAGGGTGGCTATCAAAATGTACACATCGCCCACCACCAGGCGCAAATTGAGCAAGGCGTCGAGCTCGCCGCGGCTTAAAACCAAGGCCACGCCCAGCATGGACAACACCGCCCCTAGGCCTTGCCTGCGGCTGATGGGCGCAGCAAAAAACAAGCGGCCTATGGCCATCATCCAAATCGGGCTGCTCGACGCCACCAGGGTGATGTTGAGCGGCGAAGAGGTTTCCAGCGCCATGTACTGCAGCGCGTTGTAGCAACCGACCAGCAAACCCAGCAAGGTAAAGCGCTTCCAACTGGCCCACAAACCACTGCCCGGTAGCACCACGCGCCACGCCAACGGCAGCAAAATTAAAAAAGCCAAGCCCCAGCGGATGAAATTGAGTGTGACCGGAGAAATATGCGGGCTCAACATCCGGCCCACCACCACATTGCCGGCCCACATGAGGGGCGGGATGGTCAGGAGCAGGACGGTAGCAGGGGAGAGTCGGGCGGACGCTTGGGTGGACATGGCATGCACTGTAACAACCTTGGTGAGACGCAGCGCGTCCTGCTCTCCCCCCATGCGGATTTGGAGCGGATGTGCACTAGGGTACCAAGGACTGGTGTTTTGGACATGAAGCCGCCCTTATAGAATTTGAGCCAGATCAACCCCAATACCTATTAGGAGACCTCTCATGACTTCAACTTCCCGCGCCGTTCAAATTGATCAACACGGTGGCCCCGAGCAGCTCAAGATTGCCACGGTGACAGTGGGGGAACCAGGGCCTGGGGAGATTCGCATCCGCCACAAAGCAGTGGGTCTGAACTTTATCGACGTGTACCAGCGTTCTGGCCTTTACCAACTGCCCATGCCTTTGAATTTGGGCATGGAGGCCTCTGGGGTTGTGGAAGCCGTGGGCGAGGGCGTGACCCACTTGAAGGTGGGCGACCGTGCGGCTTATGCCAGCCAGCCTCCTGGAAGCTATTGCGAAGTGCGGGTCATGCCTGCCAAATGTGTGTGCAAATTGCCAGACGCGATTTCGTTTGAAACCGGTGCGGCCATGATGCTCAAGGGTTTAACCGCCCAATACTTGCTCAAAAGAGTGCGCCCTGTCGAAGGCTTGGAGCCTGGCGACCATGTGCTGTTTCATGCCGCCGCAGGCGGCGTGGGCCAAATTGTGTGCCAGTGGGCCAAAGCCTTGGGCCTGCAATTGATTGGTACCGCAGGGTCAGACGCCAAATGTGATTTGGCCAAAGCCAATGGGGCGGCCTTTGCCATCAACTACAGCAAAGAAGATTTTGCGGCGCGAGTCAAAGAGATCACCGGTGGCAAGGGCGTCAAGGTGGTGTACGACTCGGTGGGTAAAGACACTTGGGACAAGTCGTTGGACTGCTTGCGCCCCTTTGGATTGATGGCGAGTTTTGGCAATGCGTCTGGACCCGTTCCGCCTTTTGCGCCAGGCTCACTGGCCGGCAAGGGCTCACTTTACGTGACACGCCAAACCCTGTTCTCCCATATTTCCAGCCGCGAAAGCACCCAAGCCATGGCCAATGATTTGTTTGACGTGGTGGTGAGCGGTAAGGTCAAAATCAACATTGACCAAACCTACCCGCTGGAACAGATTCAACAGGCCCACCTCGATTTGGAAGCCCGCAAAACCACGGGCTGCACAATTTTGACGCTTTAAGAGGCTCGGCGAACTCTCAGGAGTTCGTCCAGAATGAGCGCCGCAGCGCCCAAAGTGATGGCGCTGTCGGCCACATTGAAGGCGGGAAAGTGCCAGCCCGCCCAATGCACGTCGATAAAGTCCACCACGTAGCCGTACAGCAACCGGTCCAGCACATTGCCCACAGCGCCACCCAAAATCAGGGACAGCGCTGCTGAGAACAAGCGCTGAGTGGGATTTGAGCGCAACATCCAGACGATCAACACCATGGCCACAGCGCCAATACCTACAAACAACCAGCGCTGCCACCCCGAGGCGTCAGACAAAAACGAAAAAGCCGCACCCGCATTGTGGACACGCACCACGTTAAAAAAATCCGTTACCACTGTGCTGTCGCCCAGCTGGTAGTGACCCAAAATCAAAATTTTGGTGAACTGATCGGCCAACAGCACCACGGCGGCCAAGCCTAGCCACAGCAAAAGGCTTGGCTGAGACTTGGCGCTGAAACGGCGCTGGGCCATCAGGCAAACCGGCGCTCTTGAGCGCTGGGGTAGTGGGCTTGGCCAAACAAGCTGCTGAAGCAGCGAGCGCACAAGCTGGGGTGATCAGCATGCTGCCCCACATCTGCGGCGTAATGCCAGCAGCGGTCGCACTTGGGGTCTTGCGAGACTTGGGTACGCACAGCCAGAGCATCGCCCAAGTTCAGGGTGACGCCCGAGGTAATCAACACGTACTTCAGGTCTGCGCCCAAACTGCTCAGCAGGGCGTGGTCGGCGGCGTTGACTGTGATGTGCACTTGGGCTTGCAAAGACGCCCCCACATGGCCCGCGGCGCGCAGTGTTTCAATGTCTTTGTTGACAGCATCGCGAATCTCGCGAATGCGGGACCACTTGGCTAGCAACTGGGTATCGGGCTCAGGCAACTGGGCATAGGTTTCTAAAAAAATGGAGTCGGACGAGCCAAAAACTTCCCAAGCCTCTTCGGCGGTGAAGCTTAAAAACGGAGCCATCCAACGCAGCATGGCGTGGGTGATATGCCACAAGGCCGTTTGGGCGCTGCGCCTTGCAAATGACTTGGGGGCGGTGGTGTAGAGGCGGTCTTTGAGGAGATCTAAATAAAAAGCGCCCAAGTCTTCAGAGCAGTACACCTGCAGCTTGGAGACCACAGGGTGAAATTCATAAACCTCATAGTGCCGCAAGATGTCGGCTTGGAGTTCGGCGGCGCGGCTGATAGCGTAGCGGTCCACCTCGAGCAGTTGGTCTAAAGGTACAGCGTCGGTGGCAGGGTTGAAGTCGCTCACATTGGCCAATAAAAAGCGCAAGGTGTTGCGAATGCGGCGGTAGGCATCCACCACGCGCGCCAAAATTTTGTCGTCCACACCCAGGTCGCCCGAATAGTCGGTAGAGGCGCACCACAGGCGAATGATTTCAGCGCCCAATTTGTTGCTGATCTCTTGCGGTGCCACCACATTGCCCACGCTCTTGCTCATTTTTCTGCCTTTGCCGTCCACGGTAAAGCCGTGAGTGAGCAGCCCTTTGTAGGGGGCGTGGTCGTACATGGCGCAGGCGGTGAGCAAAGAGCTGTGGAACCAACCGCGGTGCTGGTCATGTCCTTCCAGATACAAGTCGGCAGGCCAAACAGAGGCTTCGGCGTGGCTTTGTTGAAGCACGTGGTAGTGGGTGGTGCCAGAGTCGAACCACACATCCAAAATGTCGTTGACCTTGTTGTAATGCTGGGCGTCTTGTGCACCCAGCATCTGCTCGGCGGTCACTTTGCTCCAGGCCTCAATGCCGCCTTGCTCCACCATCTGGGCCGCTTGGTCCATGAGTTCCATGGTGCGGGGATGGAGTTCGCCAGAGTCTTTATGAATAAAAAAGGGCAAGGGCACGCCCCAGCTGCGCTGGCGGCTGATGCACCAGTCCGGCCGGTTGGCAATCATGTCGCGCAGGCGGGCTTTGCCGTTCTCGGGGTAAAACTGGGTTTCTTCAATCGCCGCTAGGGCCAATTGACGCAGGGTTTGGGGCGCTTTGTCTTGGGTGAACACACCCTCAGCACCCGCTTGGTCGGCTTCATCCATGCGGATGAACCATTGGGCTGCTGCTCGGTAAATCACGGGGGATTTGTGACGCCAGCAGTGCGGGTAGCTGTGCTGAATTTCTTGCGTGGCCAAAAGCCTGCCCGCTTGGCGCAAAGCCTCAATCACCACTGGCACGGCTTTCCAGATGTGGTGTCCGCCAAACAGCGCAAATTCTGCGGCGTAAGCTCCATTGGAACCTACGGGGTTCAGTATGTCGTTGTAGTTGAGGCCGTGGGCTTTGCAGCTGTTGAAGTCGTCCACCCCATAAGCGGGCGACGAATGCACCAAGCCGGTACCGTCTTGTGCGGTGGCGTAGTCAGCCAAATAAACAGGGCTGAAGCGGCGGTATCCATAGTGACCACTGGCGTCAGCCACATCGTGAAGCGGGTGCTTGAAGTTGATGAGGGCCAAGTTTTTGCCCAGTGTGGTGGCCAACACATGGCCATTGTGGTCGCCGCTCAACTGGTAGCGCTCCATGCAAGACTCCACCAAAACTGCTGCCAGCACCAGCAAACCCCGTTCGGTTTGAACCAGCGCGTATTCAATGTCGGGGTTCAGGTTGAGGGCTTGGTTGGCAGGAAGAGTCCAAGCGGTGGTGGTCCAGATCACGGCGTAGGCAGGGCCGCTTAGTGCGGGCAGGCCAAAGGCGGCCGCCAATTTGTCGGGTTCGGCGCATTCAAAGGCCACATCTAGCGTGGTGCTTTTTTTGTCGGCGTACTCAATTTCAAATTCAGCCAAAGAACTGGCGCAGTCAAAACACCAGTAAACGGGCTTGAGCCCACGGTACACAAAACCACGCTCCATGATGCGTTTAAGCGCACGAATTTCGTTTGCCTCGTTGGCAAAGTCCATGGTGCGGTAGGGCTGGTCCCACGCCCCCAAAACGCCCAAACGCTTGAAGTCGGCCATTTGCCCGGCAATTTGTTCTGTGGCAAAGGCGCGGCTTTTGGCTTGTACCTCGTCTCTGGGCAGGTTGCGCCCGTGGAGTTTTTCAATGGCGTTTTCAATGGGCAAGCCGTGGCAGTCCCAGCCGGGTACAAACTGCGCATCCATGCCCTGTAACTGGCGCGACTTGACGATCATGTCCTTGAGGATTTTGTTCACGGCGTGGCCAATATGAATTTGGCCATTGGCGTAGGGCGGGCCGTCGTGCAGTACAAACTTGGGCGCACCGCGGCGGGCGTCGCGCAGCTTTTTATAGGTGCCTTGCTCTTCCCAAGTCTTGACCCATACGGGCTCGCGTTTGGGCAGGTCGCCTCGCATGGGAAACGGGGTGTCCGGTAAATTGAGGGTAGCGCGGTAGTCGGGTGCTTCGGAGGTCATAGGGCAAAAGGAGATGGGGCTAGAAAAACGCCCTTGCAGCTTCGCAGTCACGGGCAATGCCTTGCTTGAGGGCTTCAAGGCTGTCGTACTTGATTTCGTCGTGCAGCTTGTGCAGCAATTCCACGCGAATGATCTTACCGTAGGCCCCTTCTGGGCCCAAATCTTTTGGCCAGTCTAGGCAATGCGTTTCCAGCAGCACGCGGCCGCCGTTCACATCTTGGGCATCCAAGCTGGGTCGGCGGCCTAAATTGGCCACACCGGCCAAGGGCTCTGCACCAAGCCCCATGACCCTCACCACAAAAATACCTGTGGTGGCGGGTTGGTTGTGGGCAATGCGCAGGTTTAAGGTTTTAAAGCCCAGTTCGCGGCCGAGTTTTCGGCCATGCACCACATGGCCAGTGACGTGGTAGGGATGACCCAGCAGGCGGGCGGCGTCCATCATGCGGCCTTCTGCCAGCGCTTGGCGCACGGCGGAGCTGGACACGCGCAGCCCATGCACCTCGTAGCTGTTCATGCGCGCCACATCAAACTGCTGTTGGGCGGGCAGGGCGCTGGCGGCGGCATCCAAAAACGCATAGTCGCCTGCTCTTTGGGCGCCGAACTTAAAGTCGTCGCCCACCAGTACATACCGAGCATTGAGTCCCTGTACCAACACGTCTTCAATAAAAGCTTGTGGGCTTAGCGAGGACATATGAGCATCAAAAGGCAAGATCACGGTTTGCTCAACACCGCAGCGTTTCAGGTCGGCCAGTTTGTCGCGCAAAGTGGCTACCCGGCTGGGGGCGAGTTCGGGGCGTTGGGCCCGCTGGGCAAAAAAATCGCGCGGATGCGGCTCAAAAGTAAGCACGCAACTGGCCACGCCGCGTTGTTCGGCTTCGCCGCGCATTAAGGCAATCATGGCCTGATGGCCCCGATGCACCCCATCAAAATTACCAATGGTCAAGGCACAGGCCGGGGCAATACCGCGGTGGTGAAACCCTCTGAAAACTCTCATGGAGCAAGTTGAAATAGATGATGCAAAACGGATGGACGGTGGGGACAGTTGGCCTGAAATAGACCTTTTGCAGGCCCCTCAAGAGCCGCATGTCACTGAAAGGCTGTATATTGTGACGCAATGGCGAGGCGGCGACGACCCAGCCGTCCGCTGGTACACACTTTCGTTGTAGTGGATGGTTGACTGACTTGTCAGGAGGATCGTTTTGAAAGTATTGAAGCTGTCGGCTCAAGGTTTACCGCAATCGTGGATCACCTTAGAAGAAGCGGTGCTGCATTACGCAGCGGACGAAGTTCGTTGGGAGTCCGGTGGCGAAGTCGCTGTGTTTCATGGCGGACACAACGCCATCACCGGACTGCAGTCCATCATTCGGGTCAACAGCATCATTGGCACCAAAGGGGTGCCCAACATCAACCCCTTTGACCTCCGCCCTAGTCTCACCAACACCAAGCTGTTTGCCCGTGACCGCAATGTTTGCGCCTATTGCGGTGAACACCATCACGAAACCGAACTGACCCGCGAACACATCGTGCCCTTTGCCCAAAAAGGCGTGGACACCTGGATGAATGTGGTCACTGCCTGTCGCGCATGCAACCACCGCAAGAGCAGCCGTACCCCCGAGCAAGCGGGTATGCCCCTGCTTTACACGCCTTATGTGCCCAGCTTGTGGGAAGACTTTATTTTGCGCAATCGCCGCATCTTGGCCGATCAGATGGAGTTTCTGATGGCCCATGTGCCCAAGTACTCACGGCTGCTGAACTAGCCAACAATTGGCGGTTCTTGCCGCTTTACGCGGCTTGCTTGTTCAAGGTCATGCCAGACCTGCTGGTGCGCGCCGATAATGGTTTGCATGAGGAACCTTGTCATTCTGATTTCCGGCGGCGGCTCCAATATGGCTGCCATTTTGAAAGCCGCTCAAACCCAGCGCTGGGCTGATACTTTGGGTGCGCAAGTGTCTGCAGTCATCAGCAACCGGCCCGATGCCCAAGGATTGGAGTTGGCCAAGGCTCAAGGTGTTGCAACTGCAGTCGTTGACCACCTTTCTTACCCCACTCGTGAGTCATTTGACCAAGCCCTGATGGGCTCCATCGATACCCATAACCCGGCATTGTTGGTGTTGGCGGGATTCATGCGCATTTTGACGCCCGGTTTTGTCTCGCACTATGAAGGACGCTTGGTCAACATTCACCCCTCCCTGTTGCCAGCGTTTACCGGTTTGCACACCCACCAGCGCGCGCTGGATGCGGGCTGCAAATTTGCGGGCGCCACTGTGCACAGGGTCACGGCAGAGCTGGACCACGGCCCCATACTTGAACAGGCTGTGGTGCCCGTGCTGCCTGGTGACGATGCCAAAACCCTGGCGGCAAGAGTGCTGACGCAAGAGCACCTGATTTACCCGCGCGCCATCGCCAAGCTGTTGCGTGGTGCTGTATAAGAGTTCATGCACCCCAAAGCCCTGCTGGACCTCAGCGCTGAACTGGTCCGCCTAACCCTGAAATTTGAACACCCTGCCGATGCGGTGGTGTCTCGTTTTTTTCGCGACCACCGCGCCCTGGGACCGCGTGAGCGCGCCACCTTGGCCGAAACGGTGTACGAAGTGTTGCGCAAAAAGCTGTTGTTTGACCATTTGGCCCCATCAGGCAGTGGCCCCAAGGAGCGCCGCTTGGCCATACTGGGGTTTCAAGCCCCAAGAGATTTCCTTAAAGGCGCCCTAAACCCGCAGGAGTTGCGCTGGCTGGAGCAGTGCGATCAGGTCAACCCCCAAGACTTGATGGACCGCCACCGCCACAACTTGCCCGATTGGCTGGTGGCGTGTCTCAAGCCGCAGCTGCCTGATTCAGCGTTTTGGGCTTTGGCCGACAGCTTGAATCAAACAGCAGGTTTGGATGTGCGCGTCAACATCCTCAACGAAAAACGTGAGTCTGTTTTAAAAGAGCTGTTGGCTGCGGGCTTGCGGGCTGAAGCTACGCCCTACTCACCTTGGGGGCTGCGCCTGCAAGGCAAACCCGCTTTGAACAAGCTGGAGGCCTTTAACCGGGGGGCCTTCGAAGTGCAAGACGAGGGCTCCCAATTGTTGGCTCTGCTGCTTGACGCCAAGCGCGGTGAAATGGTGGCGGACTTTTGCGCCGGTGCCGGTGGCAAAACCTTGGCCATTGGTGCTTGCATGCGCAATACCGGCAGGCTGTATGCCTTTGACACGGCGGGTCATCGGCTGGATGCCTTGAAACCAAGGTTGGCGCGCAGTGGTTTGTCTAACGTACACCCCGCGGCTATTGCCCACGAGCGTGACGATCGCATCAAGCGGCTGGTGGGTAAATTAGACCGTGTGCTGGTGGATGCACCCTGCAGCGGTCTGGGCACCCTACGCCGTAACCCCGACCTCAAGTGGCGCCAAAGCCTAAAAGCGGTAGAAGAAATGTCAGCCAAGCAAAGCGCCATTTTGGACAGTGCGGCCAAGTTGCTCAAGTCGGGTGGGCGCTTGGTGTACGCCACCTGCAGCCTGCTAAGCCAGGAAAATGAAGTTATGGTCCAAGCCTTTAGCCATGCACACCCCGATTTTGTGGCGCTGCCGGTGCAAACCTTGTTGACCGACCTCAAGGTGCCAGAGGCCTCCAGCCTGTGCCGTTTGGGCGAGGAAGGTATTACTTATTTGCGTTTATGGCCCCATGTGCACCAAACCGATGGTTTTTTTGCTGCCGTTTGGCAGAAGAAATAAGGGGCTTATTGACCGAAATCAAGCCCAAATTAGGAGTTTGAAGGGCACGCACGTAGAATGGTCTTAGTTGGCCTTCTCAAGGGTGGATCTGTTCCACCCTTATTTTTATCGATTTACGGAAAGTATTGAAACATGTGGATATCTGATTCGGCAGTGTTCAACGCCATCATTGACTGGCTGGCCCATGGTCTTTGGCAGGTCTCTTGGTGGCAGCAGGTGCTGATGGCGTTGGTGTTCACTCACATCACCATTGCGTCGGTCACCATTTTTCTCCACCGCCATCAGGCCCATCGTTCCCTCGACCTGAACAAGTGGGTGGCGCATTTTTTCCGGTTCTGGTTGTGGTTGACCACCGGTATGGTGACCAAGGAATGGGCAGCGATTCACCGCAAACACCACGCCAAGTGCGAAAGCGCTGAAGACCCCCACAGCCCCCAGGTTTTTGGCATTCGCAAAGTGTTTTGGGAAGGTGCGGAGCTGTACAGCGCTGAAACCCACAACCAGGACACCATGGCGCGTTTCGGCCACGGCACACCCAACGACTGGATTGAGCGCAATGTGTACTCCATCTACAAATGGCAAGGCGTGGGCCTGATGTTGATCATTGATTTGGCCTTGTTTGGCGCCGCCGGTGCGGTGGTCTGGGCAGTGCAGATGGCCTGGATTCCTGTTACCGCGGCGGGTGTGATCAACGGCATTGGCCACTACTGGGGCTATCGCAATTTTGAAGCAGCCGATCACAGCACCAACATCGTGCCGTGGGGTATTTTGATTGGCGGTGAAGAGCTGCACAACAACCACCACACCTACCCCACTTCAGCCAAGTTGTCGGTCAAACCCTACGAATTTGATATCGGTTGGCTGTACATCTCTGTTTTGCAGGCCTTTGGCTTGGCCAAGGTTAAAAAGACGCCGCCCAAGTTGGCTTTGGGTCAAGTCAAGCCCATGGCCGACGCGCACACTCTTGAAGCGCTGATCAACAACCGCTATGAAATCATGGCCGGTTATGCGCTGGGCATGCAAAAGGCGTTTCAGGACGAAATTCAAGCACTTAAAGATCGCAGCGCCGACCTCTCCGTGATCAAAGCGGCCAACAAGTGGTTGCACCGCGATGAAGACAAAGTGCCTCAATCGGCTGTAACCGATCTTGCCAAAGCCCGCGCGGCTTCGCCTGTATTGGACAAAATGGTCACCATGCGTGAAGAGCTGCGTCACCTGTGGCTCAACACCAGCGTGTCACGTGAGCAGCTGTTGGCCGATCTTCAAGCTTGGTGCCACCGCGCCGAAGCCAGTGGAATTGCGGCCTTGCGCGACTTTTCGCTGATGCTGCGCGCAGCGCGCGCTTAAATCGCGCTCGTTTATTACCCCCTTTCCGCTCCCGCCACCGTGCGGTAGAAGGACATAGTGGCTCCAGTGGGCAGTTCGTAGGCGAATTGACCAAAATTTTGGTAGAACTCGCTCTCCACCCGACCAAGTGCGCCAGAAGCTGGCCACCACATTTCCCACCGCAACGGCGGCGGTCAAGGTGCTGGAAGATTTGGGTATCGTGGCCGAGGTGACGGGGCAGAAGAAGAACCGGAGCTAAAGTTACGCTGCGTACATTGCACTGCTGGCTGAATAGTTATTTCGAGGGGAAGGAAACATGCCGATCAAGACGACTACTAGAGGTGGGGCGGTATGGGGCAATTAATATCCAGACCAGAAAACCTCGCCAAACTGGTATCCATGGTGCGCGGCGAGAAAGTGCTATTGGATTCCGACTTGGCGGACCTTTACGGTGTTACAACCAAGGCGCTGAATCAGGCCGTCAAGCGCAATCTAGAGCGCTTTCCTGCGGACTTCATGTTTCAGCTTTCTTCTGACGAGTGGGCGAATATGCGGTCACAAACTGTGACCGCATCACGCCGTAATGTCACCGCGCTTCCGTACGCCTTTACTGAACAAGGCGTCGCCATGCTTTCCAGCGTGCTCCGCTCGCAGCGCGCGGTGGAAGTCAACATCGCCATCATGCGTACCTTCGTCCAGTTGCGCCGCCTGATGGACTCTAACCGCGAATTGGCCCGCCGCATTGACGCCTTGGAAGCCCGGTACGACGAACAATTTGCGTCCGTGTTCGATGCCATCAAGCAGCTCATTACCGAAGACAAACAACGCAAGAGCAAGCGCCCCATCGGTTTCTTATAGCGTCCAATTTTCCGGCTCTGCGCGGGTGTGGTCGTCCCCAAAAAACCGGGAGTGGCGATTGACATGCTGATCAAATTGGCGGACGACAAGTTCAAACGCCTGGCATTGCTGCAAGACCTGCAACAGTCGCCCATGACGCCACGGACGCAATTCAGTAATCGCGCCCCTTGGCTAAAGAGCTGATTTGCGCCCAATGCCGTGAGAAGACCCGCTATCCCGAAGGCAAGTTTTGCTGGAGCAACGCCAAACGTTTTGGTGGGCTGCAATATTGCCGGGAGCATCAAACGCTGTGTTTGTGTAGCTAAACAAACAGGTCGTAGCAGCAATGCATCAAGCTGGCGCTAATGAGTCAACGAGTCAAGAAGCTTCATCAGGTCCGGTGGCTGCCGGACGATGTGATAGCTCCACCTCCCGAAGCGCCCATCGTTGTTGACAGCGGTACACCAGCGGTGCGCGGCCTGGGCCTTCACCTCGGCATCGCCAGGTTGGCCCTTGACCTCGACCAGCAGGCGCACGCCCGTCGTCAGGTCCACGATGAAGTCGGGCAGGTAGCGGCGGCGGATGCCGTCCTTGCGATACGGCACCACGAAGCCCAGGTGGTCGTTCTTGACCCACTTGGCCACGCCTTGGTGCGCGTCCAGCGCCGTGGCCGCCGCCTGCTCCCACGTCTTCGTGTCGGCCACGATGGCGTTCAGGTGGCACTTCTGCACCGGCCAGGGCTGCCGGCCGGTGAAGAACTCGACGTGTCGCGTCGAGCGCTCCCCCGCCGCCCCCGGCGTGATGATGGGCCGCTCTTGCGTCTTGCCGCTCTCGTCCACCGGCATCAGCGAGTCGAACAGGATGCCCACCGCCTGCTGGAAGTACGGGTTCAGGGCCACGTCCTGCGGCGCCCGGTTGCCCGACAGCTTCAGCTTCTCGGCCAGGAAACGGGTGGTGTAGCCCAGCAACTGCGGGAACAGCCGGTGCGTGGGGATGACATCGCCACGGTCAGCCAGCCATTGCTGCGTCAGCACCTTGGCCATCGTGAAGGCCACCTGCTGCACCCGCACCTTGGCGCGCCACTGCTCCAGGTTCACCACGTCGGCCGCGCCCGGCCCGTAGGCCGCCAGGGCGCCGTCCTGCGTGGTCAGCCCCTTCATCAGGGTCACATCCGGCACCGTCATCGGGTTCAGCTCCAGGGTGGGCACCTTGGGCCAGTCCATGGTCAGCCGGGTCACGCCGGGGTCGGTGTAGCCCTCCACCACTGGGAAGCCCAGCTCGAACTGCGCCTTGGCCGGCACCGCGTAAATCTGATTGGCCGGCGGTGATGGCGGCTGCTGGGCGCCACCCTCCACCTTGAACGGGATGAGCTCGAACGGCACGCCGAACACCTTGGCCGTCTCTTCGCGGAAGAAGCCGGTGGCCTCGTCCACCGCATAGGAAGTGCGGCGCAGCGCCCGGCCCACCACCTGCTCGCACAGCAGTTGCGAGCCGAAGGGGCGCAGGCCCACCACGTGCGTCACGGTGGTGGCGTCCCAGCCCTCGGACAGCATGGCCACGCTGATGATGCAGCGCACGTCGCGGCCGGGCGGCACGCTGGCGTCGATGGTCACCAGGCCGTTGTCGTCGTCCTCCAGCGCCTTGCGGTTGTGCTTCTCGACCATGGCCACGTACTCTTCGGGCACCTTGTTGCCCGGCCAGCCGGTCTTGCCGATGGTCTCCAGCACGAAGCGCAGGCGCCGTGCCTCGTCGTTCTTGCCACCGCCCTCGGCGATGTCCTCGGCCACCTTGCTGTCCACCCGCACGGTCCATTCACGGCCCGGGGCGTTGCGGAACTGCTCAGGCGCCGCGCCGTAGGTGGCGTTGCCGTTGGCCAGCCAGTCGTACAGCTCCTTGGCCAGCGAGGTGTCGCGGCAGACGATGATGAAGACCGGCGGCACGTCGGTCTTGCGGTGGCCGGCCTTGAACTGCGCCGACCACTGCTTGGCCGTCTTGCGCCACTCGTCGGCCAGTTGCACGATGGGCTGCGTCGCGTAGCGCATCAGCACGTCGGGCGTCAGCTTGCCGCTGTGACCTTCCTTCTCGGCAATCTCCTGCACCCACCGCCACACGTTAAAGTAGGCCGGCGTCTCGGTGCCTCCGATGTCCTGCGTGGGGAGCTGCGGAATCTTCACCAGGCCGGCTTCGATGGCCTCCAGCAGGCTGAAGTCGGACACCACCCACGGGAACGGCTTGCCGACCTCGTTGCCGCTGCCCTGGATGAAGAACGGGGTGGCCGACAGGTCCACGCACAGCCGCACCCCGTTGGTCCGGCCGCCCAGGGCCTTGTTGATGCGGTCCAGGCCCTCAATCCACACCGTCGCCTCGCGGGCATCGACCTCGGCCGTTTCCTCGTCGATGGCAAAGGTGTCCTCGGCGTCGAGATTGCCGCGCCGGTAGGCGTGGTGGGCTTCGTCGTTCATCACCAGGATGGCCGAGCTGCGCCCCTTGCGGTTGCCCAGCACGCGGCGCAGGAACGCGGTGTCACTCTCGTAGTAGCGCACTTCCTTCACCTCGAAGCCGGTGAGCTGGCCCTTGTTGTCCCGCAGCTCGCGCAGGATGTCGAAGGCGCCGGTCAGCGCCTGCTGCCAGATGTCGGCCTCGGTCACCGCGTCCTTGCCCCCCACCTTCACGGTGCGCAGCTTCTCCACCGGCACGCCGCGCTTCACCACCTTGGCCGACGTGCCGTTCACGTCGGTCAGCTCGCGCCGCTCCAGGTTGTGCCAATTGGTGATGAACACCTCGCCCTTGCGCAGGTCGGGCATGCGATGCAGCGGCACCAGTTGCCGCGTGCGGTACAGGCTGAGCTCGTCCAGGTTCGGGTCCAGCTCGCGCAGGCGGTCGCGGATGGTCACGTTCGGGCAGACGATGAGCACCGTGTCCGAGTACGCCGGGGCCTGCGGCTGGGCCACCTTGTTCAGGATGGACCAGGCCGACAGCATGCCCATCACCGTGGTCTTGCCGCTGCCGGTGGCCATCTTCAGCGCGTAGCGCACGAATGCCTTGTAGCCATCGGCCTTGGCATCGTCGCCCGGCTCGTCGCTGGGCACGTTGATGCCCTGCTTCAGGTCGTCCGGCCCCTCCACCAGGAACAGCACCGTTTCCACGGCTTCGAGCTGGGCGAAGAACAGCCGCTGCGAACGGTCCGGCGACCGCCATAGTTCCAGCAGTTCCCGCGTTACCTTGGTCGCGCCGGCATAGTCGCGCTCCCGCCACTCGCGCAGGCGCTGGCGGATGAGGTTGGCCAGGTCCAGCAGGTATTCCTGGCCCTTGGATGCGTCGTCCAGCAGCGACTGCTGGCCCTTGGCCTTGCGGCCGCGCGCTGCACGGTCCGGCACACGGAAGAAGTACGAGGCCAAGCGCCGGCCCGGCCGCTTCTCCGGGTGCTTGCCTTCTTCGATGTGCCAGTGGAAGGCCGGCGCGTCGTAGGGACTGTTGATGATGGGTGCTTCAACGGCGTTAATTTGACTCACGCCTTCACCTCTAGCACGCGCATCAGCTCGTTCCCGCGCTCGTCGATGACCTTCACCGCCACGCGGCGCTTCGGCCCGATGGGGAACGGCTCGCTGAGTGTGCCGGCCAGGTGCTCCCAAACCGACGGGTCGAACTCCGCCTTCAGCGACTTCTGCAAGTTATCCCAAGCTGCAGTCTTAGGGAAGAAAACCTGGGTGGCGTAGAAGCACATACCGTCGTAATCGGTGTCCAGCATCCACGCTGGCAGGTTCTGCGCGGGGATATCCTCCTGGTCCATCGTGGCCGGGTTAAAGATGTCCAGGCCGCGCAGCTCGACCTCGTACAGGTCAGCGCCATCCTCGTTCTTCTTGCCGGCCTTGCGCACCACCGCATCGGGCAGGCCGGTGACGGAGAAGATTTCGCTGGCACGGCTGGTCTTCAGCAGGTCGCTCATGGCCACGTCCGGCGTGACCGTGACATAGGTGCACGGCACGCGCAGCTTGGCGCGGTCTTCCAGCAGCTCGCGGGCCTTGGCCTGAATAGCGAAGCCGAAGAAATACAGGTGCGGGAACTTCAGGAAGTAGGCCTCGCGGGCCGCCTCAAACACCACGTCGGACGATATGGCGCCATCCTCCGGGCCAAAGACGACGGCGATGCGATTGCCCTCGGCATCCAGGCCCTCGGCGTGGATGGCATCGCTGTCGGTCATGCGGCGGATGTCGGCCAGCACCAGTTCGCGGTTGCCTGGCAGGCGCAGCGTTTTGGACTGGCGCAGTACCTGCGTCATACGCTCGATGTGCGTGGCTGGGTCTGCATACCTACCAACTGGTTCAGCTACCTGTAGCGGTAAGCCGCCGTTTACAGCATCAGCTTCGCCAATGGCGGCATCTAGACCTTGAGCTTCAGATTGGGCTTGCTCGCTTTCTAGCTCGACCGTCTGTGCCGGAGCTATGGTCGCCTCAACGACGAATGGCCCAGCAACGCGGGTCACCTTGTCATTTGACTCAGGGCGGTCCACCAGCACTTCCGTCGCAGGTTGCTCCTCATTAGCGATAGATTTAAGAGTGATGTGCGGAAGTAACCCGCCTATATCTTCACCTTTTCGATTTTGCTTTCTCTTGTAAACAAAACCACCCTGCGGTCCAACTTGAGAATTTTTAAGGTCAAAGTATGGAAATGTTGCAGTCAACAGACGTTGACGGGCTAGAGCAAGCGGAACACGCGAGGTGTCGAATGTAATCCACCTGCGTCCCCAGTATTCGGCTGTGTAGGCAGTTGTTCCAGAGCCACAGGTCGGGTCTAAAACCAAATCGCCAGGTTCTGTTGTCATCAACATGCATCGTTGAATTACAAGCCTGTCCGTTTGTACAACATAAACCTTCGGGTCGGAGTTTGAAAATCCAGCGCTTCCGGTGTCTGCCCACGAGTTGGTTAACGGAGTTGCAGAAAAATCTTCAACATATCTAATATAGTTAAGCTGACTTCCTTGGCCAATTAATCGGTTGGCTTTTGCAAGATTCTCTAGGCCAAAAGGATTTGTTGTTTTCCAGTGACGATGGGCACCGCAATCGTATTTTTTACCTTTAAAAGTAAAAAAACGTTCTTCGGGCTTGCCTGCATCTTGAGATACAGCAAAGCTGAGCTGGGCGACTCTCCAGCCATCTGGTAGTAGTTTCGGATTTTCCTTCTCTTCTTTGCTGAGCATCCTCACATCATTTGCGTTTGGCGATACAGCATACTTGTAGCTCTTAAATGTGCTGGAGTCCTTCGGAAGGTAAAGCTGTCTATACTTTACTTGACTCTTATCTTTTGCATACCATAGCAAGTAGTCTGAATCATCACTTAAAAGATTGCCTGTTGTGCTTGATGTTTTTGCAAATGTAATTAAAGAAACCGCATTGCCTGTGCCAAACACTTCATCCAAAACCTCTCTAACGTGGTGAATGTTCTCGTCTGAGATTTGCACAAAGATACTTCCAGACGTATGGAGAAGTTCTTTTGCAAGCATCAGTCTATCGCGCAGATACGAAAGATAAGAGTGGAGTCCGAGCTCCCAAGTGTCTCTATAAGCCTTAACCATTTCAGGCTCACGAGTCATTTGCTCATCTGAGCCATGCTTTACGTTTTGTTTGCGAACAAACGGCTGGAAATTCGACCCAAATTTCACCCCATAGGGAGGGTCCATGAATATCATCTGGACTTGTCCGCCGAGCCCCTCGAACTCCAGCAGCGAATTCATCACCTGTAGGCTGTCACCGAGAATCATCCGGTTCTGCCACGGCCCCTTGTGTTCGTAGGCATCGAGCTTGTCGGTCACGTCCAGCCCGCCGCCATCGCCGAACAGGTCGTAGGTGGTCCCCTTGGCCTTGCGGTGCTTGATGCCCTCCAGGATGGCCTTGGTCGAGTGCCGCTCGTGCACGAACAGCGGCACCGTGGGCACTGATATCTGGTGGCGCTCGGCCTTGCCAGTCCAGTTCAGGAAGGGCTGGCTCAGCGCCTGCAGCAGGTCGGCCGCCGCCTTCAGCGATTGCACCTGCACGCCGCCGCCGGCCCACACCTGCGGCGCGGTGAACACCGCCGTCTCGCCTTCGGTGGCGCAGCGCTGCACAAGGCCCAGCAGCCATTCGGCCAGGTCGCGGTCGCGGTTCTCGTCCCAGCTGAGCGTGGGGTCCAGGCTGCTGTCGTAACGGTAGGTCTTGGGCGGCTTCTTGGTGGTGAATTGGTCTTGCACGCCCACATCCGGGCGTCGGGTGGCCTGCTGGGTATGCTGGTAGTCCGTTGTTTGGTTTACAGACGAGGCATTGTTCTTCTTTATTGCCAAAGTGCGTTCTCCCAACTAATTTGTAACGGGCAATGATATAGATTGAATGTGCGACTCTCGGCCTCTAACTTGCAACACCCGCCCTAATAACATCTCGGAGAGTGATAGAGGGTCAGAACTGCGTTGGCATTTGCGAATCATGGGGCACTAGAAACGACAAAGCCAGCCAAGCTCCCACCTGACGGGCTTTGTCTTTAGCGCTTCGGCCGTGGCTTACTTAGCCAACTTCAAAAAGTCATCCCCCTTGCCCAGCTCCAGCATCCCCGCATTGGAATACACCTGCAGCTTGGCGCGTGTATCGGTGATGTCCAGATTGCGCATCGTCAGTTGCCCAATACGGTCCAGCGGCGAGAACGGCGCGTCTTCCACCTTTTCCATGCTCAGGCGCTCAGGCGCGTAGGTCAGGTTGGGGGATTCGGTGTTCAAGAGTGAGTAGTCGTTGCCGCGGCGCAGTTCCAGCGTAACGGTGCCGGTGATGGCGCTGGCGATCCAGCGTTGGGCGGTTTCGCGCAGCATGATGGCCTGGCTGTCGAACCAGCGGCCCTGGTACAGCAGGCGGCCGAGCTTTTTGCCGTTCATGCGGTATTGCTCGATGGTGTTTACGTTGTGGATGCCGCAAAGTGCAACGGGGCGGCCTTCAAACAGTGACCCGATGCTACAGTTTGGCTGGCGATCTAAACGGCCGCTTCTGATGCGACTGGCACAAGTTCCGCCAGCAAAGTCTCAGGCGCAATGTCCTGCT
>Ga0214917_10000932_pt1 | contig 38223 bp, 36 predicted proteins | sample LL_1208_BB_MetaG_FD_177983 | JGI IMG/M metagenome (GOLD analysis project Ga0214917, IMG submission 177983) | Freshwater microbial communities from Lake Lanier, Atlanta, Georgia, United States - LL_1208_BB | ecosystem: Environmental > Aquatic > Freshwater > Lake | place: USA: Georgia | collected... | reverse complement strand
TAAAATCCATTGTTCTAAAAAATTAAATAGCCATATTTAATGATAATTTCGAATTAAATATAATTATTTCAATAAGTTACTGGCACTTGTTAATTTTTGGGAAATGGTTAGGGATCAGGTTGTCTGATGCTTGAGGAAATATTAAGCGAGGTACCAAGATACACTATTAGCGATAGGTTTCCTACGCCAACTTCGCCCAAAAACAGTTTTTTTTCAGAAACAAGTGGGGATGATAGTAGCCAGGACATCAGCCCAAGCCCGTAATGAATATCGGAGATTCCTGGTGAAATGATAAAATCAAGCACGTATGGAATACTTTTTAACGGCTGAGCAAAAACGATTATAAATGGCACAAGCACTCTCTCATCCCTCTTAAATTTTTTCGACGCTTGGGCAAAATTTGGGGGTGGATGGTGGCGCAGCAAGTCTAACAAGTTGGTAATAGAGCGCTATCTATAAGCAGTATAGCCTTGAAAGCCGTTCGTTTTTTTGATAGTGAGTTTTGCTTTCGGGAACACTAAAGCAGTTCAAAATAAGTTCTTTTTAATCTCCTAGTGATTGCTAGAAAACCACACTATTGCAATTTTATGCTATATGATAATGGCGTCATTTTTTTAGGTGATTGGCTTTGGCTTGAACAACGTTTACAGGCTTTATTATCGGCTTGTTTAAACCTATAGCCGCGTTTTCCAGTATTGCGCTTGCGCTCTCGACAAACAGATGATGGAGACACACCTATAATCTGGGCAATTTTATTTTGCGGTGCTGCTATTGCTTTTAGTGCATAAATTTGAGATCTTTATTTTCTAATCACATGATGATAGCCTTTGAATATCAATATTGTGACTCAATCTACGATACTTTTATTTATTTCTCAAAATTGCACTTCATAGTTTAATGGGCGGTTCATAAAGATTGTTTTTGATGATTTTCTTGAACGATGGAATTATACGGCAATACCCATGTCAGAGTGATCATACATATTGCAAGAATGAGGGGTTATTGCGGGCGCGATCCCTATTAAATAAATTTAGTCTAAGCAATATGGGAGCGGCGATTAATAAATATTCTTGTTTAAGTTCCAGAGACGCAGTAAGATAGTCGCATCATACAGAAAATACAATAATTATTAACATAGAACAAGCACATAGCATTGTAATAGTTTAAAGGTTCGGTAATTTGTTTAAATTAATCTATTAACAATAATTAAATAACCTGTTAAAATAAAACACATAATTAGACTTGGGAGGTTAAATGCCACTTTTTATATACTTTTTAATTACGATTTATTCTTTATTACCAGGAACAGTTATGGCTAACACAGCAATGATCACCTATGGATATATTGAAAAAGCTACTTTGCTCGATAATAACGTAACTTTATCTGCTAAGTTGGATACCGGCGCCAAATCGGCATCCTTAAATGCGACACAAATCAAAGAAATTGATAAGAATGGCAAAACATATCTCAGCTTTGTTGTGCCAACAAAAGAAGGTGACAAACACTTTGAATGTGAGTACATTGGCAAAATAAATATAAAAAATCGTGCCGAAGAAAAGCAAGCATCTAAATTATTTAGGTATTTTGTTAAAAGACCTGTAGTGTTAATGAACGTTAGGCTTGGAGCAAAAACACAAAAAATTCGCGTCAATCTGACAAATAGAAAACATTTTATTTACCCTATGCTCCTTGGTAGAGAGGCCATTATTGCTTTTAATGGCCAAGTGAATCCTAAAGAGCGCTATGTTCAATCAAAAAAGGCTGTTAAAAAATCATGAAAACTCCCACTAGGCATCTTTATACTTTGATTGTATTGCTAATGGCCGTCGGAATGACAATTTTCTTGTATCGCCATTTTGTGATGGATGTCCCTCTGCATGATAATGAAATGGTTAACACCTGGACTCTTGAGGCGAATTTAAAATTTGTGGCAGATAAAAATAGACCAATTAAAACAACTTTTAATATCCCTTACCAGCCTAGCAACTTTTCGATACTAGACGAGTATTTTATTGCGCAAAATTACGGCATTAGCACTCATTTAGAGGGTCTAAACCGGCAATCAGTATGGACTTTACGTAGAGGCAATGGCCCTCAATCATTGTATTATCGCGCCATACTAAAGCAACACGATAATGAGAATAACAAGACTGTTAAACCACCGATATTTAAAAAAATTCACCTTCAAGAACCTGAATATTCTGCGGCACAGACAATTATTAAATTAGCTCGTCAAACCTCTGCAGATATCCAAACTTTTGCGGAAGGAACCATTCGTGAACTACATAAAAAAGATGGTAACGCCAGACTTTTAGTTGGCCCATACTTCAACTATCAGAATATCGTAGATAGTGCCATAACTATTTTGAATCAAGCTAATATCTATGCAACTTCAGTGCATGGCTTCCGAGCCAAACAACAAAATCATGCTGAATTTGAAACATGGCTGGCTGTGTATAATCAAAAAGATTGGATTTTTATTAACCCTCAAAACGGCGATGCTGGCTTACCAAATGATTTTATTATCTGGGAATATGGCAACGAGCCTTTATTTACTTTGTTTGGTGGCCAAAAGGCGCAATTAAGCTTTAACATTACTCCGACCCCAATGAATGCTTTAAACGTAGCAAAAACTCATGGATTACTCAGTCAATCCCAGCTCATGCGTTTTTCTTTGCTAGAGCTGCCGGTCAACACGCAAGAAACTTATAAAATTTTACTAACTGTACCAGTTGGCGCATTCATTATACTTTTACTACGCAATTTTATTGGCCTGCAGACGTTTGGGACATTTATGCCCGTATTAATCGCCCTAGCGTTTCGAGAAACTCACGTTATTTGGGGTATCTGTTTATTTAACATAATAATTTTCTTTGGCTTAATGGCGCGCTTCTATCTTGAAAAGCTAAGATTGTTATTGGTTCCCCGCTTATCAGCAATTTTAAGCATAGTAATTTTGTTAATGATAGGTATTAGCATCCTGAGTCAAAACTTACATTTAGATTCTGGATTATCAATAGCGCTCTTCCCAATGGTTATTTTAACTATGACAATTGAGCGCATGTGCATAATGTGGGATGAACGTAGTCCGTATGCAGCTATTAAATCTAGTTTTGGCAGTTTATTTGCCGCAACTTTATGTTATTGGGCGATGACTATGCCGCAAATACAATACTTAGTATTTGCGTTTCCAGAACTACTATTACCTATTTTAAGTCTAATTCTATGGTTTGGACAATATAGAGGGTATCGCTTATTAGAACTAATAAGATTCAACGCGCTATCTAAACTTACTAACTGAGGGTCTTTTAGAGATGATTTTTAAAACTTATCAAAAGTTACGCGCCAAAGGAATTTTAAGCATTAATCAAAGGAATTCAGATTTTGTCTTAAAATATAACGCCCGCAAAAATTATCCTCTCGTTGACGACAAGCTCAAGACCAAGCATCTTGCACAGCAAGCAAATATAGCTGCACCTCAGTTGTATGCGCAGATTAGCACTGAACATCAGATTAAACAAATCGCCACTATTCTTGAGCCTTTTACGGATTTTGTTATTAAACCGGCTCAGGGATCAGGCGGCGATGGCATTCTAGTGATTACTGGTAAAGTTGGTGATAAATATAGACAAATAAACGGCAAAATTATTTCTAAACAAGAATTAAGTTACCATTTATCACGTTTGCTATCTGGGGCTTACAGTCTTGGAGGGCATAATGACTATGCAATTATTGAGCGACGCGTAATTGTTGACCCGGTATTTAGTAATATTAGTCATCAAGGGGTCCCTGATATCAGAATTATTACGCTCCTTGGCTACCCAGTAATGGCAATGTTACGACTGCCAACGCGCTCCTCTGGTGGTAAAGCTAACTTACACCAAGGAGCAATTGGTGCTGGCATTGATATTGGCTCAGGAATTACTAAATATGGAGTTCATCACAACGATATCATTGAATACCATCCTGATACGCTAAACTCGATATCTGGATTAACTGTACCTTATTGGGACAAAATTCTGCAAATTGCCGCAAGCTGCTACGAATTAACCGGCATGGGTTACTTAGGAGTCGATATTGTTATAGACGCCCATGATGGCCCGCTGATGCTAGAATTAAATGCCCGACCTGGCTTAAGTATTCAAGTTGCGAACCAAGAGGGTTTATTGCCAAGATTGCGCACTATTGAAGCGCGCAAAAAACACCTACAGCATGAAGCAATTGTTTCACGAGTGATTTTTAGTCAAGAGCAATTCTCTTTTGTCTAATAAATCCATTTCTAAAGTGATGGCAATAGAAAACTGGACACAACGAGCGTTTAGTTGCTTAATTTGTTGGGCATCATAAAGAAAACCATTTTCATCACCAATTACTGCCAATACCGCTCCACACTTAATTGTATTTACGGAATTAAATACGTCATAATACCTAGCATTTAATATCGGCGCCAAAGTAAATAATTGCGCACACTCCATTTCAGAAACTATTGCGCCAGCCTGTTTGATGGCCTGCATATAATCATTATTTTCTTTTAACAACGAAAATTGGTACTGCCGGGCAAATAAAGAACTTTTAGAGTGTACCACCCCAAAATGGACCGTAGCGTCTTGTTTTGTATGCGCCAATTGTGCCGCTTGCACATATTGAAATGATGCCATTGCCGGAAATTCTGGATAGATATAATCCCACGATGCTTTATCATCTCTAACGGCACCAGTTGCCACAACTAAATCTCCGCCTTTTACGACCTGCGGATGCAAGGTGCCTGCTGTACCTACTCGCAACCATCTTTTGGCGCCCAACATAGCTAATTCATTGATAATAATATCGGCGCTTGGCCCACCCATGCCGGTTGATATAGCAGCGACATCAACACTTTCTCCATCGAGACCATAGATCTGCCCTGCATACATATTATGTTGGCGCGGATGAGGTTTTTCATAGCGTTGATGAAAAAATTCAGCAATTTGGCGCGCTCGTTCATCTGATCCGGTTAAAAAGAAATACCTCCCCAAACCGTTATTTCCTTGTATATCTGCTCTACTTACATTTATATGTTGTACAACAATTGACATATATACCCCTAGTGCTCACTATTTAATTGTCTAATTCTTTGAATTTCCATCACTAAGGTTTTAAAATAATCATAGGACATGTAGAAATTACCATGTTCACCAACTTTATCACCCCAGGAATTACGCAATGTTACCAAACCACGATAAATTCTACCATAATCATCTTTAGCATAAGCATTGTCATCATATCCAGTAACTAACAAGGCATGCCCAACATACTGTGGGCTTTGTTTCATTTCTTGGGTAATTTCTGGAGTTAATAGCCATGTATCGTTATAGTCTTTATGAGTTCCTACCGCTCCAGCTACGCCTTTATCAGAGTCTGCTAATAATACTCCAATTATTAATCTGTCACCTTTAAATAAAATGGTTTTAACCTGGGTTAATATATTTTGCATATCTATATCTTCGTGACTACTCTGATAAATATCTAGAACCGAACTCCAGCCAATCCGATACTCTGTCAAAGATTCACTATGCTGATGAAAATCTTCCAAAGACATTGCTTGACCATAATTTTTTTCAAATAAAGGGTATTCAAACAAGCCACCGCAGCCAACTTGTTTTTGCTTATCCGTATTAACAAAACCAAAAGCATCAAACTGCGCTAACGATGAATAAGCGAGGCTTCCTTGCCAACCACTCTGGAAATATCCAAAGGATTGTAAATAGCTACCTAACTGTAAACTACATAATGGACTTACGTAGTCTCCTTTTTTCAAAATTGCATCAATAGCGGCGGTAATTGCAAAAACTACGCATGAACCATGAATACCTTGATCTAAAACCGGAGTATTTTCCATCCCTAATTGTACCGAAGATGGCGTGGATTGAAAAATAGTCTTGCTCTGATTAAGCCAACCGAGTCTGTGATTAATTTTTCCTTTAAGTTTATCGCTTAAAGCTACTGACAAAACTGGCACATACTGTTGCGCAAGAGTTGTTAACCTTTGAGAAGGAGCCGGTCTGTATTGCTTAAGTTCAACTCCATTAATAATAAAATCCTCTGCAAAAACATTGGCATTTGTGACGATCAAACTCAATAATATTATTATTTTCTTCATCGCAATTATCCGGGAAACTTTGAAAACAAAGCGGTATAACTCATGTTGCGAGCTTTGTAGCGTACCTTTCCCTGCCCTTTAAATGCTACAAGTTTAATAATTTACAAAGTTAAATTTATATACTCTGCACCATAGTCATCATTACTTTTTTTAGAAAAACATGATTATTTATCCAACCAATGCCCAAATTTCTTAATTTTATCCAAATTAAATCATTAATTGCAAAGGAATTTTTAATTAAATTAATCATTTGTAATAATGGTTGAATTTTAGCGCGACGTTCTCGCTGATATTTAGACAATGAGGCATTTAGATCATTATTTTGCCACAACCGCTGCAAACAAATAATATCTGCCAGCCCGACATTTAAACCTAGCCCAGCGAGGGGATGGAAGTGATGAGCAGCATCACCAACCAAAACCCAATTTTCACCATAATAATTATCTGCATGTAAATAATGCAAAGGATACGCTTGCAATCCTTCAACAGATTCAATTTCACCAACATAACCATCCCAATAGGCCTGCAATTTATCACAAAAACCCCGTTCAGCAAGCCCCAGATAATTTTGGGCCAATTCATCATCTAATGACCACACCATAGAATAATAAAATTGGTCAGCTAATGGCAGCAATGCTAATGGTCCATGAATACCAAAGATTTGTAAAGCGCGTCCTTGATGAGGTTTACTGACTCGAACTAGAGCAACTAACCCCTGTTGTTTATAACTGTCTTTTTTGCAGCTAATCTTCAAATTATCTCGCACCACAGATTTAGCGCCATCGGCAATAAATAAAACATCCGCAGATAGCAGTCTGCCACCGGCGACATCTAGGTGCCACTTCTCTTGCCCGTGATAACATTGTTCGGCAGATTGCACTTCATACACAGGAATTTTTTGTGCTAATAACTCTTGATAACACGCCTCCCATAGCGCTGTTTCTTGGACAATTTTTGCCAACTCAGATTTAGCTATTTCAGCCGAATCAAACTCTAATTGGGTATTACCAACGCCATCCCAAATAATCATTTGGTGCACAGCTTGAGCAGCATGACAAGGATATCGCGCCCAAACACCAATACTTTTAAGAAAGTCCAATGAAGTACTAGTTAAAGCAAAAACCCTCTGATTGTTATTACTGGCATTGGGCTTGGCTTGCCGCCATAAAGCCACATCATAATTTTGTTTTTTTAAAACAATTGCCATTAACATCGCAATTATTCCCCCGCCCCACACCGCAATTTTATTCATCTAAAGATTCCAAATATTGATAAATTTCCACAGGCAGAACATAACCCAAGCCCTGCGCATAATGAGAAAATAGTTTTTTTAGCCATGAAAATTTTCCCAACAAACTTAACCCCAGCCCCTGTAATGGCGCTGGAATACGCACAAAGCCCTGCGCTAGAAATTGAGTTAACTGCTGAGTACAGCGCTGATCTCGGCGTCTCTTGAGCAAATAAATTGGCAAGAGCTCTTGCGTAAAACTATATTTTTTCAAACAATCTAATAAAGTAATAACATCTCTTAAACTTAGATTAAAGCCTTGGCCGGCAACAGGATGTAAACAATGCGCAGCATTGCCTAAAAACAAAATATTATTAAAGACCTGTACCGGCATGAAAATTTGTCGCAATGGGTATGTTGTACGATATTCAATTCCTACCACTGGCCCCATACGCCCACCAAGCTGCTGCTCCACAAACACAGCAAAATTTTGTCTTACTAGCTCTTCGTGCTCTTTAGTAATGCTCCAGACAATTGACATATCATGGGTGTTAACTGGCAACAAAGCTAATGGGCCAAACTTAGTAAAGCGCTCAAAGGCCCTGCCCGCATGGGGGTGGCGTAATATCAGTGTTCCAATAAGTGCAATTTGCTCTTGATTAACTTCGACTGGCATACCACATTGTGTCCGTACACTTGATAATGCTCCATCAGCAGCAATCACTAATTTTGCATGTATATCAACATGCTCATTACCCTGCAAAACTCTAACAATTTGTGTATTTGGTAAATATTCGACAAAACTACCATTTAGCATCACTGCAGAATGCTGAAGTTGCTTCATCAATTCAGCTTGCAAATCATTCAAGTCAATTATCACACCAAGCTTTTCATCCGTATCGGCCTCTAAAAGTAAGTGCCCCCATTGCCCTTGCGCAGAAACATGAATTGTTTCTATTGCCGTTACTTTAGCAGTTAAGTTGTCCCAAACATCCAAATATTTTAAAATAGCAATGCTTGTTTTAGATAGCGCCAACGAGCGCGTAACAGTTTTCTTGGCAATTAAATTATTTTCAACTAAGCAATAAGAAATACCTTGCTTCTCTAGACCTTTTGCCAGACTTAAACCGACCAGTCCGCCACCAATTATTAAAACCTCATAATGTAATTGTTGCATTACCCACCAATATTCAATTCATTAATTTTTTTCGGAAGTCGCGCTGACAAAATATTTGCTCCGCTACTGGTAACCGCTATATCATCTTCAATACGCACTCCGATACCATGCCACCTGGCATCAAGACCTGGTATTTTTGCCGATAAGTATAAGCCAGGTTCAACCGTCATCACCATATTTTTAGTCAGCAGTAGCGCTTTTTCATCCTCAACATAGTTGCCAACATCATGCACATCAAGACCTAACCAATGTCCAGCGCCATGCATGTAAAAACTTTTATAGGCGTGTTGCTCTAATAAGGAGTCTAATGAACCATGCAAAATACCTAAATCTTTAAGGCCCTGCGTTAAAATAACCACCATTTCACTTTGCAATTCACCCCACGCAACTTTAGGGGCAATTTTATTAATAGCAGACTGCTGAGCTTCAAGGACTAATTCATATATAGCTTGTTGCTCCAGCGTCCAGTTACCTCTTACAGGATAAGTTCTGGTTATATCTGCGGCATAACCTAAATACTCGGCCCCTGCATCTATCAGCAATAGATCATTGGCCTTAATTCGGTGATTATTTTGGGTATAATGCAAAATACAAGCATTCTCACCTGCCGCAACAATACTGGGATAAGCAGTATCATTAACACCATGACTCTGTAAATAATTATGGAAAATAGCTGCGGCCTGATACTCGTAATCACAATTTTTAATCTTATGCATTACCGCTAGATGAGCATCTACGGATATATCAACAGCCTTTTGTAGAGCAGCAATTTCAGCATCACTCTTAATTAAGCGCATTTTTGCTATTAACGGCACTACATCATGAAAAGAGCTAGCCAAATAACGCCCCTTCTTGTTAGCTGCTCTGCTCTTTTTCCAAGCATTAAATAATTTTTTCTCCCAACCGCCGCTTTGCAAAAAAGGATAAAAAATTGCTTCCACACCATCCAATAGTGCGCTTAATTTATTTTCTAACACAGATATCTCATAAGACTCATCTAGACCATAATAATCTATTGCTTGCGCTTGACCAATAACCGGCCCAGTCCAAATGGTTTTTTGCTCATCAAAAGCTTCACTAAATAAAATATCGACCGCAGCAGTTAAAACCAACACCGCATTAGCTTCACTAATACCAGTCAGATAAAGAAAATCGCTATTTTGTCGAAACGGATAATGCACGTCTCCATTACGTAAAACTTCACGCCCTCCTGGAATAATGGCAATCCCATTTTTTGGCAGGTTACGCATTAAATCTCTGCGCCTTTGTTTATACTCCTGCATTCCTATCATAATTTTCTCACAAAAATATTTAAAATAAGATGATAACTGATTTGCTCATATATGCCAAAATTGCTAACATATTATCATGCATAATAATTGGAAAATAACTAATGAATACATCCAATCACTGTACCATTCAGCTACTCAACAAAAATTACAAAATAAAATGTGACGCAGAAGAAGTTGATAATCTACAACTAGCCGCCAAGAAATTAAACGCTACCATATCCAAGAAGAAAGCGCAATTTAAGACGCTCGACGCAACACAAATTTTATTATTAGCCGCCCTTGAGTTAAGCCATGATTTAATCAGCCAACAACAAAAACAACATATCCAAAAAGAACATCTAACTGAATTTATTCATGCCTTAGAAAGTAAACTACAAGCAGTTACTGAAAGTTAAACATCTCAACTTAATATATAAGGGCTCTCTCGCAGAACCCCTTAGCAAATAAGCAAACAATATAAAGGGCATCACATCAAATTATGTTATAAATTGTTTCTAACAAAAATCAATAAATAGACCATAAGAATGACGTGATGTTTATTAAGGCCAAACGCATAAAGTATTTTTTTATTACAACTGTACATTTTCTAAATTAAATGCCTGCCGATAGTGTTAAAGTTCTTTATTGCATTGCCAATTTAATCACTGCAGACAGAGGTTTAGGTAAACTTTTGCCAGTTTGACCGCGCTTGCCGATATAATGCTGCCATTTCTTAAAATCTAATTTATGCATTTGTTTTTTATCAATTAAACATAACGCATCTGCTTCTGTCAAAATCACAGCACTCAACAAGTGCATTGCGACTGGGGAAATTCCAGATTTACATTTTATAAGAGTATTACCCTTACCTTTGCTTAATATTGGCAATTCTGCCAATGGCAAAATTAACAATCTTTGGGCGGAATTTAGTAACGCCACGTATTTATTATCCAAATTAGAAATGGCAATAATTGGTAACAACTGACTATGCTCTGGCATTGTCATGCAGCTTTTACCATTACGGTTTTTGGTCGCTACACTTGCGGCTTGTGCACAAAAACCAAACCCTGCAGAATTCAACATTAAATAATATCCATTAGCATCTGCAACTGCCATTGCCACAAACTTTTGTCCATCGCGTGGATTAAGACGACTAGTTAAAGGCTCGCCTTGACCTCGAGCCGAAGGCAAGGTGTGCGCGGCAAGCTGATAGACCTTGCCTTCGCTATCAAAAAAATTAACTAGCTGCGAACTACGAACTTTTACTTGCGATAAAAAATTATCTCCGGCCTTGTATGGATATGTTGTGCCATCAATATCAATCCCTTTTGCAGAGCGTATCCAGCCCTGTTGTGACATTATTACAGTTAACCATTCATTTGAGACCACCTCGACTATGGACAGGGCTTGCGCATTAGACCTAACTACCAAAGGAGAACGGCGCGCGTCTCCAAAGGTCTTAGCATCAGCAGCCACTTCATCGCGCACCAAGGCTCGCAATGATTGTTCGCTACCCAATAATGCTTGTAACTGTTTTAACTCTTCATTAAGAGCAATTTGCTCATCAGTTAACAGGCCTTGTTCTAGTTTAGCAAGATGCCTGAGTTTGGTTTCTAAAATTGCATAAACTTGCCGCTCCGTTAGCATAAAACGTTGCATAAGGACTGGCGACGGATCATCTTCTTCACGAATAATTTTTATTACTTCATCCAAATGCAAATACACAACTAATAAACCATAAATAACTTCTAATCTATCTTCAACCTGTGCTAAACGATAGCGCAATCTTCTTGTTACCGTATTTAGACGATACTCTATCCACTCTTTTAAGACGGTTAATAAGTTTTTAACCTCCGGACGGCCATTCAAGCCAATTAAATTACAGTTATAGCGATAGGTCCTTTCTAAATCAGTTGTAGCAAATAAGTGACTCATGACATTATCAGCCTCAACTCTTCCGGAACGTAATTTAATTACCAAGCGCGTGGGGTTTTCATGATCAGATTCATCACGCAAATCCTCGACCATCGGTAATTTTTTTTGCTGCATTTGCGCAGCTATTTGTTCTAAAACCTTGGCTCCAGAGACTTGATACGGCAAGGCATTGATAATAATTTGTTGTTTTTCAACATTATATACGGCTCGACATCTCACGCTACCATTACCAGTTTGATACATGGTAACCAACTGCGCGCTTGGAGTAATAATTTCAGCAGCTGTTGGGAAATCTGGACCTTTAATGTGCTTTAAAACGTCGTCTAAGCTACTGTGAGGCTTATCTAACAATAACATACAAGCTTTAGCCACTTCCCGAATATTATGCGGTAGTATATCAGACGCCATCCCAACTGCGATTCCTGAGGCGCCATTGAGAAGTACATTTGGCAATCGCACAGGCAATAAAGCCGGCTCTTTTAAGGTTGCATCAAAATTATTAATCCATTCTACAGTGCCATAAGGAAGTTCTCGCAAGAGTAAATCCGCATAAGCAGAAAGCCTTGCCTCAGTATAACGCATGGCCGCAAATGATTTAGGATCATCAGCTGATCCCCAGTTCCCCTGTCCATCAACTAACGGATACCGATATGAAAAAGATTGAGCCATCAAAACCATTGCTTCATAACAAGCGCTATCGCCATGAGGATGAAACTTACCTAAAACATCGCCAACAGTACGAGCTGATTTTTTATATTTACTTGATGCTTTTAAACCAAGTTCTGACATAGCATAAATAATACGTCTTTGGACAGGTTTTAAGCCATCAGCAATATGTGGTAAAGCCCTATCAAGAATCACAGCCATGGCATAATCATAATAGGCATTAGAGGTAAATTTAGCTAAAGCTTGTTTCTCAATAGTAATTGACATTTTTGACCAGTTGAAATTAATCTCTGAAAGCTATTCTAAGACATCAGTAGGTCAAATTCAATCAAAGGCCATAGGCTAATCTTAATTTGCTATTGGCTAAGCGCCCGAGCACAACGCACTCCAAGTAAAACACTTTTATAAGTACAATCATTAGAATTACTAGACCCATCAAAAAACATAAACCACGCATATGCACTCTCAAAAACAGAGTATATATTAGAGCTCCAGTAATAACCAACCAGACAATTTGCCCCAACCGCACAAGATGTACTAGGATCAGTTGCATAAGCCTGCCCGACTAAAATTCCTAGATTGGTTGTTATGTTTTGGGTTCCATAAGCACATGATGCATTAGATCCTGCTGGGCTCATTTCACAAATTGCTGGTAAATACCAATCAGAGTATCCATTGGCACTATAACTATTACACAACCCAGCAGCATAATAAGATTGAGTAGTTTCACCTAGACTAACCTCATATGTAGTCCCGACACCTAATCCATAATTAGTTCTATAAGTATTATAGAATGCCAAAATGTTATTAGAATTACACTGACCATCAACTAAACTATTACAAGTTGCAAAAACATTTGATGGGGGAAATTGGTAGACAGAGGAATTAGAATATGTTGCATTATAATATTCTTGTGAATCATTATAATTTGGAACACCAGCAGTTTCAGATATATAAGGAATATAGTCATAACTGTAAGTAACTCCACCAGTAGCAGCATTATTAGAACTCCATATTATACTTGTTGCTTGCGAACCACTAGGTAACTTTGGCGCCGCTTGATCCTGCAAAGCAACCACCTTACCACCAATACTTCCATTATTTGGTGTTGTATCATCTACTGAATATAAATATCCGCCCTGATACTGACAGCCATAATCCAGCACAAACACATTACTAGTTACAGGCGCATCTACATTAGCCGCACTGACGACTATCTGACCAGGAGTAGGCGCTACTCCGGTGTTACAACTTGATGTAGCAGTACTGCCAGGAGTTACAGTTATAGTACATGTACTACCAGCTCCCAAGCTGCCACCAATAGGGCATGTCGTCGAAGCGGTAGTTCCAGAAGGCCAAGTTGGATAGGCTATACTTAACCCTGTCGCCGCAAATGCACCTACATTGGTAATGATAATTTTCCGGGAAGTTCCTGTTAATGCAGCCGTAGATGGGTTATTAACTGATAAAGCGAGATTATCCACGCTAGTTGTCAGGAATGCGGAGCAACTGACAGCTACATTAGTTACATTAGCTGCAGCAATAGTACCACTACCATTTGTAACCGTACAAGTTTGTCCCGTCGGTTGCGTAACTACAGTGACATTATAAGTATCGCCTGAAATTAGGAGCTGTGAAAAAGCAAATGGTCCATTACCAGTAATGGCTTGCTGCTGCATAGCTATAGACTGCGTATTCGTTTCTAGCACCAGTGCGGAACTTGAACCATACCCCGACACAGTACCACCCACTGAACAAACACTGGGAGTAACTGAAATATTCAAAGTATTTATACTTGCTGGTCTGTAGCATTGCAACTGAGTACCTTGTTCGCATAATACTGGGCCTTTAGTATTGCCAGAAGCAACCAGCGCACCATCAACTGCCAAGCTTAGCGTGCATGATCCCTTACTAGCCAGCGTTAGATCACTGCTACAAAGACCAGAGCCAGTAATTTGCGTTACGCCCGCAATCGGCTGCATCACTAAAGTGTGGGCTAAACTTGACTGATTGGAAACTAAATACTGTACATTTACGGTTTGATTTTGCGGCACAGAAACTGTTGTTGGAGTCAAAGGCAGAAAAATCCATAGCGGTTTACTAGCATAGGCATTGCTAGCTAATTGACCTAAAATTAAAAAGAATAAACCACAGTTTCTCAAATTCATAGCATTCCCTTGCTTTTTAATATTAACTAACATCGGAAAATACGGTGTTATCTCTTACGATTTAAAATTTACTGCCAATGCTGCAAAATATAAATAGCTTACATGGTCTGATGCATGTAAACAAGAGAGATGAGAAAAAAGCAGGGGGGTAGCAAAATATACCAGCGACATTATCATGGCGCTGGTAATTAATTTATGAATGTGACTTCTTACGTAACTTTTTAATGGCTTTAATTTGAGCAACAGCTCTGGCCAATTCAGCAGCAGCTAAGGAGTAGTCAAATTCAGTATCACGACGTTGGATTGCTTCTTCGGCTCTTTTTTTAGCTTCTAATGCAGCTGCCTCATTGAGAGAATCAGCTCTTTCAACCGTGTCAGCTAAAATAGCAGTATAAAACGGCTGCACTTCAAGCATTCCGCCAGACACATAATAAATTTGTTCTTCACCATTGCCTAAGGTCACACGAATTTCCCCTGGCTTCAAAAAAGTGAGCATTGGTGCATGCCCAGGTTTAATTCCAACCTCGCCAAGCTCCGCGGTTACAACAACAAATTGGACAACGCCAGAGAAAATCTCTTTCTCGGCGCTGACTATATCAAGATGCATGGTTATCGGCATGATATCATTTCTCACAGGGTCTTAGCTTTTTCGAATGCTTCCTCGATGGTACCTACCATGTAAAAAGCCTGCTCTGGTAAGTCATCACACTCACCATTTAAAATGGCTTGGAAACCCTTAATAGAATCTTTAAGAGAAACATATTTACCAGACGAGCCTGTAAATACTTCGGCAACGAAAAATGGCTGGGATAAGAAACGTTGTATTTTACGAGCACGGTAAACAACGCGTTTATCCTCTTCAGATAATTCATCCATACCAAGAATTGCAATAATGTCTTTTAGTTCTTTATATCGTTGCAAAGTCATCTGTACTTTACGCGCAGTATCATAATGCTCGACACCAACGATTAAAGGATCTAATTGCCGCGAGGTTGAATCTAGAGGATCTACAGCAGGGTATATGCCCAATTCAGCAATTTGACGCGACAACACTACAGTAGCATCTAAATGCGCAAAAGTTGTAGCTGGCGATGGATCAGTTAAATCGTCCGCTGGCACGTAAACCGCCTGGATAGAGGTAATCGAACCGGTTTTAGTAGAAGTAATGCGCTCTTGAAGCATACCCATTTCTTCTGCTAAAGTTGGCTGATAACCTACAGCAGATGGCATCCGTCCAAGCAACGCTGAAACTTCAACCCCTGCTAAGGTATAACGATATATATTATCGATAAATAATAATACATCACGGCCTTCATCACGGAATTTCTCTGCCATAGTCAAGCCGGTTAAAGCAACTCTTAATCTATTACCTGGCGGTTCATTCATCTGGCCATAAACTAACGATACTTTATCAAGAACGTTAGAATCTTTCATCTCATGATAGAAGTCATTACCTTCTCTAGTTCTTTCACCAACACCAGCAAAAACCGAGTACCCACTGTGCTCAATTGCGATATTACGAATCAACTCCATCATATTAACAGTTTTACCAACTCCGGCGCCGCCGAACAAACCAACTTTACCACCTTTTGCAAATGGACAAAGCAAGTCAATAACCTTAATACCGGTTTCTAAAATTTCCTGACTTCCGGCTTGCTCTTCATAAGTAGGCGCAGCACGATGAATTGACCAATGCTCTTTAGCACCGATATCACCTTTTTCATCAACCGGGCGACCTAATACGTCCATAATCCGACCGAGCGTTTCAACACCAACCGGAACTTGAATTGGCTCGCCAGTATTAAATACTGCTATGCCACGTTTCAGTCCATCAGTAGTTCCGAGGGCAATGGTACGCACCACGCCATCTCCCAATTGCTGCTGAACCTCAAAAACTAGAGTGCCTTCTTCCACTTGTAAAGCATCATTTACTTTTGGAACATTATCTCGTGGGAACTCAACGTCAACCACCGCACCAATTACCTGAACAATAGTACCTTTACTCATATATCACCTTCTTATAAAGCCGCGGCACCGCCCACAATTTCCGCTAGTTCTTGCGTAATTGCAGCTTGACGCGCTTTGTTATAGGCCAATTGAAATTCTTTAATAAGCTCACCTGCATTGTCGGTTGCACTTTTCATGGCAACCATCTTAGCGGCTTGCTCACAAGCAATATTTTCAATAACTGCTTGATAGACCTGCATTTCTATATACCTTCTCAATAATTGATCTAACAATTCTTTTGAGTCGGGTTCATAAATATAATCCCAGTAATGCTGAATCTGTTCATCTGCTTCATCGTGAGGCAATGGGAGCAGCTGTTCGACTACTGGTTGTTGAGTCATTGTATTAACAAACTGATTGTACGCTATATAAAGAGCATCAATTTCACCATTTGCATACGACTCTAACATGGATTGCACGACACCAATAACATCCGCTAAACTTGGTGTATCACCTAAGGGCCCGGATGTTGCCAACACTTTACCACCAACTCTTCTAAAAAAAGCTTGACCTTTTCTGCCAAAAAGAGCTAATTGCAAGCTTTTACCAGCATCAGCCCAACGCTTCATCTCCTGCACTGATAATCGCAAGAGATTAGCATTCAAACCGCCGCACAAACCTCTATCAGAAGTAACCACTATCAAACCAACTGATTTAACTTCTCTATTTTGTAAGAAGGCGTGGCGATATTCTGAATTTGCTCTCGATAAGTGCCGAATAACTTGATTGATTTTTTGAGCATACGGCCGTGAAGTTCTCATGCGATCTTGGGTTTTACGCATCTTACTTGCAGCAACCATTTCCATAGCCCTAGTAATCTTCTGGGTATTTTTAATGCTTGCAATTTTGCTTCGTATTTCTTTTGCTCCAGCCATTTTGATTCACACTAAATTAAAGGTGGTGCAGTCACCACCATTGGTTAATTAGGCAATTTTCTTAAATGCCGTTACCGCAGCATGCAATTGCTCTTCGATAACGCCATTATAATCACCAGTCTCATTAATTTGTTCGACTAATTGCAAGTGATGCATATGCATATAATCTTGTAAGCCCTGTTCAAATGCTCGTACATCAGCCACAGCCACATCATCGAGGAAACCCTTTTCAATAGCAAATAATGATATAGACATTTGTGCCACTGAGAATGGTGCATATTGCTTTTGTTTCATAATTTCAGTGATTCTTTGGCCTCTTTCTAACTGCTTGCGTGTTGCTTCATCTAAATCAGACGCAAACTGCGAAAATGCTTCAAGTTCTCTGAATTGAGCCAATGCTAAACGTGTCCCACCACCTAATTTCTTCATTATCTTAGTTTGCGCAGCACCACCAACCCGAGAAACTGATAAGCCTGAGTTAATCGCTGGACGAACCCCTGAATTAAACAAATCAACATCAAGGAATATCTGGCCGTCAGTAATAGAAATCACGTTAGTTGGTACGAATGCAGACACGTCACCGGCTTGAGTTTCGATAATGGGCAATGCAGTCAACGATCCTGTTTGGCCTTTAACAGCGCCATTGGTTAATTTTTCAACCTCATCGGCATTTATACGTGCAGCACGCTCTAATAACCGAGAATGCAAATAGAAAATATCACCAGGATATGCTTCACGGCCAGGAGGTCTTTTTAATAATAATGAAATTTGGCGGTAAGCCCAGGCATGTTTTGTTAAATCATCATAAATGATTAAGGCATCTTGACCATTTTCCATGAAATACTCACCCATGGCACAACCAGAGTAAGGGGCAATAAATTGCAGGGCAGCAGCATCTGCAGCACCGGCCACAACGACAATAGTGTGATCCATAGCACCATGCTCTTCGAGCTTACGCACAATAGCAGCTACTGAGGAGGCTTTTTGGCCAACTGCGACATATATACACTTTATGCCAGTATTTTTTTGATTAATAATGGTGTCAATAGCAATTGCTGTTTTACCAGTTTGTCTATCACCGATAATTAATTCACGCTGCCCACGGCCAACAGGAATCATAGCGTCAACAGCTTTTAGACCGGTTTGTACCGGTTGAGAAACCGACTGCCGAGCAATAACACCTGGAGCAACTTTTTCAATAGCAGCATGTATTTTAGTTTCAATCGGACCTTTACCATCGATAGGCTCACCAAGGGCATTGACCACTCTACCTAACAATTGGTTGCCGACAGGAACTTCAAGAATACGGCCAGTACAACGAGCTTTTTGTCCTTCGGACAAATGTGATGCCTCGCCAAGAATAACAGCACCCACCGAATCTCTTTCAAGGTTTAAAGCTAAACCATAGGTGTTGCCTGGAAACTCAATCATCTCTCCTTGCATAACCGCATCCATGCCATGGAGACGTACAATTCCGTCTTTTAAACTAACGATTGTACCTTCGTTGCTGACCTCGGCAACTACTTTGAATTGTTCAATTTTTTGCTTAATAATGTCACTAATTTCTGAAGGACTCAGAGCAATTTGTTCTGACATGAATGTATCCTCTTAAATAAAAAAACTGCTTATGCAGACGAGCTTAAAGATTGTGACAATCTTTGAATGCGTCCACGTAAAGTGCCATCAATAACCATATCACCAATTTTAATTTTGGCACCACCCAATAAACTAGGCTCAATGATCTGCGACAAACTGACGGTTTTGTTTAATTTTTTTTGTAAGCCAATAGCTAGTTTATGCATTTGGTCAACGTCTAGCTGCTGAGCTGTAAAAACAATGCCTGTGCATAATTTATTGTGTGCTTCTTTGTGAGCTTCGTATTGACGATAAACTTCAGGAAGTACCGCAAGGCGCTGATTTGCAGACATGATTGCTAGTGCGTGACCTAGCAATTCTAGCTGTTCATTACTCTGCTTTGACTTACTGACAACCGTTAATAAAATATCAACTAGCATGGCTTTAGTCACTTCAGGGCAATTCAGCAGGGTTTGCATTTCGGCATCTTCAACAGCTAATGCCAATATATGCAAAGCATCGCTCCATGCACCGAGAGCGTTGTGCTGCAAAGCCAATTCGAATAGTGCTTTAGCATATGGTCGCGCAACAGTTTGCAAGTCTCTCATAACAACCTATTCCTCTGCAATTTCATTAATCAGTTGATCAACTGCTTCTTTCTTAGCAGAGTCAGATAATGTGTTAGCAATTACTTTTTCGACTCCACTCAAAACCAATTCAGCCAAGTCGGCTCTTAGTTGCTGACGTGCTTTTTGAATTTCCAGGCCAATTTGCTCTTCCGCTTGCTTAACTACGCGTGCTGCAGCTTCTTTTGCCTCAGAGCGTGCTTCCTCTATCATGAGGGCAGACTGCTTAGTCGCCTTATCAATCAGATCAGCGGCTTGCTCCTTTGCCAATTTGAGCTCTTCTTTTATCCGGGTCTGAGCGAGCTCTAAATCATGATGACCTCGTTCTGCTGCAGCTAAACCTTCTGCTATCTTAGCTTGTCTTTCATCAAGTGCTTTTGATAGTGGTGGCCATACAAATTTCATGGTAAACCAAACAAAGCCAGCAAAAACCAGCATTTGTAACACCAGAGTCATGTTAATATCCACGATCTCTTCTCCAAATAAAGCTTCAAGGGAGTGCTATGCTCCCCAAATATAAATTAAGCTGTCAAATTTGCCAAAAATGGGTTTGCAAATGTGAAGAACAATGCAATACCTACACCAATCATTGTTACTGCGTCTAAAAGACCAGCGACAATAAACATCTTAACTTGTAACATAGGAACCATTTCAGGCTGTCTTGCTGCGCCTTCTAAAAACTTTCCACCCAATAATCCAAAGCCAATAGCAGTACCAAGGGCTCCTAAACCAATTAATAGAGCTACCGCAATTACGGTCATGCTTTGCACTTGAGCAAATAAACTAGCAACTTGCATTTTTTTCCCCTTTATTATTACAAAAATTTAACAACTATTTTAATGTTCTTCATGAGCTAAGCTAAGATATACAATAGTTAACACCATGAAAATAAACGCTTGCAGAGCGATAACCAAAATATGAAATATTGACCATCCCAATGAAAGCAATACCTGGGTTACTGATAATGTTAAACTGCCAAAAGTTGGTTGTGACCAACTAGAGTGCAATGTTAATAAACCAATTAGGATAAAAATCAGTTCGCCAGCGTATAAATTACCAAAAAGTCGCAAGGCCAAAGAAATAGGCTTCGCAATCAAACCGGTCAATTCCAATAATAAATTAAATGGAATTGCCAATGGATGATTGAATGGCTGAAGTGCAAGCTCTTTAGTAAAACCTTTAATGCCTTTTATTTTTAAACTATAAAAAATAATCAATAAAAAAACAGATAGGGACATGCCAAATGTCATATTTAAGTCGTTAGTTGGCACCACTCGCATATAATGAATGCCAAACAACTGGCCTATCTTAGGCAATAAATCCACTGGCACAATGTCCATAAAATTCATTACGAGAACCCATATAAAAATCGTCAAAGCTAATGGCCCAATCAGCTGATTTCTGCCATGAAAACAGTCTTTTACTTGTCCATCGGCAAATTGCAACATCATTTCGGCAAAATTTTGTAGCCTATTTGGCACACCGCTGGTCGATTTTCGAGCGGCTAAAAATAACAGGCCAATAGTCAGTATCCCCAGAACTAAGGAATAAGCGACAGTATCTAAATTTAACGACCAAAAGCCTCCACCTTGGCCAAGCGCCATGGTTTTCAGATTGAATGTCAGATATGTCAGGTGGTGCTTAATATATTCTGTATTTGAAATCATGATTAAATCCAATCTTTAGCAACTAAGCAGCCAAGTATTTATCACTAGCTGTATAAATTGCGTGAGTATAATTGCCAATATAAACCAAAAAGGTGCAATTGAAAGATTGCACAACACCAGGGCGCATAGCAGTCCTGACAGAAGAATTTTAATAGCTTCTCCTCTCGCGAAATTTTTCCAAATTTTCCGACTATTTTGCGCGCTTTTGTATCTAAAGCAATAGTAGCCAAAAATTGCGTGCGGTATAATTACCACTAAAGACCCCACAAAGAATGACTTTGCAACGATCAGACTTTTAAATGCGGCTAGTATACAAGCAATTACAATACTTAATGTTATTGGCCATATTAGCCATGCTTTAATTTGCAATAAAATGCACATTTTCACTCGCCGAATTATAAATTAATCACCAATCTAATGCAACTACATTCTTTCAAGAGTTTCTATTCCTAGCAATTGCAAGCCTAGCTTGAGAACTTTTGCAGTCAGAGCGCATAGTTTTAGGCGGCTCAGTCTTAATTCTTCATCTTCTGCAGCAAGTATTGGGCAGGATTCATAAAATGAGGAAAACAATCCAGCCAACTCATAAAGATACGTGCATAATAAATGAGGCACAGCTTTATGACAAACTATGTCAATGGTTTCTGGAAATAGTGCGACATGTTTTGCCAAGGATAATTCCACTGCAGTCGGAAACATAATTGATCTTGATAAATCATCTACTGATTGCGCGGCTTTTGTAAACAAACTTTTAATACGCGTATAGGCATAAAGTAAATATGGCGCGGTATTGCCTTCAAAGCACAACATTGTATCCCAGTCAAAAATGTAATCACTAGTACGATGTTTCGATAAATCAGCGTACTTTAAGGCGGCGATACCGATTATTCTTGCTGCATCATTTATGTCTACTTCACCCAGCTGATGAGTCTGCTTGCCGGCAATTAATTCTGCAGCCCTTCTTTCTGCTTCATTAAGCAAGTCTATTAATTTTGTTACGCCGCCATCCCGACTCTTAAAGGGCTTACCGGACTTATCCAAAACCATGCCAAAACTAATGTGTTCTAATTGCATACTTTTTTTAGCAAATCCGGCTTTCTTAGCAAGCGCAAAAACTTGCTGAAAGTGTAGTGACTGCCGCGCATCTACTACATATAACACCCTGTGCGCATTTAACTGTTCATTACGATACCTAATTGCTGCTAAATCAGTGCTAGCATATAAAAACCCACCATCTTTTTTTCTTACTATGACTGGCAATGTATCGCCTTCTTTGCCTTTGAATTCTTCCATAAAAACACACTGCGCTCCTGCGTGACTGACCAGCAATCCCTGTTTCTCGAGCAACCTAATGATAACTGGCAAATCAGCATTGTAAAAACTTTCTGCACGCACATCGGCTGGACTCAACGTAACGCCTAGCCGCGAATAAATTTCTTGGCAATGTGCTAGCGATAATCCTATAAATTCTTGCCACATTGCTAAGCAGTGTTCATTTCCAGATTGCAGAGCAACTACCAGCTGTCTTGCTCGCTCGGCAAATTGCGCATCTGCATCAAAACGTAATTTTGCTGCTTTATAAAATGTTTCTAAATCATTGAGCTGAATTTCTCCCGAGCGCTCACGTAACTCCTCTTCAAAATGCGCCAATAACATACCAAACTGCGTTCCCCAATCGCCAACATGATTTTGGCGCACAACCCTGTAGCCTTTAATGGCAAGAATTCTTGCCACACAATCGCCAATGATAGTTGAACGCAGATGGCCGACATGCATTTCTTTGGCCAAATTTGGTGAAGAATAATCGACCACAACCGTATCCACAGTGGATATTTGCAAAATGCCGCAGTTTTCTGCTCGCCACATCAGCTCTAACTGATGCGCGAGTAATTCTTGATTAACAGTGAAATTAATAAATCCAGGCCCCGCAATTGCTACCGTTTTTATTGATGCTGGCAAAGTAATACTTTCAACAATCTTTTGGGCTAATATAGCTGGCGACATTTTGAAATTTTTACAATAAATCATGGCAATATTGCTGGAAAAATCACCATGCTTTGCATCCCTTGGACGCTCAATAATGAACTGTAATTCATCTGGCAGTGCGACTGAATCTGTTTGCGCAAGCTCACGAATTGAACTGCTCAATAAATAAAAAATTTGTTCTTTCATATACAGCACCTATTATTTTAATCGCCTAATTATCGCATGTTAACACCACTCATAAAATACCTTGTTTATAAAGTGTTTGTTTGTAATACTACTTGAAAGTATTGATTGGAATAACTAAATGTCCATTACAACGCATATTAACGATTTTGCCTGGATGAAGCAAGGACGACAAATACACTCATGTTCCCAGGCTGATGCTATGCTTTTAAAAACCTATAAACAGCGGCATAGCAACACCACTGGTAAAGCGTTGCTTATGCTACATGGCTTTTCATCATCACCAGCTGTATTTAGACTAATGTATACCCAGCTGCAAGAGTATGATTTTATATATGCTCCTCTCTTGCCTGGCCACGGAGTTACCTTACAACAATTTGCGCGTACTGCTCGAAATCAGTGGGTTCATAGCGCCAAGCAATGCTTCAAGGAAATTTACCCCTCCTACCAGCAAATAGATGTTCTTGGCCTCTCTCTTGGCGGTTTATTAGCCTGTCACCTTGCCCAGGAGTTGCCTGTCAATCGCTTGGTGCTTCTTGCCCCAGCACTTGCGTTAAAAACACCTTTAAGTAGGTTATTAGCTATAGCGAAACTTGCACAAACATGTGGTTTTCAATTCATAAGAAACTGTGGCGGTAGAACTTGCGCACCCCAAGCAGACGAACTACTATACAAATTATTGCCCATTAGTGCCGTGCTTGAAATTTTACAACTTATTGCCGAGTTTAGACTATCTGGCTGGGACTGCCCAACCGAAGTATTTCTTGGACGTCATGATACGGTTGTTGACTCCTTACAAGTAGCACAAATGTTGCAATCATTAAAAAATGTTAACATTCATTTCCTAGAACAATCTAATCATGTGCTACCGCTTGATGGTAATTATTTAGAGATAATTAATCTCCTAGGAAAAGCGTCTCCCCATTCAAGCTCATAAAATCATTTTTTATCAGCGGCTCATTAAAGTAATCAATTTTGCTGTTATCGATGGCATAAGTAAACTGCGAGCGTACGGCACTAATTTGTGCCTCACTTAGATCATTTGTCTTCAAAAACAATCTGTGCACACGCAAATATTGCCCGCCAAACTTAGCATTATTGTACATATCTAAATCAAGGATCTTAACTTGTCCACCCAATTGCACATTAGCATAGTCGGCTAATGTAAACTTTAACTTGTAGGTATTAACCCAATACATGCTAAGACGACTATGGCCGCGAATTTCTAGACCACATATGCCTATATTCCCCTGTAATTTTGCACAAGAATAATCCCTCATTTTCAAATCTAGGCGTTTGGTATTTACCCCGCTTATCTCTAAATTGGTTTTAGAACCAATTCTAACTTGCTGCAGCGCAATTTTCCCGGATAGGTTAATTTGCGGTGATGATTTGGTGTAAATTACCAATCCGGATGAATGTATATACTTACCACTAATTATAATAGGACTTATTACGTGCAAAGTACGTAAATCATTAACCCAAATATCTAATGAGATATTACCAAATTTTGGATAACCTTCACCTACATTGGCCTTTAACCAATCATCGGCAACATAAAATTCATTTTTTTCTATATCTAATTCATGGCCATGAACTATCATATATGATGCGCCACGCGTGTAATGAAGATTTACTGTGCTTATATTGCCACTAAGCATTATGTTATGAAAAGGTGCGCTAATGGTTTTGTTGAACTTCGCAAAGGCGTTTACACTAGCCAATAATATCCCAATAGCAATAACCACTCTGTAAAGATACAGTACCATTTTTATTCCCAAATGTTTATGCACAATATGAGATATAACATGCCGAATAAATATGAGCAAGATCTATGGATTTAATGTGTCACTATCTTCAGCTATAACTTGTTTAGTGATCTTAAGCTTGTTAAAGCAGCTCCATAATTGTGCACCATGCCACTTTTTATGGGGCGCATTCCCATACAAATAAAACAGCAGTCCCTCAAGCTGAGCGGCAAAATTCTTATCATTAATTTGCCGGGCAATATCGTGCAAATCAGCGATTGGTTCTTTAAACCCCTGGCGTTTAGCCCATTTTAATAACGCTACTCTGGTCATAGGTCCATTGGCATTACAACACGCTTTTTTTAGTTTATAATTTCTTATTTCAACTCCCTTTAACGCGTCAAAGGCCTTAAGCCAAGGAATTTTTTTCCCAAAAAAAACTATCAACATTCCGGCTAACAAACCTAATAAACTATTTAACCATGGACGCGGTCCCTCTTGGTTATTCCTTGGCAAAACTTTTGTTTTAGCTTGCAAAACCTCAAAAGGCACTCCCGGGATAAGTAATTGTTGCGCCTTTCTAGTCTGTGTATTAAACCATGCCAACTTTATTGGCTGGATTACCCCACTACCGATGCGCTCTGGCAGATAGGTTATCTCAAATACTTTTTGGCTATGTAATTCACCATCAACCATTTTATTATCAATTTTTGCAGGATTTATATAGACCTTACAATTAGCCCCACATGAGGGATACAGATCAGGAATCAATTGTGCCGGAATGCCTACGGCTTTAATTACCAGTTTGCGCGAAATAGTATCGTTAACAGGCACACCAATATGCTTTCCGAGAGGCAATAACTCTTGATAACTTAAACTTTTAACTGGCAACCAGTCTTTTTGCAAAGCTGGACTTATATGCAAGGTTTTATCAGCCAATTTATCATGTACTTGCTTGGGGATAGTGTCATATTCTAGCGCCTCTATTGCCGGTCCTTTTATAAGCATATCTCCTGATTGTTGTGGATAGATAATATAACTATACTGTTCCACCTGATAGCGCTTATTATTTTGAATTTCTAATAAATTCACTTTATTATCCAAGGCAAACAGTAATCCATTATTTACTGCTGGCGGATTAATTTTTGCATCCAATAGCGGACCGGCATGATAAACTTTAAGCACTAGTTTTATTTGCTCATGCACTAGCGGGTGCTTAGGTTCCAGACTCCATGTTAAAAAAACTGTTTTGTCATGATCCGCGACTTTTGTAGTTTGAATATCTTGAACATCCAGCGTAACTGCATTGGTCACATCTTTGCCCCAACGCACTCCAGGAATGGTTATCTGTCCTGCATGTTTTGGGCTCAACAAAACAATAAACAGTGTTTCATGCGAGGACTTGCCATTGATATTTTGGTAACTATTACTTTGCTGTGTACCAACAATTGCAAAATCCTTTACCAAGCCAGTTAAATCAGGTAACTCAGTGCCGACATCCGTATTTTTCAAAATTAATTGCGTGTCCTGGCCTAACGAAACAACTTGAGGTTCGACACTAATACTAACTGCGGCACTAGCAGAAAAACTTACTAACCATAGCAATAACATTTTCATTATCATCATGCTCAATTATGCTCTCTTTGATAATCGCGTAAAAATTTTTGCCTTAATAATCCGGCGGGATCTTCATTAATAAAATTAAGCCATTCTTGATGCTGCTTTGTTTCTTGCTGTTGCTGTTGTTCTCGCTTTTGTTGCTGTTGCTGTTGTTCTTGCTTTTGTTGCTGTTGCTCTAACAACTGCAAATTATACGAGGCATCAACATGCTGAGCATCAAGTAATAAGGCTTTTTTATATGCTTTTATTGCCTCTTCAATTTGACCAAGCTGCGCAAGCGTGTTGCCAAGGTTGTAAAAACCATCCGCACTGCCAGTTTTGGATAAATATAGAGCGGCTTGTCGATAATCCTTGTTTCGATATGCAGCTACGCCTTTCCAGTCATAATCATCGAATAATTGCGCTGCCTCTTGAAAAAACTTTTTTTGAAATAAAGCATAGGCGCGCTGGTTATTATTCAGCCACAACGTATAGGACCAGCCGGAGGAAGCCAGGATAGATAGCATGGCAATTTTAAATATTTTTATACCCATAATCTTAAGAACCACCCTTTCCTAAAAATCATCCCAAATGGAATCATGCCTATTAATAAAAACACTCTGCCTAAATCATTATTTTGCAATAATTGCTGATTGTTTTGCAAAGTTTTTGGCAAGCTCCAACGCCAATTATCCAGCCAGCTATTCAGAGGCTGTAGCGCTTGTTTAATCGGCCATACAGCATCGGCACCGTTTGCATTGCTTTCAAATACATTAATCCAAGCAATACCATTTTTATCAAGGTTAAGCGCCTTATCCGGCGCTCTCGACGATAACACTATAATCCTGCCAGCACTAACATGCGCTTGGCGCAGTAACTGCTGCGCTTTTTTAACCGCAAGCTGCACATTATAGCCTTTTGAAGGCAAAATATCTGGATTAATTATCGGCAAAAAATTAGTTATATTGGCAATGTCTGTTGAAACGGGCGTTACCACATATGGCATATCAGTGAAAACAACAAATCCCCACTGCATATGCTGATGTGCATGTAATACTTCGCCAATAACTAGCTTACTTCTTGCTAAGCGCGTTGGCGAAATATCATCTAATAGCATACTACTTGATAAGTCTAATAATATAACCGCGGCTTTTTCAAGTTTACCAGTTTTAACCGCCTGCTTTTGCCAAGATGGTCCAGCAGCAGCCACCACAAACATTATTAAACTAAAAACCAGCCCCGTCCAAGTATTAACCCACAAACGATTAGTACTGGCATTAACGAAATGTTCTAATAACACTTTATCGCAAATTTTAAACCAATCCTGATTGCCCTGTGGCTTTTTCCATAAATACCAGGCTACAAACAAAACCGGAATCAAAAACATCAAACACATTGGCCTTAGAAAAATAAACTGCATAGCTATAATCCATCTCGCCATATTCTTAAAAAAAACAATATTAATATCCATATTAGTGCAACTAATAATGGTATATAAAAATATTGCTGCTCTGGTCGTAAATCACGCCGTACTTGCTTTATCTGCTCTAAATTATCGATAGCCACATAGACCTTTTCCAGCCCCGTCTTATCTGCCGCATAAAAATATTGTCCACCAGTGGCCCTTGATATTGCTTTTAAGGCTTTCTCGTCTAAATCACTTTGCTGAGCATTCCACAACACCTGCGACAAAGAGCGCGCATTGGCATTTGGACCAAGACCAATCGCATAAATCTTAATATTTTCTTTTTTAGCAATTTCTGCCGCCTTTTCAGCGGCCAATACGCCAGCATTTGCGACACCATCTGTCAATAAAATAATTACTCGACCTTTACGAGGCGTATCTTGTAGATGTTTTATAGCCAAACCCAAGGCATCTCCTAAAGCAGTTGCTTGTCCGGCCATACCTACGCCGGCATCTAGAACACGCTCGCGTAAAGTAGCTTGGTCTAATGTTAGCGGTGCAAATAAATACGGGCGTTCGCCAAACAGAATTAGCCCGGTCTTATCTTGATTACGCTGCTTAATGAACTCAATAGCTGTATCACTAACTGCCTGCCAGCGCGATTGATAGCCATGCGCGGTTGGCACATCTTCAAGCGCCATCGAGCCTGATATATCCAGTACTAACATCACATTATGTGTCGCATATTCTAAGGGCAATGCCTCACCAACCCATCGCGGCCCAGCCAAGGCAGTCACTAGTAACAACCAAATACCTATTAAATGCCACAACCATGGCGCAGAAGACAATTGACTGGCATCCTGAGCCAGCATTTTCTCAAAAAAAGGCACGCGTAACGCTGTTTGAAATTTTACCTCAGCAACTTTAAAAAATTTGTACACGACCAGCGGTATTAAACAAAAAACAAATGCCCACGGCTGGCTAAATTCATACATTTACTTTGGCCTCTGTTGTTTAATCCACTGTCTTGACAAGTTAAATCCTTGCTCAATATCATCTTTGTAGTACTCCTGGTAAAGAGCAGTTTTAAATAATTTTCCACAGTCGGTTATATTTAAATTTGACGAGGTTGCCTGTAAGAATTTCAACCATTCATCGCCATGCAAACCTGCAACCATTTGGCGAGGATAATAGTGCAAGGCGGCTTTTTTTAAAATTTTGGCAATCTTTTGTAAAGCATAATTAGAGCGGCGGTCTTGTTTAAACGCTTTTTCCGTAGCGTTTATTTCTTTGATAAACTGGCGCTTAATCAAAAAATTATCATAATATTTCAAAGAATGTTTTAATAGACATACTATGCTTACTACGACCAACATTATTATCCACCAGCCCAGGGCAAAAGGCCAAGGAGAAACTGTCTCAGGCACATGAATATCGCGTAATTGCTGAAGAACTGATGCATCAACCACATAAACTCCTTAACAAACTTTGTCGTACTAATAGCGATAAATCTGTTTCTGAACTACATGAATAATAAGGAACACTAATTTTATTAGCGATGGTCTGCCAACGCTGCATATTCTCAGCACAATAATTGTTGTGGTATTTACTATTCAACAGTTTTATTGACTGACCATTTGAAATTGGATAGACGCCATGCCCAGAAATACTGCGCTCCAGCGCATCATGGACATGATATAAAATTAAATCATGGCGAGACCGCAATTCATACAAATATGACTGGATTAACGATTCCTCTTCGTACCAGTCATTTATTATGATTATTAATGTGCCAGGCTTCAATGTTTTAGTTACTTTACGCAGAGCTCGTAAAAAGTATTCGTGCCTCTCTACAGACAACCAATCATTCCAAGCCTTATCCTGATAATAACTGGTCGCATGGCTAACCATTTTTAAAAATTTACTCAAAGTAGCGTTATGCGCATGCGGCAACAATAAGGTGCTTTTCACCATCGAGGTAAGCATACCACCAACTCTATCGCCATGAGCTTTCGCAGTCCAGGCTAAAAGACTTGCCAGTTGTGCGGCAAATACTGACTTCAAACAAATGCGTGAACCAAAAAACATAGTTGGTGACATGTTTAATAAAATTAATACCGGACGCTCTTTCTCAACCTCAAAGACCTTAACGTGGGGCTTGTTTGTTCTGGCTGTAACTCTCCAGTCCATCAGACGCACGTCATCTCCAGGGAAGTAGTTTCTGGTCTCAACGTAGTCCATTCCCCGGCCTCTAATCTTTGAGGCATGCAGCATTGCCCCTTGTTTGGCACGTACCTGCGTACTTTTATGTTTTGCCACCAAGTTTTTCAACAGCACCAACTCTTGGTAACTAACTTCAAAAGGAGAACTTAAATTTTCTGTTATACTAAAGCGACCCATTTTATTAATTCATCTATTACTTGATCTGGTTGAATTCCTTCTGCCTCTGCCTCGTATGTAAGCAGCAAGCGATGGCGCAAAACATCGTGAATAATGGCATGAATATCTTGCGGAGTAATAAAATCTCGTCCACATAGCCATGCATGCGCTTTAGCACAGCGATCTAGCGCTATGGTCGCCCTAGGGCTGGCTCCAAAGCGTATCCATTGCGCCAAAGAAGATTCTCGATATTTTTCTGGCTGACGAGTGGCAACTACCAAATCAATCATATATTGTGTTAAGTCATGGCTAACAAATACCGCCAAAACTTCTTGCCGGGCTTGAAAAAGCACATCCTGGCTGAGCATCTGCGCAGGAGTCGGTGAAGTAATTACCCCCTGTCGCGCTTCTTGCCTGGCCAAATCAAGAATTTTCGCTTCGACCTCGGCGGTAGGATAATCAACTTTGACATACAATAAAAATCTATCTAATTGCGCCTCTGGCAATGGATAAGTACCCTCTTGCTCAATGGGGTTTTGTGTAGCCATTACCAAAAAGGGTAATGGCAGGGCATAAGTTTTTGAACCAATCGTAATTTGCCGCTCAGCCATCGCCTCAAGCAAGGCAGACTGAACCTTAGCTGGAGCACGATTAATTTCATCAGCTAAGATCAAATTGTGAAATAACGGTCCTGGTAAAAATGCAAAACTGCCATTCTCAGGATGAAAAATATCCGTACCAGTTAAATCGCCTGGCAATAAATCCGGAGTAAATTGGACACGATGAAATGTTGCCTCAACACCACTGGCAAGAGCCTTGATCATGCGCGTTTTAGCCAAACCAGGTGCGCCCTCGACCAGTAAATGCCCATCAGCTAACAAAGCAATTATTAATCTTGTTATCAAATTCTCTTGGCCAAGTATTTGATTATTCAAATATGTTTGCAAATAGCTTAGTTGTTCTTGAATCTTACTCATAACCTTCACTTCATTTTTCTTTTCTTCTTGGCTTCAATGATAATATCATCTGCTTGTAACCCTTTCCTACCAGTCACTAATACAAAGTTTACTACCACACCGTCTTGCAGCAAACGATAATCTCCGCCACGAATTGCTGCAGCATGAAAAAAGTACTCATTATTACCAGCCATAATAAAACCAAAACGTTTTTTTCTATCAAAAAACTTTATCGTTCCTTGTTGGCGTTTTCTGGGTTTAAAAAAATCTTTTATGCGCTGAATAAAATTTAATATGCTCATGTATTATTTCCAAAACTTTAAAATTGTCATAAACATCATGACATATTTTTTTGAACTTGAGAATCCTATAGCAATTAGTACCGTAAATAAGGTATCATAAGCTGCTTTTTAAATGATTATTTTTTTTTATGATAAACAAGCTTAAAATTTTTTGGCACTACCTGCTTCCAAAACTCTTATTAACCAAACTTGCTAATAAACTGGCAAACTCCAATATTCCATGGTTAAAGAACTATTTAATTACCTATTTTATCAATAAATATCCCATAAATATGCTTGAAGCCGCAGAAGAAAACCCTCTGAATTACGCTACATTCAATGATTTTTTTACGAGAAAATTGAAGACGCTGGCAAGAACAATTTCCGCCTCACGCTTTATTAGCCCAGCAGACGGCTTTATCAGCCAAGGCGGACGTTTACAGGTTAATAAACTTCTACAAGCAAAGGGAATCTACTACACCCTCGAACAATTACTAGCCTGCTCTGATGAAGCAAAAAAATATTACTCTGGTGATTTTGTGACTATATATCTCTCACCTAAAGATTACCATCGCATCCATATGCCCATTGACGGTAACTTGGTAAAACAAACTTATATTCCTGGCAAATTATTTTCAGTACAACCTTTTACTACAGAAAACATACCTGGGTTATTCTCTCGCAATGAACGACTAGTATTGCACTTTGAAACTGCATTTGGACCAATGGCTTTAGTACTGGTAGGGGCAACTATCGTTGGCTGCATAGGAACCGCTTGGGGCGGCGATATACCTAGACATAACAAGATTCACACCCAAGTTTTTGAAAAACCACTACCCATACAAAAAGGCAGTGAGCTTGGCTATTTTAAATTAGGTTCGACTGTAATTATGACATTATCGTCTCAAGCGAATATTCAGTGGCAAACCAAGCTAATTAATGGCGCCCCTATACTGCTTGGGCAAGCGCTTGGTGATTAATAACGAAGCATTGATGAATCTTCTGATCACGTTTAAAATCTTCATCTTGGGTTCTTTTACTAATATTCTTAACATCAGCAAACTCATAAACAGCAGCGTCAAGCTGGAAACTACGCAAATGAGTGGAAAAATACAATTTTCCACTTGGATGCAAACGTTTCAGTGCCGCACGAATTAAAAAAACATGATCTCTTTGAATGTCTAAAGTCCCTTTCATGCGTTTGGAATTAGAAAAACTTGGCGCATCCATATAAATACAGTCATAAGTTTCTCGGGAATTTTTTAACCAATCACTAACATCAGCCTGAATAAATGTATGTTTGTGGGGACCTATCTTATTCAAACGAAAATTTTCAGTGGCCCAATCTAGATAAGTATTAGATAAATCAACATTTGTTGTATAGGCGCCAGCAAGTGCTGCATGTACACTAGCTGTTCCCGTGTAGCAAAATAAATTTAAGAATCTGGTCATTGGTCGCAAATTATTGAATTCTAAGCGCAACAGACGATGATCGAGGAATAAACCTGTGTCGAGATAATCGTGCAAATTCAGATAAAATTGTGCATCACCCTCACGAACAATAATATGGTTTTTTTGGTTATCATTTTTTTGATACTGTTGTTCTTTTTGATTGTGACGCTGCTTTATAATTAGTTTATCTGAACTAATTGCACAGCTATTTATAATCACGTTTAACATATCCAAACGTCGGTTAGCGGCAACATGTTCAGGAATTTGCTTCGGCGGCAGATATTCGCCGAGAACATAATAATCACCATATTTATCAATAGCAAAGGCATATTCTGGTAAATCAGCATCGTAAACCCGATAACATTCAATATTATTGCGCTGCGCCCATTTTTGTAAATGTTGTAAATTTTTCTGGACACGATTGGCAAGCATCTGGGCATTTGAGCTCAAAGTAGTTTGTTTCAGATGATTATCTTGATTAACTGTAATGCAATATAATTGACAAGCTAAGGCGCCATTAAAAAAAGCATAACTTTTATGCGATCGTAATCCGATAGACTTTGCTAGCATAGGATCACTTGTGAAAATACTCGCACGCCAATCCTGAAACTGTTCTGCCAGTGTTTTGCCAATACTTTGATAACAAGGCACAAGCTCTAGATGATGTCCTAATCTTTCACCATAGGGAGGATTAGTAACAAGCAGACCAGGCTTAATATTACATAGGTCATGTTGTGAAGATAGTTCTTTTTGCGCCCAATTAATTAGATGATACACGCCGGCTCGCTTTGCATTTTCCCGTGCTTTATGGATTGCACGCGCGTCAATGTCACTTGCATAAAATTTTGACACAGGTCGAACCTGCGCAGCTTGAGCTTGGTCTTGCAATTGTTCCCAAAGCGCCGGTTGATGCTTATTCCAAAAACCAAAAGCTTGATCATTCCGTAATAAACCTGGCGCCATATTACTAGCGATCATAGCCGCTTCAATTACGAGTGTGCCACTACCGCACATAATATCGGCAAATCCTCCTTCTTGCGCACAAATTTGCTGCCAATTACTACGTATCAACAAAGCAGCGGCGAGATTTTCTTTAAGAGGTGCGGCAACTTGCTCAAGACGATACCCCCGTTGATGCAAACTATAACCCACCAAATCGACACTTAAAGTGACTTTATCATATTTTAAATAAGCATGTATTTGGACATTGGCGGCTTGCTTATCTACAATCGGACGAGCACCAGATATTTTTCTAAACTGATCGGCGATGGCATCTTTCACTACCTGCCCCGCATACATTTCGTTGCGCAACTGCGCCGAAGTGCCATGAAACTGAACTTTAAACGATTGATCTACATTAAAGACATCTTGCCAAGTGAATTGTTCACAAGCCTGGTAGAGAGTCTTTGTGTCATAAGCCGTGTGCGTAAAAAGAACTAAATGTAACCTATTAGCTAATCTTGACCATAGCGCAATTTGATAAATACACTCCAGAGTTGCATCTCCTGTAACCCCTTGCGGAGAATTTTTAGCATTTTGCAACCCTAACTGCTCTAGTTCGACCATCAGTAAATTTTCTAAGCTTTTCGGACAGCTGACAAAAATGGGAATTAACATGTATACCAACCTATGAATATTATTTGCTCATTGTATCATACTGCCTGTTGCAAAAGAACCTTGAATATGCTGTTAATTTTAGCGAAAATAGCTAATTAATGTTTATTCTGGATAAATATGGTTTTTGCTAAAAAAAAATTTGGACAAAATTTTTTACAAGATTCCAACGTAATTCAAAACATAATCAGTTTTTTACCTGTAAAAAATTCTGATGTGGTGGTAGAAATTGGACCTGGCCGAGGAGCACTAACCAAATTATTACTGGAAAAACTCGACAAATTAACCGTAATAGAGATAGATAACGACTTATTCGCGCAATTGAAGTATTTGCCCCATGCACAAAAACTTATTGGCATTAACGAAGATGTCCTGCAGGTGGATTTTTCTCAGTTTGGCGAAAAACAATATATTATCGGTAATTTGCCTTATAACATTTCTACACCCTTGCTATTTCATTTATTATCCTATCGCCACTTAATTCAGGACATGATATTTATGCTGCAAAGCGAGGTTGTTAATAAGATTATTGCCCCTGCTAATAGCCCAAATTATGGCCGTCTAAGCGTAATGTTTCAGTGCTACTGTCAAGTTGAGCGTTTATTAGAAGTGCCGCCTGAATGTTTTAATCCTGTCCCCAAAGTTATGTCTGCAGTTATTTCACTACAGCCTAAAAAAATTACCCCGGCAGTTGATTTTTTTGCACTAGAAAAAATTACCGCTATGGCTTTTGCCATGCGCCGTAAAACGCTATTCAATAATTTTAAAGGTATACTTGCCCAACAAGATTGGGAGCATATCGGCATAGCTAGCACCATGCGCGCACAAGAACTTGTAATTGAGGATTTCATAAAAATTGCGAAATATGTTATAAAACTAGAATAATAATTGCTGTGAAAGGAGGCCTGCTTTGTTCTACAATAATAAGCGCACGGAACCAAAAAAAATCGCTCGTACTAAGCTATTTTCGGTATTAAGACCAGAAACTCTTTTATCTGATCCTAAAAGAAGTGAAAATATCAAAACTATAAAAATAAACTTGGGCTTCAGCGAGAGTGATTTTGCGCAACTAGTACAGCCCCTACTCAATGAGGTTGCTATCGGTTGTCAATTATTACCCTCTACCGAGCATAGATTTTATGCTGCACTCGGGGGATTATTAGATTTTGCAATTTACCGCGCACACGCCGCGATGCTCATCTTTAGGCAATCGATTCTTCCGCCCGATACACATGACTTATCTACAGAACAAACTCTTTGGGCCTACGTATTAGTAACTGCTAGTTTGCTGCGTGGATTAGGTATAATTTGCACAGACTACAAAGTAGATTGCTACCATAACAATGGTTTTTATACCGGGCTATGGCAACCGCTTTGGGAGCGCTTTTTAGACCGTTCGACATGTTATACATTTGATTTTCATTCCGAAGATACTGAAAATTTAAAGGCTTATATTACCCCATTTTTAGCACGGCTGTGGATGCCAGCCACGGGATTTAATCTGATAGCCGCCAATCCAGAAATGTTTTTAAATTGGCTAAAGTTACTACAAGAAGAAAATGATGGCCTGAACATCCTACAAGCCATTTTAGAGCGAGCAGAAGCCATCGCATGGCAATACTTCGCAAAAATTGCTTGTGCTGGCTTGCCGGCCGGCTTTAATCCAGATTACAACCGCTTATCATCCTTCAGCCAGCCAAGTGATAATCAAATATCATTGGACCTAATTGGCGTGCAGTTTTTATTATGGCTGAAAGAAAATTTGGCTAGAGGCAATCTTGCCCTCAATGAAAACCATTTAAAATTTACCACTGAGGGCTTAAGCATCGATGCTGAAATTTTTAAACTGTTCTGCCAACAAAATAGTCAATTTAAAAATTGGCGTTTGATTCAACAGGGAGTTATCAGCTTAAATCTTCACGACAAAGACCTCCTCAATAAAGATGTTGTGCTCTTAACCAAGGCAGGTTTAATCTTGCCTAAAGAGGTCATAGTTAAACAAGGCAACAACCTGCATAAGCTCAAAATTCAAGCCTTGGCTCTCAATGTCGATAATAACTGGAAAAAAGTTGCGCAAGAAAAACATCTCAATCTTGATATTTTAACCAAACGCTTAAGTGCTAAAGGCAAATTTGAGCAATTAAGCGAATCTCTAAAAAATCAATTCAAATATGAATAGATATGCTATTGGTGATGTGCAAGGACACTACGATGGCTTGCAAAGATTATTAGATAAATTAGGTGCTGTTGATGAGCTATGGTTTGTCGGGGATTTGATTAATCGCGGCCCAGATTCCTTGGCAGTACTACGTTTTTTAAAAAACCTGCAACCAGCCCCAAAAATTGTCTTGGGAAACCATGATCTGTATTTACTTTATCTAGTTTACGCTAAAAATCCGCGCCGCGGACCGGACAACTTAGATGCTATTTTAAGCGCACCTGATTGTGATGAATTATGTGATTGGCTGCGCACAAGAGATCTTCTGATCGAAGATCAAAACCTCAACCTCGTTATGACTCATGCCGGACTCGCTCCAATGTGGAGCTTAGAAAAAGCGAGGGCAATTAGCCAAGAATTAAAGCTTATGTTGCACTCCGGCAATTATCATGACTATTTCAACCATTTTTTTGCTAAACGACCTGCGGTGTGGAGTGACGAATTACAAGGAAGAGAGCGCTGGTTAGTCGCTCTAGATTACTTAACCAGGATGCGCTTTACCACTGCGCAAGGAGTTTTAGCTTGGGGCTCTAACGGCAACATATCCCAAGCCTGTGAGCATACTTATCCTTGGTTTGTCTGTCCAACACGTCAAATGTGGCCAGCAACTTTGATATTTGGCCATTGGGCCGCTTTGATGGGTAAAACTGGTTTCTTTAAATTTCAAGCCGTAGACACAGGCTTTGGCTGGGGTGGCTTATTAACCGCGCTTAACCTAGAAAGTCTACAAAGAATCCAAATTTGAATAAAGGTTTTGAGCATAGTTAAGTCAGCTAATGCTTTGCAATACTAAGTTATGCGCGGCAAAAATTCTTTTAAACGTTGTTGTTCTTGTTCATTAAAACCCTCTACAGAATGTAATTCTTTATCATCTAATAAATTTTGATACAAAAGTTCAGCTCCCTCTCTCAAGAAATTCTTCTAACAACCGATCTGCTGCATCGTAAGCCCTACAAAATCCCACTCTATTGCATAGTATAAAATTGTAATATTGTAGTTTTCTAGCAATAACTAGGAGATGAAAATGAATACTATTACTGATATAGAGGTGTACTGTGCCACATAAT
>Ga0214917_10000931_pt1 | contig 38247 bp, 36 predicted proteins | sample LL_1208_BB_MetaG_FD_177983 | JGI IMG/M metagenome (GOLD analysis project Ga0214917, IMG submission 177983) | Freshwater microbial communities from Lake Lanier, Atlanta, Georgia, United States - LL_1208_BB | ecosystem: Environmental > Aquatic > Freshwater > Lake | place: USA: Georgia | collected... | reverse complement strand
TTCAGAATCTGCGGAGCGAGCAACCGCCACAAATCACGGGGAAGGCGGAGTTTGGCTGGAAAGAAAATCAGAATTTCCTGTGGCAAAACCGGCTCGAAATCGGTGAGTTCCGGGTGGGACAGGTTGGGTATCACCGCTTCGTCATGCCTTGGGTGACGGACGGGAAGAGATGGATGGTCCAAGGGGTGAAATTGGACGCCGTGGCGGGAGGGTCCCTTGAGGTTCAGTTGGCCTACGATGGGAAAGCGGACCTCAAGGGAATATTGAAAAGCGATCTGGATCCGAAGGGGTTGGCGCCGTTCTTTGGATCCGGAGCAGTACCGTTTTGGGAGAGTTTGAATTTTTCTTCCCCTCCGAAAATCGAAATGAAAATTACAGGAGCCGGCATGGCGACTGATCTGGTTCGGCTCGACGGCGGAGTGGAAGCGGGGGGACTGGTTTACAAGGGAGTGGAGATGAATCACCTGCAGGCGGACTATGTTTTTGCCGATCGGGAGATCAGCGTGAAAAATCTAAAGGTCAGTTCCGGGGGAGGGGAAGCGACGGCAAAATTCACGATGGATTGGAAAACGTGGCTGGCAGATTTTCAAGAGATGCAGTCTACCCTTCCGGTACAGAAGTTTATTCCGATCTTTGGGAAAAAATTCCAGAAAACGATGGAACCTTATGATTTTCTCGAACGTCCTCTGATTACTCTTCGGGGATTGATTGATCTGGATGAAAGAGAGAGATCGAACATGTCAGCGCTGGTGAAAACTGCTGAAGGGTTGAACTATGTTGTGGCGGGTCGATCCCTGCGTTTCACAGAAGTTGAGGTGGGGGTGGATGTGACCGGCAGGAAGGTGGTGGTCCAGACGAAAAAGGACAAACCGGCGAAAGTGTGGGGAGGGAAAGTCACCCTGAGAGTCGAAACGGACGGAGAGAAGAAGACCCAAACAACGGAAGCCCAGATGGAGAAAGTGGATTTTGAGCCTTTGGTAAAAACCTATTTTGGGACGGTCGGGTATTCCGGGGAATTTGGGGGGAAATTTCGGCTGAGCGGAACCGCCAAGGACTGGCGGAGCTGGTCTGGGGAGGGGCGCTTTACCGTCGATAAGGGGGTTTTGCCGGGAATGGGGGCTTTTGCCCAGGCGATGAATGCGCCGGCCGAATGGATGGGGTTAAGCGACCAGAATGCGGAAATGGATTGCCGATTGGACAAAGGGAAACTGGATGTCCGCCAGCTCAACATTGAATCCACCCTGGTCGTCACAACCGGTCACGGAGTTTACGACATTGAGAAGGACCAACTGGAAGGATTTCTTATGCGGCAGAATCTTCGCGGACCTGCCGGCGTCCCTTTTTTCTTTGTGAGTCAAATGTTCCAGTATGAGGGAAGTGGCTCCCTGAAAAATCCGGTTTGGAAGCCGAGAAACTTCGACGAGAAGTGAGTAAGGGAAAATCAAAAACCCGGTACGGTCTTCATACCTCCGTGGCAGGAGGATTGGGAGAGATGATGAAGCGCGTTCGGGCCATGGGAGAGAATGCGGCGCAGATCTTTGTGAAGAGTAACCGCCAGTGGAACATGGCCGAGCTGGATGAAAAAGAAGCCGAGGAGTTCCGGCATGAAAAAAAGAGACAAGACTTATGGGTCTGTGCCCATGCGGGATATCTGATCAATGTGGCCGGGGAGGCGGGGATCCGGACAAAATCAATCCGATCCCTGGCTCAGGAAATCCGCCGAGCGGAGGAGCTGGGGTTGGAGGCAATCGTGGTGCATTGCGGAAGCCGAGGGGAAACGGATCCCGCGGAAGCCCGCCGGAGGGCGGTGGCCGGATTCAACCAAGCGATTGAAGTCTCGGGTACCCAGCGAATTCGGGTTGCGTTGGAAAACTCGGCGGGGCAGGGCTCATCGCTAGCCCGGGACATGGGGGAATGGGGGGAATTGGTCGGGGGGCTTCCAAAAAAGAGGAGGGCGGCTTGCTTGGATACGGCACATGCCTTTGCCGCCGGGTTTGATTTGCGCACTGCGGAGGGCCGGATTTGCTTACGGTCGGAAATGGAGGAAAAAATCGGATTGGAAAACCTGGTGGTGATTCACGCGAATGATTCCAAAACGGATTGCGGTTCAGGAGTGGACCGGCATGAACATTTGGGACATGGAAAAATCGGGGGCCCGGCATTACGGGCTTTTTTAAGAGATCCGGCATGGCGAGGAATCACAAGGATTGGCGAGCTCCCTCCCGGGGAAAGGGAGGATCGTGAAAACCTGAAGTTTCTCCGGGGGTGTCTGCCCTCGACTTAAGTTGTTCAAACCTTCCAAAAGATGGTAAAGATTCGAGAATGAAGGCATCCGATCTGCGGGGCATCCTGACTTACATCCCGAGTTTTCGGGACAAACTTTTCGTGCTCAATGTGGACAGTGCCGTTCTTGAGGACGAAAGAGCGGCGAGCCTGTTTCTGGATATTTCGGTTTTACGGAGCCTGAACATCCGGGTCGTGCTTGTTCACGGAGCCAGCGCCCGGATCAAAAAGATGGCGACGGAAATCAAGGCGAAGGTTTCTGATTTGGACGGGTTGGGGGTGACGGATGAGGCGACGTTGCGGGTAGCCGAAAGGGCGGCGAATTCGTACAGCCATGACATTCTTCAAAATCTGGCCGACGTGGATCTCCGGGGCGCGGTGACCAATGCAGTGATCGCTCATCCTGCTGGGATTCTCGGGGGAGTGGATCAGCTTTGGACTGGTCGGGTGGAAAGGGTCGATACACGGTTTTTGGAGACCTTGCTCGAAAACGGGATCATTCCCGTCATTCCGCCGATGGGGGTGGATGGGGACGGCCGGACGTACCGGGTGAATTCAGACGGGGTGGCCTTGGAAGTGGCGGAGGCATTGAAGGCAGAGAAGCTGATTTTCCTGACGGGTAGCGGTTCCCTGCCCATGAACGGCAAGAAGCCGGCCCAGCTTTCCGTGGAAGAGGCGACGGAATGGCTGAAAAAGAAAAAAGGCGAATTGAGCGGTGAGATGGCTTCGAAACTGGAGCACGGGTTGCGGGCCTGCAAGGAAGGGGTCAGCCGGGCCCATATTCTCGACGGCTTGGCGGATGATGCCCTCTTGGAGGAACTATTCTCGAGTGAGGGTGTGGGGACGATGGTCTATGCCGACGAATACACGGAAATCCGGAAAGCGATGAAGAAGGATGTCCGTTCGATTATGCGGTTGATCGGAAGTTCGGTGGCGGCGGAGGAACTTGTCAAACGGACAAGGACTGAAGTGGCGTCTGCGATCTCGGATTACAGCGTGTTTGAAATTGATGGGAACATGGTGGGGTGTGTCGCGGTCCATCCCCTCGAGGGAAAAATGGCGGAGATGGGATGCCTGTTTGTTGCCTCCGGTCACGAGAATAGCGGGATCGGGAGGAAACTGATGCTTTATGCTGAGAATCGGGCGAAGGAATTGGGGATGAAAAAGCTTTTGGCCCTTTCTACGCAGGCGTTCAACTATCTGCAGAGCAAAGGGGGGTTCAGCGAGGGGGCGATGGAGATGTTGCCGGCGGAGAGAAGATCCTCGTACGAAGCCAGCGGGCGGAACTCGAAGATTCTCTACAAAGATCTTTCTTAAGTTCCGGACGGGCGGAAAACGGCGAGCAGGGTGATCCCCGCCACGATCAGGCTGATTCCAATGATTTGTACCTGAGAAAGTTGCCGAAGTTCCTGACGAAAGAGGATTCCGACGAGGATGGGACCCGCAACGATGAGGCTATTCGTCAGGCTGGAGGCCTGAGCCAGGCCGAAGTGACTGCCCACGTATCCGAAGCTCAGGAAGACGAGAGGGGACACCAGAAGGGTTGCAACCAGGACGATGGATTGTTTTTTTTCCCACCAAACCGTTCCGAGGGTATCGGTCAAGGTGCTGAGGGTGGCGCAGATGGCCACTGCGACCCAAGGAGAAAGGAGAAGATTTTTCATCCTGGAGGCCAGGCGAGATGGCGTCCTCCGAGAAGATGGAGATGGAGATGGGGAACTGTTTCCCCCCCATCGGGTCCGTTATTGATTACCAGGCGGTAACCCGTTTTATCGAGTTGGAGTTGACGGCTGACGCGTTGCGCGGCGAAGAAGAGTTGGCTGAAAACAGGGCTGTCCTCGGAAGGAACAGAAGCGTGCCGGGCATGGTGCTTTTTCGGGACAATCAGGATATGAACGGGGGCTTGGGGGGCGGCATCGCGGAAGGCAACGGTATGATCATCCTCATAGACGATGTCAGCGGGCACCTCGCGATCAATGATGCGCTCGAATATCGTCTTGGCCATGGGGCCGACTACCAGATGGTGAGTTCGAGCAGGGAGGGGCTGAGGTTCCGGGCGCGGGCTCGGATGAAATGGACGATTTCGTCATTGAGTTTCTGGCAGGAGGTGCGCCATGAGGCTGAGCCGGTGAGGGCAAGAACACAGGAACGAAGCCCTTCGAGTCGGAGAGCGGAGGCTAGGGAGGAGACTTTTTCGTCCAGAAGAGAGGCGAGTTGCTGGTAAAAAAGGATTTCCAAGGGGGCCTGTTGGGCAAGGGTGGCGAGGTTGATCGAGGGGGCAGAGGAGACGAGCTCAAAGTGCCGGGCGATCGCAGGGCAACCGATGCCTGTCAGGGAGCGGCGGAGGATGAGCTCGAGTGTTTCTCTTTCGATTTTTGGGTGTTTGAAATCGTGGCGAAGGTAGTGAAGGACGGCTCGGGCCACATCGGTGGCGAGTGGCCATGCTTGGTGACCGGCCCGAAGGGCGGCTTTTTCGATCGAAAGGATCAACCAGGCCTCGTTGAGGCGGGTCGGGGATGCGCCCGGGATGGATACCAGGGGCAGGAGCTCAGAGATATTTTTTTTAGCGGGCACCGAGATTTTTTACTTCGCTGACAAAATCACGGGCATCCCGGAACTGGCGGTAGACCGAGGCAAAGCGGACATAGGCGACATCATCCATCTTTTTGAGGGAGTCCATGATTTTTTCCCCGATGGCCGTAGTGGGGATTTCCCGACCATACTTTTGTTCGAGTTCTTCCATGATTTTATCGACGGTCTTTTCGATCAACTCGGGACTGACGGGGCGTTTTTCGCAGGCTTTTTGAAAGCCCAGCACAAGTTTGCGGCGGTCAAAAGGCTCGTACCTGCCATCCCGTTTCACGGCACGAAGGTCTTCCCGTTCAATTTCCTCGTAGGTGGTAAAACGATGATTGCAGGATAAGCACTCCCGACGGCGCCGAACCACCGCTCCGTCTTTCCACGGGCGGGAATCAATGACCTTGTCTTCTTCTGCATTGCATTTAGGGCATTTCATACAATTCCTTGTGTTCGGGACAACCTACAAGTAGGTCGTATGGGGTCAATTAAATTTTATACATAAAAACGTATTTTTGCATATAAAGTCATTGTTCTTATATAAGCCTAAGTAGCTATCCACAAATGGTATATGGATTTAATAGTTAGGAACCTGCAACACCCTAGTGCTGGGGGTGAAATTTTTTGGCCCTACAGGTGGTAGGTCAGTGAGTGGAGGAATTGTTATCTTCGGACGACAATTGGTTGTGTCGGATGCCTTCGGAAACAATGAGCCAAATTATGATTCCGCCACACAAGGCGAAAGCAGCCAGAAGAAAAATCAGGCCCAAACCCGTGTGTCCCTCATCCATCGTTCGACCTTAGAGCGGATGGGGCATTTTTGTCATCCCTGAATTATCGGAAAGGAGTCGGGTTTGTCTGGGAAGGATCTCTGGGGCAGAGTGGAGGGGTGAGTCCACTGCAGGAAAAATTTCTTCAATTGAAACAGGACCGGAAAGCCGTGGTTTTGGCCCACAACTATCAACCCAAGGAAATTCAGGAAGTGGCGGATTATGTCGGGGACTCGCTGGGGTTGAGCTATGAAGCCCAAAAAGCCCGGGGGGATATGATTCTTTTTTGCGGAGTTCATTTCATGGCGGAAACAGCGAAAATTGTGAATCCCGAAAAAAAGGTTTTCATGCCTGACCTGCAGGCAGGCTGCTCGCTGGCTGATTCCTGTCCGGCCGACAAACTGAAGGATTATCTCTCTGCCCATCCGGGGCTTTACGTCGTTTCGTATGTGAACTGCACGGCGGCGGTCAAGGCACAGAGCGACGTGATCTGCACCTCGGGAAATGCGGAGAGGATTGTGCAAAAAGTCCCGGAGGACCGGGAGATTCTTTTTCTTCCCGATCGCAATCTTGGGGACTGGGTCATGCAGAAAACGGGGAGAAAAATGAGGTTGTGGGACGGGGATTGTTATGTGCACATGGAATTCACGGCATCGTCGATCGACTGGATTCGCAAGGAGCATCCGGAGGCGTTGGTGGTGGCCCATCCGGAATGCACCCGGGGGGTCCGGGCTTTGGCGGATGAAGTGTGTTCAACAGAAAAGATGGTCGGGTACTGCCGGACCTCGCCCGCTCGTTCCTTTATTATCGTTACAGAAGAAGGGATGTTGCATCGCCTTCGCAGGGAGATGCCAGACAAGCAGTTTTTTGCGGGACCGACCGACCGATGTGCTTGTGCCGAATGCCGATACATGAAGATGAACACTTTGGAAAAGGCTTTCCTGGCTCTCGAAAGGTTGTCCCCTGAACTAACCCTTCCCGATGAGGTCATTGAAAAGGCCAGAGATCCCATCGAGCGCATGCTTGAATGGAGTCGTAACTAGTTAATAAGTAGAATTTTAGTATCCATATAGATTATCGAAAGGGGTATGAAGGATTTGGCTGGGCAGGGAGGCGTAATTCGCTAGAACTTTTTACGCAATCTCATGAAAATAAGTGATTCATGCAAGGTCGCCATCTGGGCCCTTTGGGTGGCTTTGGGGATGGCTTTTGCCCAGACCCAAGAAGCTCCGGAATCGGTGGAACCCCCCCTACAGATCACCTCGGATGGGGCTAATCGCTATGAGGGCGGAATTTATTATGCAAAGGACAATGTCGCCGTCAGTTATGGCGGAGATGTCCTCATGGCGGATGAGGTTCATTTCAATCCCCAAACCAAAGAGGCAACCGCCAAGGGCAATGTCCGGCTATATATGTTGGATCAGATTTATCGTGGGGATTTGCTGACTTATAATTTTCGCACCAAAAAAATACTTTCGGAAAAATTCCGCTTTTTGGACGGGAAAATGATGGTGGAGGGTTCCTCCATCAACACTCCGGAGATCGGTCGCTATGAAATCGGTGGGGGAGACTACAGCACGGATAACCGGGAAACCCCGGGCTGGAAAACCAAGGCTTCCTCGGTGACGATCTATCCCGGAGACAAGACAATCGTGGAAAATTCGGTGGCATATTTCGGGGACGTGCCGTTTTTCTATTTTCCCTATCTGAGCCTTTACGAGAGAGATGCGGGGGATTCGCCGAGCATTTCCTTCGGTTCGGTTTCCCGGCTCGGCATGTATGCGTTGGGGTCTTATCGCTTCGCGATGACAGACAAATTGAAAGGGGAGGTAAATGTGGATTACTACGGGCGACGTGGTTGGGCAGGTGGGGCCATGGTCTCTTATGAAACGCCTGCCAAGGATTTAAAAGCCGGTCAACGACCTACCGAGATTTCCTTGCGTGGTTGGTACATCAACGACCGCGGGTATCAGATTTATGAAGGAGATTCGGAAAGACCGACCGCCTCCGCCCCGCCCCGGGGACGATACTGGTTCCCTTACAGACACAACACCACGATCATGAAGCTCGGCAACCCGGCTGTGGACAGGGATCCGGCGTTTGACACCCCGTCTCTGACCTCCCGTTCCCATCTTAATGTCTTGAGCGACGCCTACGTGACGCAGGATTTCTTTGCGGATGATTATATTCGCGACCAGCAACCCAACACCTATCTGGACGCGATGTATCAAGACCCGAACTTTACGGTGACCGTCAACGGTCGCACGCAGATTAACAATCTTTTCCAGACGCAGCAGCAAAAGCCCAACGCGAAAATTGAATTCAAAAGGCAGGCGATTCCCGGAACTTATGATGAGAAGGAGTTGCTCAAAAACCCGGATGAAAATCCCGGGCTTTCCTACGAGGGCGAATCGAGCGTCGGCTATGTCGGGAACCAGTGGAATCAGGTTTCCAATCAAACGGATTATACGGCCATCCGCTATGACTCATACCATCAGCTTCTTTATCCCCGGCAATATTTTGGGTGGTTGAACCTGACTCCCAAGGCAGGCGTTCGCGGAACGGTTTATACACGGGACAATTTAGTCGCAGGGAGTGCGACGCAAAACACCCAAGGCGGATCTGGTTATAACGTTGGAAACAATGCGAATTTATCCGACACCTCCCTTTTGCGTTATGTTTTTAATCTCGGCATGGATGCTTCAACCAAGGCATACGCCACTTACAGCGACATCAAAAACAAGGCTTTGGCCATTGACGGAGTCCGTCATGTTTTCGAGCCTTTTCTCCAAGCTGCCTACATTCCTCAACCAAACGTCCGACCAAAAGAATTTTCCGGTTTCGACAGTCGGGTGAACACGACGGAGTCTCAGCCCCTCAATTCCACCCTCTATAACTCGATCGATTCGATTGATAAAATGCTGATCTTTCGGCCCGGGATGATGAACCGCGTGATGACCAAACGAGAGGGGGTGCCTTATGAATTGGCTAATTGGAAGATTTATACAGACTACCAACCCATCCGCCCTGAACTATCCAGTCTGAATTTCACCACAGTCCAAACCCCAGAAACGATCTCCTCCTCGATTCCTGAAATTTACAACGAGTTGAACATCATGCCGGTTCCGTGGTGGACGGGAAAGTTGGGGTCGACAACCGCCATCAGCGGAAATGGATTCAACTCTATCAATTTGGGGAGCACCTGGCAGGTCATGCCGGCCCTGGAATTGGGCGGGAGCTACTCGTATCTCGATAGCTTTGCCTATATGGATGCCTTGACGAACCAGATTCTCACGGACACCCAGACCAGTCTGATCAACGGAACCGCAAGCTATCGTTTGAACGAAAGCTGGTTTGTGAATGCCGGAGTGACCTATTCCATCGATCCCTCGCTCCTGCAGCAGATAAACTTCGGCATTTACCGAGATATTGGAAACTGGGTTCTGGGGGCGCAAGTGGCGAACCGCCAAAACGACGGAGGTCCTTCGGAATTTGTGGCTTTGGCAACCCTAACTCTAAAGGCTTTTCCGGACCTTCCGCTCGGATTTAACCAGTCTCCGACTAGCTCAGGGGTGGGCATGACCGGGGCGCAATAAAGTCATTTAGCCCAAGGGAAGAAACACGGATGAAATTATCGATCATTGGATCCGGATACGTCGGGTTGGTCACCGGGACCTGTTTGGCGGAGGCGGGGCATACCGTCATCTGTGTCGACAACAATCAGGCGAAGGTCAAGGAACTGCAGGCGGGGCGGATTCCTATTTATGAACCAGGGCTGGAGGATTTGATCCGGAGGAACGTCCAGCTCAAGCGTCTTTCCTTTACGGCCTCAATAAAGGAGGCCGTTGAAAATTCCGAAGTGATCTTTATTGCGGTGCCGACCCCTCCGCAGGAAGACGGTTCGGTGGATCTCAGTTACGTGGAGCATGTGGCCAGGGAAATTGCCGAGGTCCTCCCTGGATATCGGATCATCGTGGACAAAAGCACGGTGCCTGTGAAAACCGGTGAGCATGTGACGGAAACGATCCGACGCTACTGCCGCAAGGGGGTGGAATTTGACGTCGTCAGCAATCCTGAGTTTCTCCGAGAGGGGAGTGCCGTGGCGGATTTACAGAAACCCGACCGAATTGTCATCGGGGTAGCTTCGGACAGGCCGGTGGCTGCGATGAAGGCAATCTACGAGCCCTTCAAGGCACCCATCATGATCACCGACTTGAATAGTGCGGAATTGATCAAGCATGCGGCGAACAGCTTTTTGGCTCTGAAGATCACTTATATCAATCTGGTGGCGGCGGTATGTGAGGCCAGCCAAGCCAACGTTACCCAGGTGGCGGAGGGGATGGGGTCGGACGCAAGGATCGGACGGGCCTTTCTGAACGCCGGTTTGGGATATGGAGGATCCTGTTTCCCGAAGGATGTGAGCGCGTTTATCCGGATTGCGGAGGAGTTGGGCGTCGATTTCGGGCTGATGCGGGAAGTGGAAAAGATCAACGCATCCATTCCAGAAAGATTCCTGAAAAAACTGCGCAGTTCCCTTTGGGTGATGAAGGACAAAAAGGTCGGCCAGTTGGGTCTCGCCTTTAAGGCGAACACGGACGATGTACGTTCCAGCGTGGCGATTGAACTGGCCAAACGGATGGTGGCCGAAGGAGCTATTTTGCGGTGTCACGACCCGAAGGGCGGAGAAAAAGCCCGGGAACTTTTACCCCAAGGGGTCGAGATTGTGTCAGATGCCTATCAAGTGGCAGAGGGGGCGGATGTTCTTATTGTGGCGACAGAGTGGCCGGAATATCGTTTACTGGATTGGCACAAAATCAAAAACTCCATGCGTACTCCACGAATCTTTGACGGCAGAAACCTTCTCAACCCAGCGGAAATGAAGTCTCTGGGGTTCGAGTATACGAGCGTCGGGCGTTGAAGCCGCGCGTCACGATCGTTCTCGGCCTCCAATGGGGGGACGAAGGCAAGGGTAAGATTCTCGATGTGATGGCGGCGGAAGCCGATTGGGTTTTGCGGGCCCAAGGAGGAAACAACGCGGGGCATACCGTGGAAATCGGGAAGGAAAAGTATGTCCTCCATCTGGTGCCCTCCGGAATCCTGCGCTCGGATGTTTCCTGCCTGATTGCCGGAGGAGCCGTGGTGGATCCAACCGGATTAGTCAAAGAGATTGAAGGGCTCACGAAAAGGAGGATTCGCACGCGGGGCCGTTTACATTTGGCGGCGCAGGCCCATCTGGTTCTTCCGCATCACCGGGCCGTCGATCAGGGTTCGGAAAAACGGAGGGGGCATGGAAAGATCGGGACAACGGGACGGGGGATCGGACCCGCCTATTCGGACAAGGCGGCCCGGATAGGATTACGAGCGGGGGAACTGGCCCTTCCAGCAAAAGAGCTCGGCCGGAGAATCCGGGAACGGGTGGCGGCCCATAATCATGCAGCGACCTCCCAAGGTTGGGAAAAAATTTCAGCCACACGGACGATCCGGGAAATCGGGCAGGCGGCTCGCATTCTGCGGCCCTATTTGGCTGATGGGGTGATGTTGGCCCATCAGGCGGTGGCTTCCGGAAAGCGGATTCTGATTGAAGGAGCTCAGGGAACATTTCTCGATGTGGACCACGGTACGTATCCTTTTGTCACCAGTTCACACTGCACGGCGGGTGGGGCTTGTACGGGAACAGGGGTTCCACCGACGGCCATTCACCGGGTGGTGGGGGTTTTGAAGGCATACACAACTCGGGTCGGGGGAGGTCCCTTTGTCACGGAAGATGGAACTTTGGGGCATCTTTTGCACGGCATGGGCAGGGAGTTTGGATCGACCACGGGCCGGGCACGACGGTGCGGATGGTTTGACGCGGTGTTGGTTCGACGGGCGGTCCAATTGAACGGGGTGACCGAGATGGCGATCACCAACCTCGACGGTCTGGATGGACTCGAAAAAATTCCCGTCTGTGTTGGCTACCGTCTCAACGGAAAAATTTTCAAGGAACCCCCCGTCGAGGCATCCGCCTGGGCCAAGTGCCGTCCTGTGTACCGGGTTTTCGAAGGCTGGTGCGAGCCGACCACGGAAGCCAGACATTGGAAGCAGCTTCCCCGTAAGGCGCGTACTTATCTTTCTGCAATTGCAGAAATGGTCGGGGCCCCGCTGGGGATTATTTCTGTCGGGGCCGGTCGGGATCAGACTTTCCGGCATGGCTAAAGAAAACCCAGTTTCTTCGATTCCCAAGCATGTCGCCATTATCATGGACGGCAACGGGCGTTGGGCTCAAAAGCACCACTTGCCTCGGTTAAGTGGGCATGAAGCAGGACGGAAGTCGGTCAAGGAGGTGGTACAAGCCGCGATTCATCACGGGATCCGTTATCTGACACTGTACGCCTTTTCGGTTGAAAACTGGCAGAGGCCACGCGAAGAGGTGCAGGGATTGATGGGGTTGCTTCGTGGTGTTCTCCGTGAGGAGTTGAAGGAAATGGGGGAACAGGGGATCCGGCTTCGCATGATCGGAAGAAAGCAGGACCTTCCCGAAGCGGTACGGGAGGAACTGGAGGTGGCAATGGAAGACACCAAGGGAAACACGAAACTCAATCTGATTCTGGCCCTCAGCTACGGATCACGTGTGGAAATCACGGAAGCCGTTCAAGCGGTGGCACGGGAAGTGAAGGCCGGCGTGTTGGATCCCGAAGCAATAAGCGAAAAGACCGTGTCGGATCACCTCTATACCCGGGAGATTCCGGATCCGGATCTTCTCATCCGCACCAGTGGGGAGATGAGGATCAGCAATTTCATGCTTTGGCAGATTTCCTATGCGGAAATTCATGTCACCCCTGTCCTCTGGCCTGATTTCGGGAAAAAGGAATTTGAACTGGCGCTGGCTGATTACGCCGCCCGTGAACGACGTTTTGGGGGGGTCTGAATATGTTCGGATGGCGCCTCCTTTCTTCGCTTCTTCTTTGGGGAATCGTTCTTGCCTTGGTCACCCTGCGTTACACCACCGGGGTTTTCCTGTTAATCGCCGTGGTGGGGTTGGCGGCTCAAAGAGAGTTTTATCTTTCCCAGCGGGCGGCGGGGAGGACGGTTTTCCTGAAAAACGGCTTGCTGGCGGGAGGTCTCCTGTACGCCGCGACTTTCTTTTCCGTCATATCCCCATCCATTGGCTTTCCCGCGGCTTTCTCCGGCGAAGCAATTCTGGTCTTGCTGGTGATTTTGGGGGCTTTGACGAGGAGAGTCTTTCATTCAAAAATCGAGGGAGCGACGGAAGCGATGGCGTTGACGTTATTCGGATTCTTTTATGTCCCGTATCTTCTGAATTATGCCACGAAAATTCTTTTTTCCACGCCGAGCGGCCATGGGTTTGAACTGCTGACTTATGCGGTGGCCGTGACCAAATTCACGGACGTGGGGGCCTATGTCGCGGGGAAACTTTTTGGGAGGCATAAGATGAGTCCGGTGATCAGCCCCAAAAAAACTTGGGAGGGGCTGGTGGGAGGCGTGCTTGCGGCGATGCTGACGAGTCTTGGCCTAATTCATTTTTTCCCTGATTCGCTCGGAGTATTGAACGGCATTCACGGGTGGATTCTGGGGGTTGGGTTGGCGGGGGTCAGTGTCATCGGGGATTTGGGTGAATCCGTCGTGAAGAGGGACGCCCACGTGAAAGACTCGGGGCAGTTTCTCCCGGGGATCGGCGGCGCTTTGGACTTGGTCGACAGTCTTCTTTTCAGCCTTCCGGTTTTTTACGGTTACATCATTCTTACGGGCCGAGTATGAAACGCGTCATTTTATTGGGTTCCAGCGGATCGATCGGGGAGAGCACATGCAAAGTTGCTCGGGCTTTGCCCGAGAAGATGAAAATTGTCGGGTTGGCAGTTGCCAAAAGCACGGATCGCCTGTTGGAACAGGCTCAGGAATTCGGAGTGAAGGCCTTGGCCGTTTCGGATTCACAGGCGGCGGAAAACGTGAAGAGCCGTTTGCCTTCTGGGGCCAAGTTCTATTCCGGATCCGATGGGTTGACCCGGATGGTGGAGGAAACTCAGGCGGACATGGTTTTGGTGGCGATTGTCGGAACGGCGGGGTTGGCACCGGCCCTGGCGGCGTTGGAAAGCGGAAAAGATTTGGCAGTGGCCAGCAAAGAAATTCTCGTTTTGGCGGGCTCGGCGGTGATGGCGGAGGCAAAAAAGAGGGGAAAGCAGATTTTGCCGGTGGATAGCGAGCATAACGCAATTTTTCAGTGTCTTCAGGGGGCCAATGGCAAGGAAGTCCGCAAGGTCATTCTAACTGCATCCGGCGGACCGTTCCGTCAGAGCAGTTCCCAGGAAATGGAAAAAGTCACGGTTGCGCAGGCTCTGAAGCATCCGACTTGGTCGATGGGGAAAAAGATCACCATCGATTCGGCCACGATGTTCAACAAGGGGCTAGAAATGATCGAAGCACACTGGCTCTTTGGGTTGCCGATGAGCCGGGTGGATGTGGTGGTGCATCCGCAAAGCATTGTCCACTCCATGGTCGAGTTTATCGACGGTTCAGTTTTAGCCCAATTGAGTGTGACCGACATGTGTTTCCCCATTCAATATGCCGTGACTTATCCGGAACGGATGCCCAGCGGGTTGCCTCCTCTCGACTTGGCCAAACTTGGCAACTTGAGCTTTGAGGCTCCGGATGAAAAAAGGTTTCCAGCCCTGCGATTGGCGAGAGAGGCAGGCGAAGCGGGGGGGACCCTACCCGGGGTATTCAATGCGGCGAATGAAGTGGCGGTGGAGGCTTTTCTTGAAGGACGGATTTCTTTCCCGAGGATCTGGGGAATGGTGGAATCCGTCATGCAGGAGCATCGGACCGAAAAGAATCCGAATTTGGAATCAATTGTGGCGGCGGATCAGTGGGCCCGGGTTCAGGCCAAAGCCCAGTTGGGAAGAGGGGCATGAACTTCCTGTCCTCGATCCCTTGGGTGGAAGTGGCGACGGTGTCCGGGACGATTGTCCTAGCCCTTTTTCTTTTTGGTCTGACGGTGGCGGTTCACGAATTTGGGCATTTCTGGGCCGCCCGAAAGGCGGGATTGGTCGTTGAACGATTTGCGATTGGGTTCGGGCCGAAGATCTATGGAAAAGTCGTGGACGGGGTGGAGTGGCAGATCAATCTTCTGCCTCTTGGGGGATTCGTGGCCCTTCCCCAGATGAGTCCGGCGGAGGAAATCGAAGGAAAAACAGAAAAGGAGGCAAACGACCTGCCTCCCGTCACTCCTGGAGCAAAGATTTTCACGGCACTGGCCGGGCCGTTGGCGAGTCTTGGGCTGGGGGTGGTTTGTGCGACCGGCGTCTGGATCTGGGGCGTGCCGACGAACATGACTTATCGGACCACCACCATCGGCTGGGTGGAGCCGGGGACACCGGCGGCCAAGGCGGGAATTCTTCCGGGGGATGTGATTCTCTCCATTGATCATCAACGGCCGGAAAGGTGGGCGGGGAGGCCGGGAGCGGTGGTCGAAAGCATTCTTCTGGGGACCGATCGCGAGATACTTCTGGAACTTGACCGGGATGGGAAAGAGATTGTGACCGCAAAGGTTTTGCCTGAACGAAACGCCGAAATGGAGGGGTTACGGCGACTGGGGTTCGAGATGTATCCGGCCCAACCGGCCCGGGTGGACCAAGTGATTGCGGGAGGTCCGGCGGAGCGTGGGGGCATTCGGCCGGGGGATATGATCCTCACTTTGGATGGGAAAAAAATCTGGAGCCCGGCAGCGGTCAAGGCAGCTGTGGAGGCGGGACACGAAGTCCTCGAACTGGGAATCCGCCGTTCCTCAGGAGAGGAAAGCAGGGTTCAGATCCACCCGGAAAAGGCGACGAACCGGAAAGAAAAGATGATCGGGGTGGTCTGGAAGCCGGGGGAAATCCAGGTCACCCACCCTACTCCCCAGGAGCAGGTGGCTTCGGCAGCCGGTTTGGTCGTTCGCACCTTGAGGGCTTTGGTGACTCCGGCTTCGAGCGTAGGTCTGCAACATCTGAGCGGGCCTTTGGGGATCTTTGAGAGGCTGGTGTCCCTTTTGCGGACGGATGCGCGGCAGGTTCTCTACTTCAGTGTGATTTTAAATGTGAATTTGGCGTTTCTGAATCTCCTGCCGATTCCGGTGCTGGACGGGGGACACATCCTGTTTTCCGTGGTCGAAGCGATCCGGCGGAAGCAGATGGAGGCCAAGGTGGTGTTGCGGATTCAGACCTGTTTTGTCGTTTTGCTGGCCGGATTCTTTCTTTTGGTGACGTATCATGATTCGATGAGATTGAAGAAACGTATGGAAAAACCCGTGGAAAGCGCTGAAATGCCCATCTTCGAGAAAAAAACGAAATGAAAAACTACTGTGCCAGCCCCTATCGATATCGCCGCCGTTCCACCCGGGAGGTGAGGGTTGGAAAAATCGGAATCGGGGGTCCAAACCCCATCCGAGTGCAAAGCATGATCACCTGTGACACGATGGATACGGCGGCATCAGTAAAGCAGACGCTGGATCTGGTCAAAGTTGGATGTGAAATCGTCCGCATTACCGCCCCGACGGTCAAGGACGCTGCGAATCTTCAGAGGATCAAAAAAGAGCTGATTGCAGCGGGTTGCGACGTGCCGATTGTGGCCGACATTCATTTCAAGCCGGATGCAGCAATGGAGGCCGCGCAGTGGGTCGAGAAGGTGCGCATCAATCCCGGCAACTTTGCGGACAAGAAGAAATTCGCCGTCCGGGAGTATACGGACGACCAGTACGCCGAGGAGCTGACCCGGATCGAGGAAACTTTCATTCCCTTGGTGAAGCTTTGTACGGAAAGAAAAATCGCGATTCGGATTGGTACGAATCATGGATCTTTGTCCGATCGCATCATGAATCGTTATGGGGATACCCCCCATGGGATGGTCGAGAGTGCCTTGGAATTTGCCCGGATCGCACGAAAGCAGAATTTCCATAATTTTCTTTTTTCGATGAAGTCTTCCAATCCCAAGGTCATGATTGAGGCGTACCGCCTGCTGACGGTGGCGCTGGCCAAGGAGGGGGAGGATTGGAATTACCCGCTGCATTTGGGGGTGACCGAGGCGGGTGATGGAGAGGATGGACGGATTAAGAGTGCGATTGGAATCGGTTCGCTGTTGCTGGACGGATTGGGGGATACAATCCGGGTGAGTTTGACGGAAGACAGCGTGCACGAGATTCCGGTTGGACGGGCGCTTGTTCAGTATCTTAAGGAAAGGGAGAAGGGTAGTTTCGATGCAGAGGAAAAGCTTTCCTACGATCCTTTTAGTTTCACGAAGAGGGCCACCACGAAGGTTCTAGTTGGAAAGATTGCGATCGGAGGGGAGGAGCCTCCAAGGGTTTTGGTTTCAGCGAAAGTGGAAGAGTCCTTGCGTCCGAGGTTGGCCCAGCTGGGGGATCTGGCGCCTGAACTGATCCATGAAAAAACACCGCTGATGGAAGTGGATCCGAGGAATGATGCGGAAATGAAGATCCTTGAGGAAAAGAAGGATGCGGTGTTGGTGGCGGTGAAAGACGGATTGGATTTGAACCCTGTTTCCGCCACCCGACTCCTGGCGGCGAGAATTCCGGCACGGCATCCGATTGTCCTGAAGGACACGCTCCATCCAGATGCGTCGGAAGGCGGTTTGAGTGGTTTGATCCGGGCGGCGGTGCACATTGGGGCGCTTCTTTGTGATGGAATTGGGGATGCCATTTTGGTTCGGGGGGAACCGGCCCCCGGGGCGTGTCTGAGACTCGGCTTTAATATTTTGCAGGCGGCGGGGAGCCGGATTTTCAAGACGGATTATGTAGCCTGTCCCTCCTGCGGCAGGACCCTTTTTGATCTGCAAAGCACCACAGCGAAGATCAAGGCTGCGACCTTGCATCTCAAGGGCGTGAAGATTGCGGTGATGGGATGCATTGTGAACGGTCCGGGGGAGATGGCCGATGCGGATTTTGGTTACGTCGGCGGGGCCCCCGGGAAAATCAATCTGTATGTCGGAAAAACTCCGGTGAAATTCAATATTCCCGAGGCCGAGGCGGTGGATCGATTAAAAGATCTGATTCGTGAGCATGGCAAGTGGGTGGATGCTCCGGCCGGCGGGGTGCCCGTACCTGCCTAAAGACTAAGTTGCCGCATCAGGGCGGCATGGGACTTGGGACGGCGGTGGGAGAGGTCATCCAATAAAGAGCGGGCGGTCCGACGGGCATCGTTGACTCCGAGGGTCTTCAAGACTGCGCGTTCAAAGCGTTCGACCAAATGTTGGTGGGGATCTTTTTTCCCTAGCCACTCGAGGGCGGATTGCAGGAGGTTGTGCAGGGATCCCAGGTCGGCGTCCGGTTCGGACACCTGTTCGATGACTTGGGAGAAGTAAGTGGCGGCAAGAAGACGTGCGTAGGAATGTCGCAATCCTCCATGGGTTTCCTTGACCCTGGCTTCTCGGAGGTGGTGGAGAGTTGTGCGACGGGAGGGCTCCCAGGAAAGGTCGCATTCATGAAAGAGGTCGAGATGGCCTTTGAGGGGGTTGCCCGGTTTGGCTGCCCCCCTTGCGAGGGTGCGAAGAACACCGTGGCGACGGGTCAACCAAACGGCCAACAGGCTCGTTTCTCCCTGGCGGCGGAGATAGAACAGAATCCCTTCATCCTGAAGTGGTTGGCTCACGTATCCCTACACTAACAGAAGAGGGCCCTGGGGTGGAATCGAGGGATGACTCAGGGGGGGGAAATGTGTAGAAAGTCGTGATGGCGACGGCCCGAGAGACGACGGTTGAAAAAGAGGCGAGTATCACTGGGATTTCCCTGCATAGCGGGGCAAAGGTCCGGTTGACGGTCAAGCCGGCACCGGCGGGTTCCGGATACCAGTTCCGGCGTATGGATCTGGCGGATCAACCGACCATTCCCGCTTTTTTGGAGAAAGTAAAACAGGTGGAACGGGCCACTACCCTAGCCGAAGGCAGTGTGAAGGTGAGCACAGTGGAGCATTTGTTGTCCGCCTTGCGGGGGCTGGAGATCGACAACGCATTGATTGAATTGGATGCGAACGAGCCGCCGATTGGGGATGGGAGTGCGGCACCATTCCTTGAGATGTTGGGGCAGGCCGGCCGGAAGGAACTGGATGCGCCTCGGGCGGTTTTTGAGATCCGGGAGCCGGTGTATGTAACCACTCCGGATGGAGGGTATATGGCTGCGTTGCCTCATGATGGATTCAAAATTTCCTGCACCAATGCGAACCACACTCCGCATCATACGCAGTTCCTGAGTCTTGAGATTGGGGCAAACAACTATGCCAAGGAGATTGGCCGGGCTCGGACTTTTGTTTTTTATGAGGAAGTCGAACCGCTTCTGGCAAAAGGCCTGATCAAGGGGGGGAGTTTGGAGAATGCAATCGTCATCCGAGGGGAATCGGTGATGAGTAAGGAGCCCATGAGGTATCCTGAGGAATTCGTTCGGCATAAAATTCTCGATATCATCGGGGATCTGGCTCTTTTTCCCGTGCCGATCCGCGGGCATATCCTGGCGGCAAAAACGAGTCATGGGCTGAACCTTCTTTTTGCCAAGGCGCTGTACAAGGCCTATCGCGCGTATCAATCGTCCCTGATGCCGGTGGAGAACATTCCGGTGGGAGAGCGGGCCATGGATACGAACGAAGTGATGAAGATTCTGCCCCACCGGTATCCGTTCCTGATGGTCGACCGGATTCTGCGTTTTGAAGGGGAGACCAAGGCAGTTGGTTTGAAGACGGTCACCATCAATGAGCCTTATTTTCAGGGACATTTCCCCGGACATCCGATCATGCCCGGAGTTCTGCAAGTGGAGGCGATGGCCCAAGTGGCCAGCATTCTTCTACTCCGTAACACCGAGAACGCCGGGAAGCTCGGTTATTTTATGAGTGTGGATAAGGCTAAATTCCGTAAGCCGGTCCTGCCGGGAGATATTCTTTCCATGCATGTGGAATTGACGAAATCACGCGGGAAGATCGGAAAGGCTTATGGGCAATGCATGGTGAATGGGGAAGTCGTTTCGGAAGCGGAACTGATGTTTGCGATCATCGATCGCTAGGAAGGACAGAGAGTGGCGGTTCATTCGACGGCTTTGGTTCATGCAAAGGCAAAGGTGGGGACCTCGGTGGAGGTCGGACCCTACTGTGTGGTCGGGGAAGGGGTGGAATTAGGAGACGGATGCGTGCTCCGGCATCATGTGAATCTCGAGGGACCCAGCCGATTTGGGAAAAAGAACACCTTCCATCCCTTTTGTTCCATCGGGGGGAAGACCCAGGATTTAAAGTACAAGGGGGAACCGACTTATCTTGAGGTGGGGGATGAGAATGATTTCCGTGAGTATGTCACCGTGAACCGCGGGACGAGCCCCGAAGAAAAAACCATCATTGGAAGTCGGAACCACTTTCTGGCCTATGCCCATATCGCCCACAACTGCGTGGTGGGGAACGATTGTATTTTTTCGAACAACGGAACATTGGCGGGGCATGTGACGGTGGGGGATTTTGCAGTGATTGGTGGCTTGTCGGCGGTTCATCAGTTTTGCCGGGTGGGGCGTCATGCAATGATCGGGGGATGCACCAAGGTCGTCCAGGATGTGTTGCCCTATATGATTGCGGACGGGAATCCAGCGGTGATCCGGGCGGTCAACCTGACTGGGTTGCAGAGGAAGGGATTTTCAGAGGAGTCGATCCGCGGCTTGAAAGACGCGCTCAAGGTTTTGTTGAGCCCCAAATATAATCTTTCCCAAGCAAGGGAGTGTTTGGTGGAGAATGGGGCGAAGACCGAGGAGGTGAAGGAGTTGATTGAGTTTTTGAAGACGTCAGAACGGGGCGTTGTGTTGCGCTAGGGACGGATTGGTCTACGGCCCGAAAGACGGAATTTTGGGGATCAGGCCGGATTTGTGGGCACGGCCAAAGAACTCTTTCAAGCCCGCGCGGCCACGATCGCCGAAATCGAGAGTCAAATCGTTCACATACATACCGATGAACTGATCAGTCCGCTTTTCGTCCATGCCTCGGCTGAGGGGTAGGGCGTGGCGAACCCCGGCCTGACGGTGGTCGAGAGCGTATCGGACACTTTCCCGGAGGGTCTCCGTGACGGAGGCGATCACCTCCGGACCGAGATCCCTACGGACCACATTTCCACCCAGAGGCAAAGGAAGTCCACCGGTGTCCTTGGCCCACCAAACACCCAAATCCTCGCAGAGAGTGAATCCTTCCTCGGAATAGGTGAGTTGTCCCTCGTGAATGATGAGACCCGCATCCACGCGCCCCGCGAGAATTTCCTCCTGGATCTTATCAAAGGGTAGGTTCACAGCCTGAAAAGATCCGTGAGGAAGACCGAGATAGAGTTGAAGGGTGAGATAGGCGCTGGTCAGGAGTCCGGGGATGCCGATCCGCATCGTTTTCATCGTCTCCCGGTCGATCTTCTTTTTTGCGACGAGACAGGGGCCGTAGCCGTCCCCAAAACTGGCACCACAGGGAAGAAGTGCGTACCGGTCAGCAATCCGGGTGTAGGCGTGGAAGGAAACCGCGGAGATATCCAACTCATTCGCCTGGCAGCGACGGTTCAGCGTTTCGATATCTTGCAGAATATGGGTGAATTCATGGCCGCGGAGGTTCACCAGGTTCTTGGCCATGGCGTAAAACATGAATGCGTCGTCTGCGTCGGGGCTATGGCCCAAGCTGAGTTTCATTGGGGAAATCGTAGCGGATCAGCGTCGGCGGAACGAGCCGAGAGACTAGTTGTAGTCGTCTTTCGTAACAGAAGCAGGATCCCGGGAGCCGAGAACCTCCGCCTGCTGCTGGACACGGGAAACCGATTCGTCGAATCGGTAGGCGTGGCAATTGGGGCAGAGAAGGGCCTTTTTCAGCACAATACTTCCGCACCCCTCGCACACCTTGTAGTCGGACGGCTGGGCCAAAATCTTGGCTGCAGCGCTGGCTCGATCCGGGGTCGCTCCCATGGGCGCAAGGTACTGATCGGCATGGGTTCGGCAAGAGCTTCGCGAAATAAAAAAATCGAGTAAGGTGAACGGATGTCTGGAAAAGCAAGTAGGATTTCAGAATTATGGGACGGGATCGACCCACGGGGGAGGGATGTGCGGTATGCCGCGTATTTTTTCCATTTCAACCGTGAGGATTACTACGAAGCCCACGATGTCCTTGAGTCCCTTTGGCTGGAAGAAGGCCGGCAGGCTCGGGGGGCGGCCTTTTATCAGGGCTTAATCCAGTTGGCGGGGGCCTTCGTCCATATGCGAAAGCATTTTGAACATCCCGATCACCGTGTGCACCAGCAGCGTCTTGCCCCTGCCTATCGTCTTCTGGGGTTGGCGGAAAAAAATCTGGCCGGATACGGGGAAGAGTGGGAAGGAATCCGGTTGGACGTGATTTTCAGATTAGCGAAGGAGATAAAAGGAGTTTTGTTGTCCGAAGAGTTCCAAAAAAATCCATGGAGCCCTAACCAAGGGCCGAAGTTGGAGCTTCCGAAAAAACCGAATTAGTCCTCTTTTTTCTTCAGGCCATGGGTTTCCATGGATTCAGTGAAGTGTTCAGCCACGCTATCGGCTAGGCGACCGATCTGCATCGATTCCTGCAGGCCAGTTCCTTTGGCAATCATATTGCCGATTTTGGCAAAAGGGCTGATTCCCGGACCAGGAGCGACCTTGGCCTTGGCGGAGGAGTTGTAGACAAGAAAGGGTTGGCTGATGGGATGAGTGGAGTCAGCAACAGAGATCACAATTCCGACGACTGGGTTATCCGTACCAAGGACCTTTTTCCCTGGATCTAGATTCACCACGTTACCTTCCAGCTTCCATCCATCGGCGGGAACAGGGGAAGAACTGGTCCAGATCTGGGCAGGGAGTTCGGCGTCTTTCATTTTTTCGAGGATCGCGGCCGTCAGATCAGTTTTCAGGTCATCCAGTTTCTTTTTGGTCTCGTCCTCGTCGGGAGGCAGAATCGAAATTCCCTGCTCGTTTTTCTTTTTGGCATCGGCGATGGCGGCAGGATCGATTTTTACAGGGAGGATATAAATCTTGGTGGCCATCTGGGTCGGCCAGACGATCGTACTCGGAGCGGCAACTTGAGCGGTTTTGACGGTTTCGTCAGCTGCGTAGGTGGACAGGCAACTCAGGAGGAGTGCCAACAGGATGGATTTAATCACGAAAGTTATTAAAGGAGAGAGAAACAGGGAAGTCGAGACCACGCAAATGGGCAATCGCTGCCTGGAGATCATCCCGGTTCTTTCCTGAAACGCGCACTTTTCCTCCTTCGATGGCTGCCTGAAGTTTTAGGCCGGATGAGCGGACCGACTGGCTGACCGATTTGGCATTTTCACCCGAAAGTCCCTGTTTGAGCAGAACTTCCTGGCGGGCCCGACCGACGGAGGAAAGTTCCGCATCCTTTGGTTCGAGGTTTTTGAGGGGAATTCCACGTTTGGCCAGTTTGCCCATGACGATTTCCCGCAGAGCATCGAGCTTGAAGTTGTCGTTGGCGGAAAGAACTAGCTTCTCCTTTTCTTCGGCAATTTCCCATTCGACCCCTTTGAAATCAAAGCGGCTGGCGAGTTCCTTGCGAGCCATGAGCAGGGCATTGGCCAGTTCGGCCATGTTGATTTCAGAAACGACGTCAAAAGAAGGCATGGGAGTTATTTCTTAGGGGAAGTGACCTGAATGTCCAACTGCCCGTCCTTGAAGGCCAAGGTGAGGGCGGAGCCGTCGGGGATGTCGCCGGAAAGAAGTTTGCGGGAAAGGCGGGTTTCCACTTCGCGTTGGAGATAGCGCTTGAGGGGTCGGGCTCCGTAAACGGGATCATAGCCTTCGCGGGCGATGTGTTCGCGGGCAGCATCGGATAGGTCGAGCGTCAGGCGACGTTCAGCCAAGCGCTGGCGGAGGAGATTCAGCAACAGATCCACGATCTTTTTAATTTCGGCGAGGGTGAGGGGCTTGAAGAGGACGATTTCATCCACTCGGTTGAGAAACTCAGGACGGAAATGTTTCCGAAGCTCTCCCATGACCGACTTGCGGGCTTTTTCTGTAATCTCTCCCTTCGAGTCGAGTCCTTCCATAAGCAGGGGGGAACCAATGTTCGAGGTCATGATAATAAGGGTATTTTTGAAATCCACCGTGCGGCCTTGGCTGTCTGTCAGGCGACCATCGTCGAGGATTTGTAGAAAAGTATTAAAGACATCGCCATGAGCCTTTTCGATTTCATCAAAAAGGATCACGCAGTAGGGGCGGCGACGGACGGCCTCGGTGAGTTGTCCGCCTTCTTCGTAGCCGACATAGCCGGGAGGCGCTCCGATGAGGCGTGAGACGGCGTGCTTTTCCATGTATTCGGACATATCGATCCGGATGACGGCGTCCTCGCTGTCAAACAGGGTGGAGGCAAGGGCTTTGGCCAGTTCGGTTTTACCGACGCCCGTTGGTCCCAAAAAGAGGAAGGAACCGATCGGACGTTTAGGGTCCTTGAGTCCCGAGCGGGCACGGACCACGGCATCGGCCACGGCTTGGACGGCTTCGTCCTGACCGATGACCCTTTCGTGCAGAATCTTGTCTAGACGGAGAAGCTTGTCCTTTTCTCCCTCTAGGAGGCGGGAGACGGGGATACCGGTCCAGCGGGCGACGACCTGACCGACTTCCTCCGCCGTGACCTCTTCACGGACGAGGCGGGGTTTGGCATCCTTTTCCTTGTCCTTATTTTCGGCGGCGGCTTCCGCATCTTTCAGCTTTTTTTCGAGTTCGGGGAGTTTCCCGTATTGAAGTTCGGCAACTTTGTTTAGGTCGTAGGCGCGTTGGGCTGTTTCAATCTGTTGGCGAATCTTGTCAATCTCCTCGCGTATTTTGCGGGATGATTCCACCCCGCCCCGTTCGGCCTGCCAGCGGGCGTGGAGGGCGTCCCGTTTGGCTTTCAAGTCGGCTAATTCCTTTTCGAGAACCTTCAACCGTTCCTTGGAGGCGGTATCCTTTTCCTTTTTGAGGGCTTCCCGTTCGATTTCGAGCTGCAGAATACGGCGTTGGAGGTTCTCCAACTCCTCCGGCATGGATTCGATTTCGGTACGGAGCTTGGCGGCGGCTTCATCGATCAGATCGATGGCTTTGTCCGGAAGGAAGCGATCAGTGATGTAGCGGTTGGAAAGGGTGGCCGCAGCAACCAAGGCCGCATCCTGGATGCGGACCCCGTGATGGACCTCATACCGCTCGCGAAGACCTCGGAGGATGGAGACGGTGTCCTCGACCGAAGGTTCCTCCACCATGACGGGTTGGAAGCGACGCTCGAGGGCGGCGTCCTTTTCGATGTATTTGCGGTATTCGTCCAGAGTGGTCGCGCCGATACAGTGAAGTTCACCCCGGGCGAGCATGGGTTTGAGCATGTTCCCTGCATCCATGGAGCCTTCGGCTTTGCCGGCTCCCACGATGGTGTGGATCTCGTCGATAAAGAGAACAATTCCTCCCTCGGCTTTGACCACTTCATTCAGGACGGCCTTGAGGCGTTCTTCGAATTCACCGCGGAATTTTGCTCCCGCAACGAGGGCTCCTAGATCTAGGGCGACGATCCGTTTTTCCTTCAGGCTCTCCGGGACGTCTCCGGCCACAATCCGACGGGCGAGACCCTCTACGATGGCAGTTTTACCGACGCCGGGTTCACCAATAAGGACCGGATTGTTCTTCGTGCGTCGGGAGAGGACTTGTACGGTTCGGCGGATTTCCTGATCTCGTCCGATGACAGGGTCCAGTTTGCCCTGACGGGCGAGGCGGGTGAGGTCGCGCCCGTATTTTTCCAAGGATTCGTAGGTGGCCTCCGGGTTGGCGGAGGTCACGCGTTGACCCCCACGGACCGTTTGGAGAGCGGCGAGCAGCTTGTCTTTGGTAATACCAAACTCCTTGAGTACCTTGGCGGCTCCGGTGTGGGTATCCTCCTTGATGGCGGCGAGGAGGAGATGCTCGACGCTGATGTACTCGTCCTTGAGTTTGGAAGCTTCCTCGGTGGCCCGCCCTAAAAGAGACTGGAGTCTGGGAGTGATCATCGTGCTTCCGGGGGAGACGCCCGGGCCGGAGACCTTTGGGAGCCGCGCGATTTCCGATTCGAGCCGTTCGGCGAAGCGGGTAGGTTGAGCGCCGAGTTTTTCGATTAGACGAGGGATGAGTCCGTCTTCCTGGGTGGAGAGGGAGTGGAGGAGATGTTCGACCTCGACCGCCTGGTGTCCCTGTTGGGCCGCGGTGGCTTGGGCGGATGCGAGGGCTTTCTGCGCGTTTTCCGTGAGCTTGTTCAAATCCACGAAGAAATTATCGTCCAAACTCAACGATTAGGCGAAAGGAAAATTAGCGGGTGAGGCGAAAGAGAAGGGATGGGAAATCAGGGAAAATCCGGGAGAGATTCCAGACGACCGATTGGGCGACCGGATCGAACATGGCGTGCTGGAGCCAACGGGCGTGGCGGAGTCTGGGGGCAAAGGCTGTGTCGAGATGGGTGGCCACTTTTTTAACGGCAGAGTCCCAATCTAGTTTATTTTTGGACCACTCGACCAAAGGAGATGCGGCGAGTTCACCCCCTTCGATCGCCATCGACATGCCATTCCCAGTGACGGGGGGGATCATCGTGAGGGCATCTCCGATCCGAAGGCCTGCGTGGACCGAGGCCCTTTGAGGGGAGAGGGAAAGGGCGGCAATTGAACTGAAGGAGGATTCGTCCCACTCCGCATGGCAGATTCTTTTGTGAAGAAGGGATTCAGGATCACCTCCTAGCCAGTCTTTCCATGAAGTGACCAGATCGCGCACGGGGGAGCGGGATCGGAAAAGACCGCAAACGTTGACCTGATTGTTTTCGATTCGGCAGAGGCCAATGTAGCCACGGGAAGAGAGGTGCATCTCTAGGCCCGCTTCCAAATTCACATTTCGGGCGTGAGCTTTCAGACCGAACCAACGCCAACCGTGTTCAGTGGCGGAAGGCTGACGGCCGGTAGCCAGTACCGTTCCCTCCGCAGGTTGGGCAGGGATGCGGTGAGCGGTTTGAATCTTGCCTCCGGCCTTGGCCAGTTCCTGGACAAGGAAGCGGTCGAACTCGTATCGGGAAAGGCAGAGCGCGGGTTGGGGCAGTGTCCGGCGGGAAAGAAGCGAAGAGCCCATAGAGAGAAGGACGTCGGATGACTCCACGGCGCCCAAGCGATCGAGTCCGGGACGAAGTCCGAGGGATTCGATGATGGAGAGTGCTCGACCACTCAGATATTCCCCGCAGACCCGATGACGCGGATAGGTACCTGCGTCGTGCAGCAGGACGGGGACACCTTTTTGACGGAGCTGAAGCCCGAGGGTAAGGCCAGCCAAGCCTCCTCCAACAATTGTCACCGGTTTCACGGATGTTTTTCGGCACTAAAAAAGTGGGTGAAAAGTCCAATACGGCTTTCGGTGAGAGACCAGTCGGGAAAATTGGGCCATAAACCGGAAAGTTCGTGATCACGGAAACCGGCCTGCACGCTGACTCGGGCATCGTGTAGCGTGACCGAATGGCACCCGAGAAATCCCAGAAGGCGTGAACCGATGGTTCCGGCGAATCCGCGATGCGGTTCGGCTGCGATAAACGTGGGAGTTAGGGTGGAAATTTTTTTAAAAAGGTCCCGTAGTTCTGGGTCTGGGAAATGGTGAAGGAACAGGTTGGTCAGGATGAGTTCGGTGGGAGGGGCGGAACGGATCCATTCATGGAGATCGGAGGGAATGACGGTGGGGAGCCAGTTTCGCCGGCGAAGGAGTTCGAGGGTGGAATCGGGGAGGCTGGGTTGGCGATCGACAAAAAAAAGGCGGGATCCATGTCCGCCGTTTGGGAAAGCCTTTGGCAGCAGTGTGGTCAGTAGGTGTCCGTCTCCACAACCCAGATCAACCAGGCTGGCGGGGGGACGATCTGGGTATCTTTTTTGAAACCAGCGGAGCCAGAGATGAGTTTGGCCTAGGAGAGTGTGGAGGCGTTGAAGATCGCGTCGACTGGCCAAGGCGGAAGGGTCGGAGCTGGTAAGTGAGTCGAGAATTTCTGGTGAGAGGCGACGAGAGCTCATGAGCGGACTTCGAGGAGGGCTCCGTAACTAGAGAATCCAGCTCCGAAGGAGGCGAGCCACCAGTTCCCGTCTGGGACTCCATTTTCCAGGGCGGATTCCAGGGCAAAGAGGCAGGAGGGGCTGCTCATGTTTCCATGACGGCGAAGAACTTCGGAACTGTGTTCAGTCTCTTTTTCTTCGAGCGAAAATTCCTGCCGAAGCGCGGCCAGCACATCCCGTCCGCCGGCATGCCAGACCCAGCCTGAGATATCCTCTTTCTTTAGTCCGGCCCGTTCGAAGACCGTGCGGGCGTGGCGGGCTGCAAGGGTGGGGACTTCGGGGGCGAGAAGATTTCGGAGAAGGCCATCGCGGTGATCGAAGCGGAGATAGTCCCGGTGGTCCGGCTCAAGGTGGGAAGTGACTTTCACCATCCGGACTTTTCTTTTTGCGTCAGGGGCTTCAGCGGAAACGATCGCAGCCGCGGCACCATCTCCAAAGAGGCAGGCGCTGATGAGAACGCCGGGGTCGTCATCGAGATAAGAAGCGGCGGAACAGATCTCCACGCAGATGACGAGGGCGTGTTTCGCCTGACCGGAAGCGACCAGAGAGGAGGCTTGTTGGAGAGCGGGGAGAGCCGCCCCGCAACCCAGACCGACCAGATCGAGAAAGGTGAGGGAAGAGCGGAGGCCGAGACTTTGGGAGACGTAACTGGTTAAGCCCGGGCAAAGGTATCCGGTGCAGGTGGCGACGAGCAGGGCATCGATCTCGGAAACCTTGAGGCCGGATTTTGCAATTGTTTTGCGGGCGGCGGCTTCCGCCAGGCGGGGGGCGTGCTCGCGAAAACGGTGGATCATTTTGTCCGGTTCAAAGACGAAGGCATCCTCCATTCGATCGAGGGCGAAGTGGCGGGTTTCAATGCCGTTCCGGTTGGCGAGGACTTTGCGGAGGAGTGCACGGGAGCGGGATGTGAGTTCATGATATTTCGGGGTGTTCTCTAGTGCAGAAAAAACCTCGGCCTGGGTGAAGGCGCGGGAAGGAACGGTGGTGCCGATGGAGTGGAGGTACACGGAACCCCAAGGCTAAGTGGGGAAGGGGAAACCGCAAATGCCGTTACAGCAGTTTGCGGAGCTGGGCCAGGGTTCGGGTGTTCACCACGTCCTTGGCTCGGAGCCAGCCTTTCCGGGCAAGGGTAACACCGAGATCGAGGAAGTTCAGGTGGGATGTTTGGTGGGCATCGGGGTTGATGCAGCAGAGGATCCCGAGGTCTCGGGCCTTGTGCCACCAACGCCAGTCGAGGTCGAGGCGCCAGGGGTTGGCGTTCAGTTCGATCCAGGTCCCCGTGGCGGCTGCAGCGTCGAGAATTTTTGGAATGTTCAGGGCGTACGATTCCCGGTCGAGGAGGAGGCGTCCCGTCGGATGGCCTAGGCAGGTGACATATTCATTCTCCATGGCGCGGATGATGCGATCGGTCATCTCTTTTTCATCCGAGCTGAATCCGGCATGGACGGAGGCGATGACATAATCGAGTTCCGAAAGGAGTGAGTCGGGGAAATCGAGCTTTCCACCTTTCAGGATGTCGCATTCGGTCCCGGCGAGGAGGGTGCACTTGGTTTTTTTTGAATTCAGGAAGCGAATCTCTTCGATTTGGGCATAAAGGCGTTTTTCATCGAGACCATGGGCCTGGAAGGAGGATTTGGAGTGATCGGCGATACCGAGCCATTCGAGTCCAAGGTCGGCGGCGGCTTGGGCCATGGTGGCGAGGGTGTCCTGCCCGTCGCTGGCGAGAGTATGGTTGTGGAGGCATCCGCGGATCTGGTCGCGGGCAAGGAGGTCGGGCAGATCGTTTTTTTCGGCGGCGGCGATTTCCCCGCTGTCCTCGCGAAGTTCGGGAGGGATGAAGGATAGGCCGAGGGCTTTGTGGAGGTCTTTTTCCTCCTTTAATTTCATGGGGGTTTTGGATTTTCCCTTGAAGAGGCCCCATTCGCTTAGATGGAGACCACGCTCAATGGCGCGTTGGCGGAGGGCGATATTGTGTTCTTTGGATCCGGTGAAGTGGGCGAGGGCGGTAGCCCATGCTTCAGGGGGAATGACACGGAGGTCGCAGGGAATACCTCCTGCGAGGAGGACGCTGGATTTTGTTTCCCCGTGGGCAATGACCTTTTCCACATTGGGGGCAGAGATGAAGGCTTGCATGACGACCTTGGGTTGAGTGGAAGCGGCGATGAGATCGAGGTCTTTGACGATTTCTTTCCCGCGGCGGAGGCTGCCTCCGATTTCCGCTTTTTGGACGGCGGGACATTTTTTCAAATGGCCGAGCAGGATTTGTGCGGCGGGAAGGGCATCCCCGAGGCGGTGAAGCTTGCTGTAGGTGGCACGGCGGGCGATGGCCTCAAGCAGATTGGTGGCGGTTTTTTTTCCAAAGCCGTCGAGAGAGGCGAGACGACCGTCCTGGCAGGCGGAGGTGAGTGCGGCGAGATCCTCGACGCCCAATTTTTCCCTCAAGGCTCGAAGTTTTTTTGGGCCAAGGCCGGGGAGGTCGAGGAGGGCAAGAAGGCCCGAGGGGATAGAGGAGCGGAGCTGTTCCAAGTAGGGGAGTTTGCCGGTGGTCACCAAGGTGGTGATTTTTTCGCGCAGGGCTTCGCCGATGCCCGGAAGTTCGCCGAGGCGGTTCGTCCGTACGAGTTCCCCCAGATCGGCTGGGGCGGTTTCGAGAGTACGGGCGGCGGAGAGGTAGGCCCGGCACTTGAAGGGGTTCTCCCCTTGAAGCTCCAGAATCGTACCGATTTCGCGCAATGCGGCGGCGGCCTGGTCCTTGGTCATGGCTTCAAGTTATCCACAGATTCCTTGAAGGGGCAGGGGAAATGGTTGGTTGCGATTGATCGAAACGGGGAAGGGGGGGATGCTCTGGGTTCGACAAGATGAGTGCGGCATACAACGAATATGTTCTGGCCACCAGCCTGGAGCAGGGGTGGCTGAAGAAGGAGCAGGCGGATCAGGTTCGGGTGCTGATCACCGCCAATCCCAAAGTGGCGGCATTGGACCTGATGGAGGACCAGCAGCTTTTGGCGGGAGAGCATGTGGCCATGTTGCGGAGCCTGATCGAGCAGGCGGCAGGTGCGGAGGCGGGCCAGGACAGCAGTGTCGTCCGGGCCTATCTACAGACTGCGGTGGAAATGGGGGCGAGTGACCTTCATTTGGGACCCGATGCTCCGGCTTTGGTGAGAATTCACGGCCAGCTCTCGCCGTTGGAGGGGGACGGAGCCCGTTATTTAACCAAAGAGGAGACGGAGCAGTTGGCCCGATCCTTTCTACTTCCCAAACAGATTGCTCGGGTGGAGGAGCACGGATCCTTTGATTTTTGTTATGAGGCGGAGGGGTTGGCCCGGTTTCGGACGAGCGTGGTTCGGCAACGGCGGGGGTGGGAGTCGGTGTTCCGGGTGATTTCCAATAAAATCCGGACGATGGATGAGCTGGGTCTCCCTGCCGTTCTCAAGACTTTGACCCGTTACCATAATGGTCTGGTGCTGGTGACCGGTGCGGTGGGGAGTGGAAAATCGACGACCTTGGCATCGATGGTGGATCACATCAACCGGGAGAGAAAGGATCACATCATCACGCTGGAGGATCCGATTGAGTATGTGTTTCAGCCTGCGGGCTGTCAGGTTTCCCAGCGGGAGATTGGGGCCAATTCGGCGAGTTTTTCCAGTGCACTGCGGGCCGCGCTTCGTGAAGATCCGGATGTGATCATGGTGGGGGAGATGCGGGATCTGGAAACGATTTCCCTCGCGATCAGCGCATCCGAAACAGGACATTTGGTTCTGGGCACGCTGCATACAAGCACCGCCGCACGTACGCTAGACCGGTTGCTCGATGTGTTCCCGATCGAACAGCAGGCACAGATCCGGACGATGGTCAGCGAGTCCTTGCGGGGGATTGTTTGTCAGCAGTTGATTCCGCGAAAGGATGGGCACGGGCGGATGCTGGCCCTTGAGGTTCTGGTGAATAATCCAGCCGTGGGCAATCTGATCCGCGAAGCCAAGACCTTTATGTTGCCTGGGGTAATGCAGACCGGAAAGAAACTGGGGATGAAGCTGATGGATGACAGCCTACAGGAGCTGTTGGATCAGGGGATGATCACCGGGGAAGAGGCGTACCGTCGTGCGGAAAATAAGAAGGCCTTTGCGACGGGGTTAGCAGGAGGAGCGCGATGAAGCATCCGATTGACGAACTTTTTTCCGTGCTGGTGGAACGGGGCGGAAGTGATTTACACCTGTTGGAAGGTCAACCGGCCAAGATCCGGCGTCACGGCGAAGTCACGGCGATCCAGGAGTCTCCGTTGGATCGGGAAATGATCGTCCGCCTGTTGGAGCCGATCTGCTCCCCTCCGGCCTGGAGGAGATTCACCGAGACGGGAGATTTGGATTTCGCGTACGAGATGGATGAGAACAACCGGTTCCGGTGCAACTTTTACAAGCAGTTGCACGGGTATGGAGCGGTCTTTCGTATCATCCCGACGAAGATCAAGACCCTGAAGGAGCTTGGGGTTCCCCCGATCATTGAAAGTTTTGGAAATTACAAATCAGGTCTGGTGCTCGTGACGGGGCCAACCGGATCGGGGAAATCGACGACGCTAGCGGCGGTGGTGGATTCGATTAACACGAACCATTCCCGACATATTGTGACCGTTGAGGAGCCGATTGAGTTTGTGCATCCGAATAAAAAATCAGTCATCACACAGAGGGAAGTGCCGAATGAGACGCCGAGTTTCGCTACCGGATTGAAAGCCGCCCTGCGGGAAGATGCGGATGTGGTGTTGGTGGGGGAAATGCGGGATCTGGAGACGATCGCCCTGGCCCTGACGGCTGCCGAGACGGGGCTTCTGGTGTTCGGAACGCTGCATACCAACAATGCCCGGAAGACGGTGGACCGTATCATCGATGCGTTTCCGAGCAACCAGCAGGAGCAGATTCGGACGATGTTGGCGAATTCTCTGCGGGCGGTCTGTGCACAGTTATTACTGAAGAGGTCCGATGGTGGGGGGCGTTTGGCTGTGAACGAGATTTTGATCGGAAACAACGCGGTGGCTTCGATCATTCGGGAAGGGGCGACGATGAAGTTGAATGACGTGCTGAAGACGGGGAAGGCGGAGGGAATGCAGTTGATGGACGATGCGATCGAGGGGCATCTCAAGGCCGGGCGGATTTCCCCGATGGAGGCGTACATGAAAGCGATCGATAAGCTCAGGTTTCAGGATCTGCTCCCCAAAGATTCCGGGATTGGATGAGCTGCGAGAATTTGGGACCCGTGGCTTTGATTCGAGCCACCCAACATTGCCGGGATCGGCGTGAGTTGAGCGCCCTAGAGGCTGAGGATTTGGTTGCGGGGTTAACCGATCTCGAGGTTCCTGATGTGGCGAAGATGGAATTCCTCACGGCATGGGCCACGAAGGGGGAGACGGCGGGGGAATTGGCGGGAATGGCACGAGCTTTTTTGGCCCGAGCAAAGCCAGCTGGGGTAACCGGGATGTGGGCGGGGCAGCCTCTGGCCGACTGTTGCGGAACGGGTGGAGGAGGAAGACCGATTGTGAATCTTTCGACAGCAGGTGGAATTGTTGCCGCCGCGGCGGGGCTTCCGGTCGCAAAGCACGGAAACCGTGGAATCACCCGTCCGAGTGGGAGTGCGGATGCGTTGACCATTTTGGGGGTGGCGGGGGCGAGGGATGCGGGGCAGTTGGCGGGTTGTTTAGGGGAAGTGGGATGCGCTTTTTTATATGCACCCGATTTTCATCCGGCGTTTGCGGGTGTTGCGGAAGCCCGTAAAATCCTTTCCGCCCAAGGCAAGAGAACAGCCTTTCATCTTTTGGGGCCGTTAGTCAACCCGGCAAGGCCTCAGGTGCGGATGGTGGGGGTTTTTCGCGAAGAGGATATGAGCAAGATGGCGGGGGCGATGGAAATTTTGGGAGTAGAATCCTATGCGATTGTTTATGGGGAGGACGAGAAGGGAGTGCCATTGGGAGAGTTGTCGCCCTTGGGGCGGAACCGGGTGATCGGGAAAAAGCAGGGGCAGGTATTTGAACTTAAGGAGGAGGCTTCGAAAGATTGGGGTAAGTCTCAGGATTTGGAGGCTCTCGGAGCGGAGGAAAGTGCAGCAAAAATCGTTTCTGTGCTGGCCGGGGATGGGATGAAGGCGGTTCGGGGGGCGGTGATTTGGAATGCCGGATTGATGCTTTGGCTGGCAGGGATGGAAAAAGATTGGGGGGAAGGAAAAAGGAGGGCGGAAGAAACCATCGCCAAAGGGGCTGCGCGGGCTTTGTTGGAGAGGTGGAGAACTTGGAGCCGGGGAAAGTTGGGATAGGGTTTCGGTTGAGGGATAGGTTGAGGAAATTGAGGAGGGGCGACGGGGGCTATTGAAGAAAAGGGTTCGAAGTTTTTTCGCGGCCGATGGTGGTGGTGGGGCCGTGGCCCGGATAAACAACGGTTTTTTGGGGAAGGGGGAGAATCTTTTCATGGATGCCACGGAGAAGAAGATCGCGACTTCCCCCCGGAAGATCCCAACGGCCGACAGCGTCTGCAAAAAGGACGTCGCCGCCAAACAGTTGATCGGATTCGGGTAGGTAGAGGCACAGACTACCCGGGCAGTGGCCTGGGACATGGAGGAGTCGGGCTTGGGACCAAGAGGTTGGGGGGGAAGTCGTTTCGTCGAGGAGTTGGGTAGCGCGAACGGGGCGGAGTTTTTGGGGAAGGCCAAAGGCAAGCATGGCATCCGGTTCGAGGCAGAGGAAGGCGGTGTCGGGATGATAGTAAACCGGGCAACCGGCCCATTCCGCAATCTCGGCGGCATCCCAGATATGATCCCAATGTCCGTGGGTAAGAAAGAGGGAGTGCGGTTTTATTTTCTTTTTCTTTAAGAAATTGAGGAAGCCTTCAGGGGCATCGATGGCGAGCAGATGGCCGCCGAGGTCCAAAAGGTAGGCATTGGTCGCGGCGAGACCGCCGGTGTAGGTCAGAGGTTGATTCACTTGGTGTTAGGTTGAGCAGCTTAGGGATTAAGGGGTTTCGGGTGTAAGGGAAAGCTGGGAATTTCGGTGATGCGGCAAGCTGGATAGGAAGGGTGAGGATCGATATAATCCAAAGGGTGAAGTTTTTTCGATGGGCTTTGATTGGTTTTCTGATGGTGGGAGGGTTGTGGGCGGAGGAGTCTCCCAAAGAAGAAAAGAAGGAAGAGGTGAAACTCGATCCGGCTGAACAGGTGAAGCTGGGAAGAGGAATGGCTTTTCAAGGGTACTCCGCGGAGCAACAGGAGGCGTGGAGTGCGGCAAAGGATCTTTATACGGCGGCCTTAGCCAAGGCTCCTGAGATTCCCTGGATTCGGATCCGCCGGGGTTTTTGCGAAATAAAACTGCAGGATGAAACGGCGGCCCAGGCCGATTTTGACAAGGCGATTTCCCAAGGTGTTTCGACCGACAAGTCTGATGCCGCCAATGATCTACAGGGGCTGATCAGCCTTCGTTCCCGGAGCGGGCCTTTGGCGGAATTCCGAGATCGGAAAGCGGCGATTGTCCTCTCGCGCCGCCTGGTTGAACTGGATCGGAGCACGGACAACGTTCTTCTTGAGGCAGCCTGCTTGGCAGAATCGGAACAGTATTTAAGGGCGCAGGAAGTTCTGCTCGCCCGTTTAAAGGAAGTGGAGAATGCGGACGAAAAGACAAGGTTGCAGGCCGCCGTGGAAACATTCCGGACCCAGTCAAAATTTGGTCCTGCGCTGGAGGGATTGGAATTAGAGAAGGAAGGAAAGTATCTAGAGGCCATGGATCGGTACACCCTTGTTTTGGATCAGGCTCCGGAAACGGCTTGGGTGCTGATCCGCCGGGCCTTTTGTTTGGCCAAGATAGGCGATCCGGCCGGAGCTAAGGCTGACTTACGCCGAGCGATGCGTCTAATGCCAGAAACGGCAACGGACCGAATCACGGTCGCTTGGGCGAAAGCCAACTGTCCTTTTCTAGAATTCCGGGATGGGGCGGGGGCGGTGAGTCTCGCCAAGCGGGCGATCCAGGAGGAACCCGTGGTGCAGACCTATGGGATCCTTGCATCCGGATATGCGGAGTTGGGGGATTTTCGGAAGGCCCAGGAGACGATCATGCTCGCCTTGAGCAAGAGCCCCACTGAACCGGAAAAAAAGGAGCTTCAGAAAAAATTGGCGCTTTTTCGGGACAAAAAATCTGAAATGGATGATTGGGCTCCCCGGGCGACCCCGATGGGCCCGAGTTTGTAAGAGTTGGTCATGCGGCGATTTTCGGTTCAATATGCATCCATGTCGTCCAAGTGGATTACCATTTTTCTGTTGTTCGTCCTGACATTGGACTGGATGGCTTGTGGGAAAAAGAAGACGGGCACGACTTCCGACTTGATTGACCGGGAGCTGTTTTTTGGGAATCCGGCCTTGGCCAGTCCGCAGCTTTCTCCAGACGGCCGATGGATTGCTTTTCTGCGGGAAAAAAACGGGATTTTGAATATTCATTTGGTCGCATGGGGGGATTCGCTGGAAACCGCCCGACCCTTGACCGACGAAAAGAGCCGGCCTCCGGCGGGTTTTACTTGGACCCGGGATTCGCGGTATCTGCTGGTTTCACAAGATTCGGGCGGGGATGAGAATTACCGTTTACGGCGTCTGGATCTATCGGCGGCGGCGGACCCGGCCACTGGCTTGCCGGTGGTGCAGGAACTTCCCCTCAAGGCGGGGGCACGGGCGATGGTGATGGACCTGCCCAAGGCTCGCCCCCACGAGGCTCTTTTGCAGGTCAATGAAAGGGACGAAAAATATTTTGATGTGGAGCGACTCGATATCGAAAGCATGCAACGCACTCCGGTCTGGCAAAACCGGGAGGGTTGTGCCGATCTGGTCACGGATCTGGATGGAAAACTTCGATTGGCCACACGGATGACTCCCGATGGGGGAACGGAACTGATGCGGGTAGAGGGCAAAAAACTTTCCCCTCCGATTCTCAAGGCGAATTGGCAGGAATCGATGGGGGGATTCCAGTTTCGGCCCGGGAACCGGATGGTTTATTTGGAAACGAATGTGGGGCAGGAAAATCTCTCCTACCTGGCCGAAATGGATCCCCAGACAGGGAAGGTGACGAGGATTGAGTCAGATCCGTTGGGAAGGGTAGATCTTTCGCGGGCTGCGTTTTCCGAGGCGACGGATGAACTGGTCGGCACGGTGTACTTGGATGACCGAAAACGGAATTATTGGAAGGATCGGGGTTTTGAAGAGGACTTTCTTTTTCTAAAAAGTCAGTTTCCTAATCGGGAAGTGGGGTTGGCCGACATGTCTGGGGATGACCGGCGTTGGTTGGTGTTGATCTCGGGAGACACGGATCCCGGGACCTACTACCTGTTCGATCGCGGGAACCGACAGGTCACAAAATTCGGGGCACTTCGCCCCGAACTTCCCCAAGGCAAGTTGGCTCCGATGGTTCCGATTCGGTATCCCTCCTCGGATGGGTTGGAGATTCCAGGATATTTGACTTTGCCTTTGGGAAAGGAGGCGAAGAGCCTGCCTCTGCTTGTCATGCCCCATGGGGGGCCGTGGGCAAGGGACTATTGGGGTTATAATGGAACGGCCCAGTTTTTCGCGAACCGCGGGTTAGCGGTGTTGCAGCCGAATTTCCGCCAGTCGACCGGATATGGAAAAAAATTTTATTCCGCAGGGCGACATGAGTGGGGGGATAAAATGCAGGATGATCTGACTTGGGGCGTTAAAAATCTGGTGGCGAAGGGGATGGTGGATCCCAAGAGGGTGGCCATTTACGGCGGGAGTTACGGGGGATACGCGGCCTTGGCCGGGTTGGCGTTTACTCCTGAGATTTATGCGGCGGGGGCTTCTTTCGTTGGGCCTTCGAACCTGTTCACCCTCTTGAATTCCATTCCTCCGTATTGGGAGTCGGCCCGAAGGCAGTTCGACTACTACGTGGGGGATCCCAAAAATCCGGAGGATGAGCCTAGGTTGCGCCGGCAATCGCCGCTTTTTTCTGTGGAGAAGATGAGGGCTCCTTTGCTGGTGGTGCAGGGGGCAAACGATCCACGGGTGAAGCAGGCTGAGTCGGATCAGATTGTAGAGGCGTATCGGAAGCGGGGTCAGGCGGTGGAGTATCTGGTGGCGGCGGATGAGGGGCACGGGTTCGCCCGGCCGGACAACCGGATGGCCGCCATGCTGGCCCTCGAAAGGTTTCTCCACCGGCACATCGGCAGTGCGTTGCAGAAAGACGCTCCCAAGGGTTTGGAGTTGAAACTGAACCAGTTGGTTTCCGAGGGGAGAGTTTCGGACGAAAAAAAGAAAAACAAAGCCCCGTAAGAGGATATTTTTTGCGGGGGTTCGGTGGATAGTTTTTTCGGCTTTTTTCATAGGAGAATTCAATTTTTTCCTCCAGTTATTCACCGTTAAAAACGAGGCATTAGCTGTCTGGGTTTGGCCTAAAAATAGGATCGGTTATACCTCTCCACGGTTCATTGAAAGAACAGAGTCTGGTGAGGAGGGCGAAAGCTTATCCTCACTTGAAGATTCTCAGGATAGCTCCAGGTAACTGGAGAATGGTCGGGGTTGCTTGACTGCCCCGGCCCCC
>Ga0214917_10000930_pt1 | contig 38254 bp, 32 predicted proteins | sample LL_1208_BB_MetaG_FD_177983 | JGI IMG/M metagenome (GOLD analysis project Ga0214917, IMG submission 177983) | Freshwater microbial communities from Lake Lanier, Atlanta, Georgia, United States - LL_1208_BB | ecosystem: Environmental > Aquatic > Freshwater > Lake | place: USA: Georgia | collected... | reverse complement strand
GACCGGGGAGCTTCAATGACACCGCCACCTGTTGGATGAAGGCAGCCTTCTTAGCCACCGTATCCACGCAATGCACGGAAATCTGCGGGCAGCAGATGGCGATCACGGCGCCCGGCAAACCGGCGCCCGAGCCCACATCCAGCAAGCGCACCGGCGTCTCGGCCGCCACGGCAGCGGATGCCCGCATGTGGTCCAGTTGAGTTTGCAGCGGCCGCACCACGGCAAGACTGTCCAGAAAATGGTGTGTCAGCATTTCCTGCGGATCAAGGACGGCGGTCAGGTTGTAGACCTTGGCCCACTTGCTGATCAGGTCCAGGTAGTCCAGCAGTTGGCCTATTTGACTGTCCGTCAGACTCAAGCCCAACCCAGCGATACCTTCACGCAAACCGGCTTCCATGGCGCGCATCAGCGGCCGGTATCCGTCGCAGCAAGCCCCACCAATCCGCAAGCACCCATTTCGCCCGCTGAACCCTCCAAAGCGGGCAACCCATGGACGCCCCGCTTTTTGAGATGAATCAATAAAAGCGAAATCGTGGCCGGCGTAATGCCGGATATGCGAGATGCTTGACCCAAAGTTTCGGGCCTTTGCTTTTGCAGCTTTTGTCGCGCCTCTATGGACAAGGCAGAAACTTGCAAATAATCCAAATCTGCGGGCAACCGCAGGCCCTCAAAGTGCAGGGCTCTGCCTACCTCTTCCTTTTGCCTGTCGATGTAGCCGGAATATTTGGCAGCTATTTCCACCTGCTCTACCACCGGCGCATACAAGTCGCCCAGACTTTTTTGAAGCGCTTCGCGCCAAGTTGTTTCACGTGAAACGGAAGGGTCTGCAGCCGCAGACACACTCATGCCTGCCAGCGCTTCGTAGCTCACATCGGGGCGACGCAACAGGTCAAACAGGTTGTACTCACGCTCAATAGCCTTACCCAACACGCGCTCGGCTTCATCCTGCGTCAGGTTGCGCGGGCTCACCCAAGTCGACTTAAGGCGTTCGGTTTCACGTGAAACCGCATCGCGCTTGCGGCAAAACGCGTCCCAACGTGCGTCATCTACCAAGCCGAGCATGCGGCCGGTTTCGGTCAATCGCAAGTCGGCATTGTCTTCGCGCAACTGTAGGCGGAACTCGGCGCGGCTGGTGAACATACGGTAGGGCTCGGTCACACCCTTGGTAATCAGGTCGTCGACCATGACGCCCAAATAAGCCTCGTCTCGGCGGGGCAGCCAACAATCAGGGGCGCCCTGATCGCCCGCAAGCTGGCGGCACTGGATGGCGGCATTGATGCCCGCAAACAGGCCCTGGGCCGCCGCCTCTTCATAACCGGTGGTGCCATTGATTTGCCCTGCAAAAAACAAGCCGTTTATTTGGCGAGTTTCAAAGTTGCTTTTGAGCGAGCGCGGGTCAAAGTAGTCGTACTCAATGGCGTAGCCGGGCCGCAGAATGTGGGCGTTTTCTAGGCCTTTCATGGAGCGCACCAGTTCGTACTGCACATCAAAGGGCAGGCTCGTGGAAATACCGTTGGGGTAAAACTCGTGGGTGGTCAGGCCTTCGGGCTCCAGAAAAATCTGGTGGCTTTCTTTGTCTGCAAAACGGTTGATTTTGTCTTCAACGCTCGGACAATAGCGCGGGCCCACGCCTTCAATTTTGCCGGTGAACATGGGGCTACGATCAAAGCCCGCGCGGATAATTTCATGGGTATGAGCGTTGGTGTGCGTGATCCAGCAAGGCACCTGCTTGGGGTGCATAGACCGCTGCCCCATAAAGCTGAACACCGGCTCCACCGCATCGCCGGGCTGCTCTAAACACTGGGCAAAATCAATAGTGCGCCCGTCTATGCGAGGGGGCGTGCCGGTTTTCAGGCGGCCTTGCGGCAGCTGGAGCTCCTTCAAACGGGCGGACAAGCTCACCGCGGGCGGATCACCGGCGCGTCCAGCCGCGTAGTTGTTCAGACCCACATGGATTTTTCCGTCCAAAAAGGTGCCGGCCGTCAGAACAACCGTGTGGCTGCGAAACTTAATCCCCACCTGCGTCACCGCACCTACCACACGCTCGCCCGTACCGGTGGACTCCACCATCAGGTCGTCCACGGACTGCTGAAACAACCACAAATTGGGCTGGTTTTCCAGCATGCGGCGAATGGCTGCTTTGTACAAAATACGGTCGGCTTGTGCGCGGGTCGCCCTGACAGCTGGGCCTTTGGAGCTGTTGAGGGTTCGAAACTGTATGCCGCCCTCGTCCGTGGCCAAAGCCATGGCTCCGCCCAAAGCATCCACCTCTCTAACCAAATGCCCCTTGCCTATGCCACCAATACTGGGGTTGCAACTCATTTGTCCCAGTGTTTCAATATTGTGCGACAACAGCAGGGTGCGGCATCCCATACGCGCTGAGGCCAGCGCGGCCTCGGTTCCGGCGTGACCGCCGCCGACCACAATAACGTCAAAAATTTGGGGGTACAACATGTGTGATGGGCTTGCGCAATAAGTGCGTCGTCAAGCAAAAAATGAGAACTGATTCTAGCGATTGCGGCGCTGGTTACGAGCAAAACTTGCCCCCATCATGAACTCCGGACGCCACACAATCGCTACACCCGCATTCTCGTCACCAAAGCATAGTAGAGTAAGTTCCAACAAATTGAAAACTCCCAATTGAAAACTGTCCTCACCACCTGATCCGCCAGAGTTTGGCGTTGTTGAGAGCTGTTCTCATTTAATTTATTCAACACATGTTTGCGCAACCCCTGTTTACGCAGCTTCACGCCTCAGGCTTGTCATCCCTTTGCTTGTTCAAGCCCCTATCTGTACGCTTCAAAGCGTTAGCGCTAACCGCCCTGCTGAGCCTTGTGACCCCTTGGGCTCAGAGCCAACCCAAAGAAAACAGCACGCTCCAACTTGATGAAGCACCACGCATTGCTTTCCACGCCCAAACCACTTGGATAGGCCAAAGCAAGCCAGCGTTCAACACGCCCACCCCGTATTCAGAAAGCGCCTATATGTTGTCGCCCTTAGCTGAACAAGGCTTCTCCATGACGGTCACCGCCGATGTGGGTGTGCGCCTGTGGAAGGGCGCTCAACTGCACATCAACCCAGAGTCGGCTCGGGGCGCATCCTTGTCCAAGTCATTAGGTACAGCGTCCATCCCCAATGGCGAGTTACAACGCGGCGCCAATATGGCGTGGTCCAGCTACCGCGCGCGCATGTTCCTTATGCAGCGCTGGAGTGGCGACGGCGACACTGTGGATATTGAGCCCGACTTTAACGAAATGGGCGGCAAAGCCAGCGCCAACCGCTGGACGCTGGTGGCAGGCAACTTTTCGTTATTGGACTTTTTTGACGCCAACCCCTATTCCAAAGACCCAAGGTCTCAATTTATGAACTGGTCTTTTCTCACGCATGGGGCTTGGGACTACGCCGCCGATGCAAGAGGCTACACACAAGGCGTCATGCTGGACTACACCACCCCAACTTGGGCTCTGCGCTTTGCAAGAACCGCTGTACCAGTGGAATCCAATGGGTATGCCTTGGACGAAGCCTTAGGCATTCACTATGGCGATCAGATCGAGTTTGAAACCGACCTGCCCTTGCGTCTTCAACACGGGCCCATGCGCGGCAGCATCATCTATTACCGCAACAAAGCCCAGATGTTTGCCTACAAAGATGCCGCCCAAATTGCCGGCATAGCCAGCACCGATTACCTGGCTATTCCGCGCAGTGAGCAAACCAAAACAGGCTATGGCATTACCCTGATGGCGCCGTTTGACGAAGAGGCAGGGCTGTTTTTCAGATACAGCAAGAACGATGGGCAGTTTGAGCAGTACAACTTTATAGAAATTGACCAGCAGTGGGCCTTAGGGGCCGTGTTCACCGGGAAAGCTTGGGGCCGTGGGCAAGACCGCGTCGGCGTGGCATTGGCCACCAACGACTTGTCGCAAGCACACCGTAATTACTTCAGCGCAGGCGGCAAAGGGTTTTTTGTGGGTGACGGCGTGGCCAACACCCTCAACTATGCGCCTGAGCGCACCTTTGAAACCTGGTACCGCTGGAGTGTGGACGACATCAACAGCAAAGTGGGCAAACTGCAAAACGCCTTCTCGGTGGGCTGGCAATACATCCTGAACCCGGGCTACAACCAAGACCGCGGGCCTATGAGTGTCTACTCGGTAAGATGGCATTCGGAGTTTTAATTCACACCTCCAAAAGACACTGAGCTTTTGCAAACCTAAAGGCTGCCATGTCACTTGAAAAACTCGCCGTCATGCTGCAGAAAGTGGACCTGGTGCCGCAGGCCGCCACACAGCCCACCAACAAGAGCGACCTGATTGCGTCCCTGCTGGCCAAACAGCAGCAGGCAGAACTGACCTTTTTTATAGAGCGGCAAAGCACACCCGAGCTGGGCGTGTACTTAGACACTTTGGCTGAGCTGGATGCCCAAAAACTGTGGGTCCGCATACCACCGGCAAGACAAAACGAGGTGCTGTGGGAAGTGAGCGAAGCGCGCCGCCAAGCTATTGCAGGAGACCGCCAACCCCATTTTTCGGGGAGCAAAATCAATCTCTACGAACTGGTGGAGGGCAAGGTCCGGCAGGTTCACATCACCGACCGTAAGGTGCTGGAAGGCACCAAGCCTGTATGGGTGGACTTGGTCAACGCCTCCCCATCTGAACGGGCATTCATTGGGGCGCACTTTGGCGTCGAGCTGGCAGACCCCGTTGAAGCAACCGAGCTGGAGGTCACCGCGCGGTTTTACGTGGAAGAAAACGACAACATCCACCTGCACTCCAATTTTTTGCACGACAAATCGCAAGGCTCCCGCAGCGTGCCCGTGGCCTTTATCTTGCATGGCGGCGTGTTGTTTTCGCTGCGCAATGAAGAGCTGCCTGTTTTTCGGCTGCAGCAACGCCGCACCCTGACCCAGCCCGGCTACATCACTGACAGCATTGACCTGCTGCTGGACCTTTACGGCGCCGATGTGGAGTGCTCTGCCGACTCGCTGGAAAACATTTACGCCAAACTGGGTCAGGTAGGCCACCATGTGCTGAGCGAAAACATCTCCGACCAAGAAGCTGGTGAAATATTGGCGGACATTGCGGAAGAGGAAGACCAAAACGGTCATATTCGCAGCAACATCATGGACACGCAACGCGCCCTCAACTTTTTAATGCGCGGCAGACTGCTCAAGCCCGACCAGGTGACCGAGGCCAATCAAATATTGCGCAACATTGAGTCGCTCAACAGCCACACCGCATTTTTGTTCGACAAGATCAACTTTTTGATGGACGCCACCATCGGCTTCATCAACATCAACCAGAACAAGCGCATCAACCAGCTCACAGTGTTCAGCGTGGTGTTCATGCCCATCAACATTTTGGCGGGCATGGGCGGCATGTCGGAATTTTCCATGATGACCGAGGGCATCCCTTGGCCACTCTCGTACACGGCGTTTGCCATCGTCTCAGGCTTGATTGGTGCGGGCACCTATGTGCTTTTGAAAGTGTTAGAGCGCAAACGGCTCAAACGTATGAAAGCCCGTGCTCCATGAGCATGCGCCATCCGAAAACGGATAACGCTGATAACGCGAACAGCACAGACTCCGACAGCGAAACCCCGCAAGCCCTGGTGGAAAGCCGCGCTTTGGCGGCCAACCGCAGCACCTGGGTGAGTGTGTTGGTCAACGTGGTGCTCAGCACGGTGCAAGTGGTGGTGGGCGTGCTCACCAAGTCTCAGGCTTTGGTGGCAGACGGCGTGCATTCGCTCTCAGACTTGGTGTCTGACTTTGTAGTGCTGTGGGCCAGCCGCCACAGCAAAAAAGACCCCGACGAAGACCATCCCTACGGGCACCAGCGGTTTGAAAACGCCGCCTCGCTGTTTCTGGGTGTGCTGCTCTTGGCGGTGGGGGCGGGCATGCTGTGGAACGCCACACAACTCATTCAACACCACGATGAAATTCCCAGGGTGGACGCCTCTGCCCTCTGGGTGGCACTGGCGGCGCTGGTCAGCAAGGAGCTGTTGTTCAGGTACATGCTCATGGTGGCCAAGGAGGTCAAGTCCAGCATGCTGGTGGCCAACGCTTGGCATGCCCGTTCAGACGCCGCCTCGTCCCTGGTGGTGGGGCTGGGTATTTTGGGCAACATGGCTGGCTACCCCTTGCTAGACCCCATTGCCGCGCTTATTGTGGGCTTGATGGTGGCCAAAATGGGTTGGAGCTTTGGCTGGAGTGCGCTGCACGATCTGGTGGACCGCTCAGCCGACTTGGCCGAGGTGGCCGCCATCACCGACACCATCCGCCAGACGCCGGGCGTACGCGATGTACACGATTTGCGCACCCGCAAAATGGGCGACATGATTTTGGTGGACGTGCACTTGGGTGTGGACAAATACCTCACCGTAGAAGCCGGTCACGCCATAGCGGTGGACGCACAGGAGCGCGTGATGCAACGGCACCGCGTCTTAAGCCTCATGACGCACGTGGATCCCGTTTAAAACTTAAGGTGGCGCACAGGCCCTGACCCTCTGGTGCTGGGCTGAGCTCAAAACGCGCATGCATGACCTGGGCAAACTTGGACACAATAGCCAAGCCCAGACCCGCCCCCTGACCCAGACGTTCGGCATGCAGGCCGCGCACACCACGCTGCATCAAATGCTGACGCTCTTGCAGGCTAAGCCCCGGGCCGTTGTCAGTGACCGATAGGTCCACTGACGAACACGATTTTTGGATTCCAACCGTGACATAGCTCACGCCATGAGCTGACAAACCATACCGCAAAGCGTTGTCAATCAAATTGCCTAACGCCCCCTCCACTAAAGCTATATTTGCAAATATGGTGATGGGGTCATCCAAACCCAGAACCCCTAAATCAACATGAGCCGCATCTGCTCTGGGCATAAAGCGAAGCACGCGCTCGCGTACCACCTCATCCAAGCGAACGGGCTCCACGGGAATACCGGTTTGCGTTTCTTCAGCTAAGGCCAGCGCCAGCAATTGCTCCACCAAGCGGTCTGCGCGCGCCTCGCTGCTCACAATGCGCTGCAATTGGTCACGCCAAACCAGAGGGTCTTGATGCGCCAAACCATATTCAGCTAAGGCACGGATACCCGCCAATGGGGTGCGTAACTCGTGTGCCACATTGCCAGAAAACTCCCTCTGCGCTCGCAGACTGCGCTCCAATCGGGCCAGCAAATCGTTGATGGCCGCACCTAGTAAGGCCATATCGCGGTTGGCTTCAGAAATAGGGACCGGTGTTAGATCATGGGCATCACGCTCGTTGATGGACTGCTCCAATTTGCTCAAAGGCTGGAGCTGACTCCCAATTTCACGGCGCAACCACCAGGCCAAAGCAGCCAGCAAGATCATTTGTGGAATGATGGAATACATCAACACCGCTTCAAGCATTTGGTTTCGGCTGCCTCGGGTCTGGCCTACCAACACGGTAAAAGGCTCGGGCTCGGACAGAGACAAACTGACCACCCGAAGGTCTTTTCCTTGATAAATAGAGTCACTGAAACTTACCCGCTGGTCCAACAGGCCCAATGAAGATCGGACCTCAGAAACGGGTGCGCGCAGCCAAGGGTGGCCAGCCAACACCGAGCCATCGCGTCGTTGGACCGAAAAAAACATGTTTTCAGTTTTGTCAAACAAAACCGCTCCCATTTCGCCTGAGGTCAAGTCCAGGGTAAGTCCCCCAGGGTGCAGACTGACACGGGATGCAATGGTGTAGGCGTCATCCACCAAACCTCGGTCAAAGGCCTTTTGTGCGAAAAACAAAGCAACCGCCACAGTAAGGGCCGTTCCCAATAGCCAAGTAAGCGCCAACGGAAGCAAGACGCGCATCACCAGCAAGGCGCGCAAACTGGGTTGGTTAGTCATCTGCCACCTCCGCCTCTAAGGTATACCCTAGACCACGCAAGGTTCGGATATTGGCTCCACTGCCCTGCAGCTTTTTGCGAAGTCTGGAAATAAACGCTTCTAGCGCGTTGTCTGCCAACAAATCCCCCAAGTCTGAGAGTTTTTCAGACAAATGTCTTTTGCTCACGACTCGCCCTGGTGGGGTGCTTAACTCCCACAAAACCTCAAATTCCCGAGCGGGCAAGTCTAAAAAGGCGCCAGCCACGCTAAAGCGCCGTGACTGACGGTCTAGACTTAAAGTGCCTAACTCAAATCGGTCCTGGATGCCCTGTGTGCGACGCACCAAAGCACGAAGTCGCGCCTCTACCTCAGCCAAGTCGAAGGGCTTACCCAAATAATCGTCAGCACCCGCATCCAAGCCTGCAATGCGCTCATCGGTTCGATTGCGCGCCGTAAGCACCATCACCGGTGTGCGATCACCCCGACTGCGGGCCTCTCTTAAGGCCACAAGGCCACTGGCCGATGGACTGTCGTGCTTGTCGTTCAGGGGCAAGTTAAGGTCCAACAGTACCGCATCGAACGGTTGTACCTTCCACAAGTAACGAGCTGCCTGCAAGTGGGCGGCGGTATCCACACGGTGCCCAGCCTCAGTCAGGCTGTGCTGTACAACATCGCTGAGTACCGCGTCGTCCTCGACAAGCAAAATGCGCATGGTCTTTGAAATGTAAAAGTTAAATGACAGGCAAGTCAGTTGGAGGTCAGCAAGCATTTTTGACAATGCACGTCATGAAGAACCGATTGTCTACCCTGCTCGCTACCCTGTTGATCGCGGGCGCAGCTCATAGCCAACTTACCGCCCCGCAGCCCTCGGGCGGCTTGCTGATAACCAAACAACAAGCTTTAGAAGCAGCGAGCGCCAACTTGGATGTGGCCAGAGCGCGCAGCGCTTTGGCAGGCGCACAAGCCGATACGGTCAGCGCCAATCGATCGCCATTTCCCACTCTTAGCGCCAGTATGGGTCAATTGGACATGCAAAACGGGATCGGTAGCGGTAATTTCTTAACCGAAAAAACAGTGGATAAATCCCTTGGGATTGACTGGACCTGGGAGCGCGGTAACAAGCGTGCATTGCGCACCCAATCCGCTCAACAAAATGCACAAGCGGCTCAATGGGACCTCCAAGAAACACGCACCCAACAAACGCTCACAGCTCTTCAGAGCTTTTATGACCTGTTGGCTTACCAAGAGCGGCTGGTTCACTTGCGGGCAATAGTGAGAAGTGCCGCGGAATTAAGTGCTAGCGCGGCTGCACGGGTCAAAGCGGGTGACCTCTCCTCTCAAGAGGCACTAAGGACCGAAATTGAATACCAGCGCGCTCAATCCGACTTGCTGGGAGCGGAGCTCGACCGCCAACGTGCTGCACAAGTGCTGTGGCAGGTCACAGGGCTTTCTACGCCCGCCGGACAACTTCAAGCCCAAGCGGATTGGCCTCATGTAACGGAGACCCCTTATTCAATTGAACTCCATAAGGTTGTGGAGGCCCGCCCCGACGTTCAGGCAGAAGCCGCCCGAGTGCTCGCAGCTCAAGCCGCCCTGGACAATGCACAAGCTCAAAAAGTCAGCGACATCACTTTGGGCAGCTCCTATGACCATTACCCCGGTACCTCGACAGCGCTTCTCAGTCTGCGCATGCAAATGCCTTTGCAGTGGGGATACCAATACCAGGGTGAAATCGCCAAATCCTTGGCTCAACTTGAGCAGGCAAAAGAGACCTTAGAACGCACACGCCGTCAGGCTTTGAGTGAGCTGCAACGCTTGCAGCAAGAGGCCCTCAACAGCGCATCACGAGCTCAAGCCTATGTGGACAACATTTTGCCGCGCGCCCAAAAGGTGGCTGAAGGCGCGGAAATGGCTTATGTCAAAGGGGCTAGCTCGCTGACTGATGTTCTGGATGCACGCCGAACCTTACGCGCCACGTTATTGGAAACACTGGCGGCCAGAACGGATCACGCCAAAGCGCTGGGACTTTGGCAGCTGCGCGTCGCCACAACACCCACCACAGCGACAAAATGACACCGTTATCCCCCCTTCGAGCCCTTACCAAACAACACCCCATGCACACCCTCACCTTCCCGCGACATCTTGTGGTGTCCATATTCGTCGTTGGTTTACTTGGCGCCTGCAACCCTGCACCACCACCGGCTCCTCAAATCGCCGCGCCCATCGTGCAAGGCAATGAGCTCCGTTTTGCGCCAGGACACCCACAGCTCGCGCTGCTGAAAACCGAGCCGGCCCAACCCGCATCTTCTGTGACGATTGACATGCCAGCCAAGCTGGTTTGGAACGAGGAGCGCACCCAACGGATTTTCGCGTCCTTTGCGGGGCGAGTGCAGTCCATTCATGCAGATGTGGGGCAACGTGTGAGTCCTGGCGGGGTGTTGGCCAAACTGGCCTCTCCTGATTTTGGGCAAGCGCAAAGCGACGCGAACAAAGCCCTTGCCGATGCCGGACTTGCCGAACGGGCTTTGGCACGCCAAAAAGATTTGTTTGGGGCAGGAATCGTAGCCCGCAAGGACTATGAAATGGCTGAGGCCGACTTGGCTCGTGCTCAAGCGGAATTGGACCGGGCTCAAGCCCGAACCAAACTGTATGGCAGCAGTGCCAGCGTCAACCAGTCACTGGCTCTGACTTCAGGCATTCAAGGGATCGTGGTGGAGCGAAACCTCAATCCAGGCCAAGAGCTGCGACCCGACTTGAATGGGCCTGGGGTGCCCCCGCTCTTTGTCGTGACCGACCCAAGCAATCTTTGGATACAAATTGATGCGCGAGAGTCCGAATTGAGTATCGCGCTCCCCGGCACCCAATTTGAGATCAAGTCGCCCTCACTTTCCGGTCTGACTTTTGACGGAAAGGTTGCTGCAGTTTCAGACTACATTGACCCGCAAACTCGAACCATCAAAATACGAGGTCTAGTACCCAATTTACAGCGTCGCCTCAAGGCTGAAATGCTGGTGACCGCTTACTTTGAGCGCAAGTTTGACACCGGTGTCATCGTGCCAGCAGCAGCTGTTCAACTGGTGGGAACTCGCCACTCCGCTTTCGTGAACACGCAAGAAGGTGTTTTTGAATACCGGGAGGTTCAAATCGGATACGAAGGTCCACGCAAAACGGTGCTGACCTCCGGCATTCAACCTGGTGAAAAGGTGGTGGTCGAAAACGCGCTCCTCATCTCCCGAATGTTGCGCATGGCCCAAGAGGAGGCTAAAGCTCCTGAATCGGCAAAGACCCAGGCGGTAAGCAAATGAAATGGTTCACCGAGTTTTCGCTGCGCCAGCCGGTATTGATCGTTTTGGGCGTCGTTTTTTTTGTAATGTCGGGCGTTATTGCCTTTAAAAATCTCACCGTTGAGGCTTTTCCGGATGTCACGGACACACAAGTCACGGTGATTGCACTGTTCCCTGGGCGCGCTGCCGAAGAGGTTGAAAAGCAGGTCACGCTTCCCCTGGAAACCGCCTTGGCTGGAATGCCCAACTCCATTCGGCTGTTCTCTCATACCCAATTTGGCCTGTCCTATACGGTCATCACCTACAACGATGCTGCAGATGTGAATCTGGTTCGCCAGCAGGTGAACGAGCGCTTGCGCAGCGTGGATCTTCCGCCGGGTGCTGAGGCCAATATTGCCCCCAACGCGACCCCTGTCGGTGAGGTGATGCGTTACCGTCTCAAAGGGGACGGCTTGTCCTCGACCGATCTACGCACGCTCCAAGACTGGGTGGTAGAGCGTGCGTTGCGCCAAGTCCCTGGCGTCGCTGACATTGTGGGCATGGGTGGGTTCATCAAGCAGTACGAAGTGCAACCTGACCTTGATAAATTGCGCGCCTACAAGCTTACCTTTCAAAACCTTCTTGATGCTTTAGGGCGCGGCAACTCGAATGCGGGTGGCAGCTACGTAGCACAAGGCGCGCAACAGTTTGCGATCCGCGGCATTGGCCTTTTGAGGTCTCCTGATGACATAGGTCGAATTGTTTTGGACTCTCGCAACGGCACACCGATCCTCATTCGTGATGTCGCGCAAATCAAGGTTGGTGCGATCCCTCGCCTTGGCATCACGGGCCAAGACAACGATGATGACGTGGTGATTGGCATCGTCATCATGCGCAAGGGCGAAAACCCCAGCTTAGTTCTCAAAGGCGTCAAAGACAAAATCGAAGAACTCAATGAGCGTGGGCTGCCTCGTGGCGTGCAAATTGTCCCTTTTTACGACCGCACTTGGCTCATGGGCAAGACCCTGACCACCGTGTTCAAAAACCTGGTCGAGGGCGCCCTGCTGGTGTCTTTGGTCCTTTACCTGTTTCTGTCCAACCTGAGAGCGAGTTTGGCGGTGGTATTGGTGATTCCGCTGTCGCTATTGGCCACGTTCTTGGGGCTCAAATTCATGGGCGTCCCGGCCAATCTGTTGTCTCTGGGTGCCATGGACTTTGGAATCATCGTGGATGGTGCGGTGATTGTGATTGAAAACATCATGCACAGATTGCAGCGCGAGCCCGAAAACATGTCGGACGCCGAGCGCAAGCAGTTGATCATTGACGCCACCAACGAGGTCGGACGGCCGACGTTGTTTTCAATGCTCATCATCATTGCGGCCCACATACCCATCTTTGCGCTGCAGCGACATGAGGGGCGTATTTTTCAGCCCATGGCCCTATCGGTCACCACTGCGCTCATAGGTTCTTTGATCATATCCCTCACCTTAGTGCCTTTAATTGCTTATTGGATCTTGCGAACTCGCTTGCCCAAAGAAGACAACTGGTTGGTGAGCGGGGCTAAAAACCTTTACGAGCCCCTGCTGAGCTGGGCCCTCCAACATCGTCGTCAGATGATCGCGCTTGCATTGTGTGGTTTTGGCCTGTCTGTTGTGGCAGCCTCTCGACTTGGTTCAGAGTTTTTACCTGAACTCAATGAGGGCACTTTTTGGGTGAATTGGGACATGCCTGCAAGCCTCTCGCAAGAAGAAGCTGCGCGGGTTCTGCGCAAAGCACGGCTGGAGTTAAGTACGATTCCGGAGGTGAGAACGGTTGTTTCTAAAGCGGGCCAGCCTGAGGACGGCACCGATCCCAAGCCCCTGGCCATGGCTGAAGTTTTTGTAGACGTGAAGCCTACGGAAGAGTGGCGAAAGGGCCTCACCAGAGAAATGCTTATAGAGGAAATGGACCACAAGCTTTCTGTCATTCCTGGTGTAGACCCCGCATTTTCTCAACCTATTCGAGACAATGTGTTGGAATCCATTTCTCAGATCAAAGGCCAAATTGTGGTCAAGGTCGCTGGTGACGACTTGGCCGAGTTGCAGCGCACCGTGGAGGCGCTTCGACGTGAGTTTCGCCAAGTGGAGGGCGTGCAAAGGGCTGAGGTCGACCGGCTTGGTGAATTACCACAACTTCAAATTGACATCGATCGAGACCGTGCCTCGCGCTTTGGCTTGAACGTCAGCGACGTCCAAGACGTCATTGAGTCTGCCCTGGCGGGTCGCTCAGCCACACAGCTTTGGGAAGGTGAGCGCAAATTCAATGTAGCCGTTCGACTTCCAGAGGATGAGCGGCTGATTGCTGTGCTGCCGTCGACACCTATTGCAATTCCTGATGGAGGCTACACCACATTAGGCGCATTGAGCAACATTCGTCAGACCACCGGCGCCATGAACATTGCCCGAGAGGCCGGCCGACGAACCATGGCCATCGGTGTCTTCATCAAGGGGCGAGACATGGGCTCCGTGGTACGCGATATGAAGTCGCGCGCCGAGAAAAACGTCAAGCTGGCCGACAACTACACCATCAATTGGTCTGGAGAGTTTGAAAACCAAGAGCGCGCCATGGCGAGGCTCTCGTTGGTTGTACCCATCTCCCTACTTTTGATATTCGTGCTGCTTTTCAATGCATTTTCCAGCTTCAAGCGCGCCTTGCTGATTTTGGTGAACGTACCCCTCGCGTTGATCGGGGGCTTTGTAGCGTTGTGGATTTTTCATATTCCGCTATCGGTATCCGCGGCCATTGGCTTTATTGCCCTTTCTGGTCAAGCGGTACTCAACGGCGTGGTGATGCTGTCGGTATTCCAACAACTTCGCAATCGCGGCATGAGCGTTTTCGAGGCTGCGCGTCTTGGCTCACTGCAACGGTTGCGGACTGTACTGATGACCGCATTGTTGGCGGCCCTTGGGCTATTACCCATGGCCCTGTCCACAGACATAGGCTCTGAAACGCAACGGCCCCTGGCCATTGTGGTGATCGGTGGGCTCGTCACCGCAACTCTGTTGACCTTGTTGTTGCTCCCAGTGCTTTATGTGGCTTGGTTTGAAAATGAGACACCTGAGCGTCAGCTGGTTCGAACTTGACACCACCACATGCAGACACACCCTCTTAAATCCTTTCGCAGCTTAGAACGCCGCGTGCGCGGCCAAGCCACCACCGACGGGGCGGGCGTCAAGCTTACTCGGGTCTTGACGCAAGACTTGCAGCAGCGCTTGGACCCTTTTTTAATGCTGGACCACTTTGCCAGCGACGACCCCAACGACTACATTGCCGGTTTTCCCAACCACCCCCACCGCGGCTTTGAAACGGTAACGTATATGGTGGCAGGCCGCATGCGCCACCGCGACAGCGCGGGCAACGAAGGCTTGCTGCAAAACGGCGGCGTGCAGTGGATGACCGCAGGCCGGGGCTTGGTGCACAGCGAGCTGCCCGAACAAGAGTCTGGCGTGATGGAGGGGTTTCAGTTGTGGCTCAACTTGCCCGGCCGGGACAAAATGTGCACCCCCAGCTACCGTGATATTCAAAGTGACGACATCCCCGAGGTACGGTTCCCTGATGGACTGGTGGTTCGGGTCATTGCGGGCGTTTTTTCAGACCAGCTTGGCGCCGTGCACCGAAGCGCAGAGGCGTTTCCGACCCAGGCACTCTACCTGGACCTGAACTTTCCCGCCTCGGGTGGTGTTTTAGAGCTGCCCCTGCCCGCCCAGCACCATGCATTGGTGTATGTGTACCGCGGCTGCTTGCGCGTTGGGGCAGATACGCTAGCCGCGCCGCTGATGGGCATCTTGGCTCAAGACGGGGCCGCCGTTCGCCTGGAGGGTTTGGCCTGTGGGGAAGGCTCGTCTGAGCCCTGCCGTGCCTTGCTTATTGCGGGCCAGCCGCTGCAAGAGCCCATTGCGCAGTACGGCCCGTTTGTGATGAACACCCGATCCGAGCTGATGCAGGCGGTGGAAGATTTTCAGAGCGGCCGGTTGGGCTAAATATCAGCCAAAGGGCCGGATGCCAATCAGCACACCGTGCAAATAAAAGGCAAACGACGCCCACAGCGCCGCGCCCAACACCACGGTACTCGCCGTTAGGGCTATCACGGCGCTGGAAGACTTGGCACTTGCCCCGGCAGACGCAGCCCCTTTTTGGGAAAGTCGGTCGCGGCGTCGTGCCGAGGTGAAGCTAAGCACGCCCCACACCAAAAAACCGCCAAACAACATCGCATGCGCCAAGGTGCCGTTGGACAAAAGGTGGGCCAGCGCCCAAAGTTTCACGCCTGCAGCCATAGGATGGCCCACGCGTTGGCGTATGGCGTTGCCCGGCACGTAAGCGGCCGCCAACAACACAAAAGACAAGAGCGTCAGCAAAGAGGCGGCGTGGCGCAACCCCGTGGGGGGCGACCACAACACCACGGGCTGCTCACGTACCCAAGCAAACGCCCAAATGATCAGCACCAATCCCGCCAAAGATGCCAGTGAATACACGCCCTTAAACACCCCCTCGCCCCAACGCCCAATGACCTGAGTGCGCAAGGGCTCTGCAAAGACGCGCAGCGAGTGCACACCCAAAAACAACACCAAGCCCAAAAGCAAATAGGCGTATGGGCTGAAGTCTTGGGGCATGGGGTTCATGTGGGGTTCCTCAAATGTCAATATTCCCTGCGCGTAGGGCATTGGACTCAATAAAGTTGCGGCGCGGCTCTACCTCGTCGCCCATGAGCATGGTGAACACGCGGTCGGCCTCAATGGCGTCGTCAATTTGCACCCTGAGCAAGCGGCGCACTTGCGGGTCCATGGTGGTTTCCCACAACTGCTCGGGGTTCATTTCACCCAAACCTTTGTAACGTTGGCGGGCGGTGGCCTGCTCGGCTTGCTGAATCAGCCACTGCATGGCTTGGCGGAAATCGCCCACCTTGGCTTCTTTTTGTTTATCGCCTTCGCCGCGGGTCACGCGCGCGCCTTCGCCCAACAAACCGCGGAAGGTTTCGGCCGCTTCTGCCAGAGCAGCGTAGTCGGCACCGTGCACAAAGTCTTGTGTGAGCACGCTGCTTTTGACGTTGCCGTGGTGGCGCCGGCTGATGCGCAAAATGGGCTTGTCGGTGCGCGCGTCAAACTCAGCGGCCACTTCGGCACCAGCCAAGTTGGCTTGCAATGCAATGGCTGAGGTTTCGGCGGCCTCTACGGTGTCCAGATTCAAGCTCACACCGTCGGCAATGCTGCGCAGGGCTTCTGCATCCATAAAGTTGTGCAAGCGGGCAATCACAGCCTCGGCCAATTGATGCTTGCGCGCCAGCTCAGCCAAGGTGTCGCCATTTAACGCCGTATTGCTGGCACCGCCGGTGTGCACCGTGGCGTTCACAAGGGCAATGCGCAGCAAAAAATGGTCTAAGGCGCTTGCGTCTTTAAGGTACAGCTCTTCTTTACCGGCTTTGACCTTGTAAAGCGGCGGCTGCGCAATGTAGACGTGCCCGCGCTCCACCAACTCGGGCATTTGGCGGTAAAAAAAGGTCAAGAGCAAGGTGCGGATGTGCGCGCCATCCACGTCCGCATCGGTCATGATGATGATGCGGTGGTAACGCAGTTTGTCCACATTGAAGTCGTCCACCCCAGACTTGCCGCTTTCGGCCAGGGCCTTGCCAATGCCAGTGCCCAGCGCCGTGATGAGGGTGACGATTTCATTGCTGGTGAGCAGCTTTTCATAGCGGGCTTTTTCGACGTTCAGGATTTTGCCGCGCAGGGGCAAGATGGCTTGGAACTTGCGGTCGCGACCCTGTTTGGCCGATCCTCCTGCAGAGTCGCCCTCAACGATGTAGATTTCGCACATGGCAGGGTCTTTTTCCTGGCAATCGGCCAGTTTGCCGGGCAAGCCCATGCCATCTAAAACGCCTTTGCGGCGCGTCATCTCACGGGCTTTGCGGGCGGCTTCACGGGCGCGGGCGGCTTCCACAATCTTGCCGCAAATGATTTTGGCGTCGTTGGGGTGCTCTTCAAGGTATTCGGTCAGGGCTTTGGCCACAATGTCTTCTAACGGAGCGCGCACTTCAGAGCTCACCAATTTGTCTTTGGTTTGGCTGCTGAATTTGGGTTCGGGCACTTTGACGCTTAAAACACAGCACAATCCTTCACGCATGTCGTCGCCACTGACCTCTACTTTTTGTTTTTTGGCAATTTCATTTTGATCGATGTACTTGCCAATCACCCGTGTCATGGCTGCACGCAAACCGGTGAGATGGGTGCCGCCGTCTCGTTGCGGAATGTTGTTGGTAAAGCACAGCACACTTTCGTTGTAGCCATCGTTCCATTGCATGGCCACTTCGACCCCAATGTGGGTGCCGGGTATGCCCCCGTAGCTGTCTGCAGGGCGCTCACCGGAGGAATGAAATGCGTTGGGGTGCAGCACTTTTTTGTTGGCGTTAATGAAGTCTACAAACCCTTTGACGCCGCCCGCGCCTGAGAAGTCGTCTTCCTTGTTGTGACGCTCGTCTTTCAGACGGATCCGCACGCCATTGTTCAAAAAACTCAGCTCGCGTAGACGCTTGGCCAAAATTTCGTAATGAAACTCGTGGTTCTGCTGAAAAATATCCACATCTGGCAAGAAGTGCACTTCGGTACCCTTCTTTTCGGTCGCGCCCTTAACGCGCATGGGGGATACTTCAAAGCCCTCTACCTGCTCGAGCAAACGGTTTTGTACAACGCCACGCGCAAATTCCAGCTGGTGCACTTTGCCTTCACGGCGTACGGTGAGTCGCAACCACTTGCTCAGAGCGTTGACACACGACACACCCACGCCATGCAAACCGCCCGACACTTTGTAGCTGTTTTGGTTGAACTTGCCACCTGCATGCAGCTCGGTTAAGGCAATTTCTGAGGCACTGCGCTTGGGCTCATGCTTGTCGTCCATTTTAACGCCAGTAGGTATACCGCGTCCATTGTCGGTAACGCTGATGGAGTTATCGGTGTGAATGGTCACCACAATGTCATCGCAGTGGCCTGCTAAGGCCTCGTCAATTGAGTTGTCCACCACCTCAAAAACCAAATGGTGCAAACCTGTGCCATCGGAGGTGTCTCCAATGTACATACCTGGGCGTTTACGAACCGCCTCTAAACCTTCCAGGATTTGAATGGAGCTTTCTCCATAAGCATCCGGCAGGCTTTGTGATTCTTCACTCATGAAATGGACTCTCTTTTGTATTTATGGGAACACGAAACAAGAAAAATCAAACCTCAATGTTTCAAATGCGCATAGGCATCACAACGTATTTGAAGTTGGTGTCGTCCGGAATAGTGATCAGCGCTGAGCTGTTGGAATCGGCCAACTCCACCCGAACCATGTCCTGCTCCATGTTGGTCAGCGCATCGATGAGGTAAGTGACGTTGAAGCCAATTTCAATGGAGTCGTCGTTGTAGTCAATGTCCAACTCGTCAACGGCCTCCTCTTGTTCGGCATTGGTGGAGGCAATTTTTAGAGTGCCGGGATCAATGTTGAGGCGCACACCTTTGAACTTGTCGCTGGTCAAAATAGCGGTGCGCTGCAAACTGGCCAACAATGGCTGACGGCCCAACAAAATGCCCCGTTTGTGGTTTTTTGGAATGACGCGGTTGTAGTCTGGGAACTTGCCTTCGACCAGTTTGGTGACAAATTCCATATGGCCCAAAATGAACTTGGCTTGGTTGTTGGCAAATTGCATATGGATGGGCTCATCTTTGTCCAGCAACAAACGTTGAATTTCCAGCACGGTTTTGCGCGGCAAAATGACTTCTTGCTTTGGAACTTCTTGTTCCAAATGGGCGCAGGCATAGGCCAAACGGTGACCATCGGTGGCCACCAGGCTTAACAACTTGCCATCCACCACGAACAAAATGCCGTTGAGGTAATAGCGAATGTCATGGACTGCCATGGCAAAAGACACTTGACCCAACAGATCCTTGAGGGTTTTTTGAGGAATGCTGAACGGTGGGCCAAAGTTGGGTGATTCCTGTACCAGAGGGAAGTCTTCAGAAGGCAGCGTTTGCAAGGTGAACTTACTTTTTCCGCCTTTGAGAATCATCTTGGATTGACTGGATTCCAAAGATACGGTTTGGTCTGAAGGCATGGTCCGCAAAATGTCAATCAGCTTGCGTGCCCCTAAGGTGGTACTGAAATTGCCTGCATCACCATCAAACTCGGATTGCGTACGGATTTGAATTTCCAAATCGCTGCTGGTCCACTGAAGTTGTGAACCTGTTTTGCGAATCAAGACATTGGCCAAGATGGGAAGGGTGTGGCGCCTCTCCACAATGCCTGCAACGGATTGCAAAACAGCAAGCAGCTTTTCTTGGGTAGCTTTCAAAATGATCATAAGTGTCTCTTTCTAAGAAAGTCTTATTTAAAAGTAGTAGTAATAGCTAGAGGTCGCTTGCGGGCTGTGGACAGCAGCAATTTGTTCAGTCCCATCAACAACTTACAGCGATTTAGAGCGTGTGGGTATCCTTGAAAACCATTTGCACTGAATTTGAACAACTCTGAGAAGTCACCCAAAACTGTGGATAACTTCAGAGTTATGCTTTTTTTATCCCCAGGGTTGGTGGCAAGGCGCAAAGGTATGAAAGACGTTAGAAAAATCATCAGTTCAGCCTTTTAGAGTTTGCTCTAAAACGTGCAATTGCTGATTCAGTTCGGCAGCTTGTTGGCGTTCGGCACCAATTTTTCGCACTGCGTGCAAGACGGTGGTGTGGTCGCGACCTCCAAACAAATCCCCAATTTCGGGCAGGCTCTTTTGAGTGAGCTCTTTGGCCAAATACATGGCTATCTGACGTGGCCTTGCAATGCTGGCTGGACGCTTTTTAGAGTACATGTCCGCCACTTTGATTTTGTAGTAGTCAGCCACGGTTTTTTGAATGTTGTCTACGGAAATCAGGCGGTTTTGTAAAGACAACAGGTCACGCAGGGCATCGCGTGCAAGCTGAATGGACACTTCTTTTTGGTTGAAGCGCGAATACGCCAAAATTTTGCGCAAGGCACCTTCAAGCTCACGTACGTTGGAGCGCACGTTTTTAGCAACAAAGAACGCGACTTCTTCGGGCATGTCGGTGCCCTCTGCCAAGGACTTGTTGATCAAAATCGCTACCCGCATTTCAAGTTCGGGCGGCTCAATGGCCACAGTAAGACCCGAATCAAATCGGGACACCAAACGCTCGTGAATGTCCGTCAAACCCTTGGGGTAGGTGTCACTGGTCATCACAATGTGTGATTTTTTGGCCAGCAACGCTTCAAAGGCGTTGAAAAACTCTTCTTGAGTGCGGTCTTTGTTGGCAAAGAACTGCACATCGTCGATCAACAGCAAGTCCAGAAAGTGGTACTTGTCTTTGAATTCGTCAAAGGTTTTGCGCTGGTAAGAACGCACCACATCGGACACAAATTGCTCGGCATGGACGTACAAGACCTTGGCTTGTGGCTGGTCATGCAAGAGCTGATTGCCAATAGCGTGCATCAAGTGGGTTTTACCCAAACCAACACCACCGTAAATAAAGAGAGGGTTGTAAAGCTGACCCGGCGAAGATGCTACGTGCATGGCAGCGGCACGTGCCATGCGGTTGGCGGTGCCTTCGATGAGGCTTTGGAAAGTCAAAGAGACATTTAAGCGATTTTTTGAGGCTTGAGAGGTTTTATCTTCGACATGTATAGGGACGGAATCACCACCTACTTGGACATGTGACGAGAGAACATGAGGATTTGGCGAAAGTGGGTGTGCGGAAGAAATGCCAGGAGGCGCTGTTTGGGGCTCCCGAGGTGAGAGTGTGAGGTCAATGGAAAGGGGCTGCCCGTACAACTTTTCCACAAGTTGGCTGATGCGCTGAAGGTACTGGGCACGAACCCAGTCCATTTTGAAGCGGTTGCCCACAAAAACCACCAGCTTAGATTCGTCTTCTTTCAACTCCACGGACAATGGGCGAATCCACGTATTGAACTGTTGCTCAGGGAGTTCTTGAGCCAATTGCTCCAAACAGCCATTCCATAGCGCAAGACCTGCGTCTGTAACGGAGGGGTCAAACAAAGCTTTGGAACGGAAATCCTTCATGGACAAGACGGGCTGTGGATAGTTGTAATGATGAGAGCCGCTTCATTGTACTTAATCAAAAGCTTATCCACAGAACCAAAAGCTTCATAAACAAAAAATTGCAAGATTTTCTTGAAGCGTTGATAATGCTGGGTTTTTCCTAATCAACATACAGGATTTCGTCATGAAACGCACTTACCAACCTTCCAAAATCCGCCGCGCACGAACCCATGGGTTTTTGGTTCGCATGAAAACCCGCGGGGGCCGCGCGGTTATCAACGCACGTCGCGCCAAAGGCCGCAAGCGCTTGGCTGTCTAAGTCAAGCCGATCAACGCCCGTGATCAAGCTTAAAACACGGGCCCAATTCCAAGAAGCGCTTTGTTGCAAACCAGTGGGGCACACCCACCACTTTGGAATGCATGTATTGAGCAACCATGATGCGGGCTTCAGGCTGGGTGCGATGGTTCCTAAACGCTGGGCTAAAAGAGCGGTCACCCGCAACCTCATCAAGCGACAGATTTACAACATTGGCGAAACTCTAATCGCGCCCCCATCCCATTACACCTTTTTAGTGCGTTTGAGACAACGCATTGACTCAGACCAGTTTCCGAGTGCGAGCTCACGGGACTTGCGACGCTTGGTTCGCATGGAACTTCAACAACTCTTTCAAAATTGGTGGGCGCAGGAATTGAAAAGCAATGTAAATGAAGCTGTTGAGGCGACCCAATCGAATCAGGCGCCATGAAGGTTCTTCTGTTGAGCCTGGTTAAAGGCTACCGCCTGTTCCTAAGTCCTTGGCTCGGATCGAGTTGTCGATTTGAACCCACTTGCTCAAAATACGCCCTTGAGGCGTTACAGTTGCATGGTGCATGGCGTGGCAGTTGGCTTGCCGCGATGCGGCTATCGAGATGTCATCCATGGTGCGCAGGCGGTCATGACCCCGTGCCCACAGCGCTACCCAATCCGTCGCGCACACCTTAAGTTCTTGTTTCGCCTCTTGTATTTAAAAGACTCTGGTCTTCACAGCTCTAAAGTTATCTTTATATGAACGATATACGCCGCACCATTTTGTGGGTCATTTTTGGTTTTTCCATGGTGTTGCTTTGGGATCAGTGGCAAATCCATCAAGGTAATCCCGCAACTTTCTTTCCGCCCCAAAAAGCCGCTTCTTCGATGGAAACGACCAACGCGTCCAATACGGCCAACGCCAACAAGTCTCAGGCAGTAGAGGTCAAAGACGCATCCATCCCCACTGCCAGCATACCTGCCCAAGCGTTTCCACCCTCTCCAGGCGCAAGGTCCACAGAGGTGCCACTGTCGCAGTCAGGTGACCAAAGGGCAGACCACCCTCAACGCCAGCGTGTGGTGGTTCAAAACGACGTTTTAAAACTCACAGTGGATACTGAGGGTGGTGTGGTGGTGAAGTCCGAATTTTTAAAACACGACGACCTCACGCAGTCCCGCCAGCCCTTTGTGTTGTTGGACCAAAGCCGTGAACGTGTTTACGTGTCCCAAACAGGCCTGATTCCCAGTGCTGGCGGGGCTGCATTACCCAACCATAAAACCCTGATGAGTGCTCTGCCAGGCGATGGGGCGATCAAGGACGGCCAAGACGCCGTGACTTTGACGCTAAGCTCACCGGTGGTGGGGGGCTTGCAGCTCCTTAAAAGCTACACGTTGAGACGTGGCAGCTATGCCGTAGAGGTTCAGCACACGGTGGAAAACAAAGGTGCAGAAAGCGTTGAACCGCAGTTGTACCTTCAGCTGGTAAGAGACGGTAACAAACCCGCAGGCGAGTCGGAGTTTTATTCCACCTTTACTGGACCCGTGGTGTACACGGATGCTAAAAAATATCAAAAAGCTGAGTTCAGCGATATAGAAAAAAACAAGCAGGAGATTGAGAAAACTTCCAGCAACGGTTACGTCGGTATGGTGCAGCACTATTTCGCCAGTGCGTGGTTGTTGGCAGAAGGCATCAAGCGCGAGCTGTTTATGCGCAAGGTGGATCAAAACCTATATGCCGTTGGCATGATCACACCATTGGGTGTTTTGCCAGCTGGCGCCAGTGTCAAAGCCGACTCCAAACTTTTTGTGGGCCCACAAGAGGAAAAACTCTTGGAGTCTTTGTCTCCGGGCCTGGAGCTGGTGAAAGACTACGGCTGGCTGACCATTTTGGCCAAACCTTTGTATTGGTTGTTGGATCAGCTCAACCTGTTGATCGACAACTGGGGTTGGTCCATTGTGGCCTTGGTTGTGTTGCTCAAGCTGGCGTTCTATTGGCTCAACGCCAAAGCCTACGCCAGCATGGCCAAGATGAAAGCCATCAACCCCAAAGTGATGGAAATGCGCGAACGTCTTAAAGACAAGCCGCAACAAATGCAGCAAGAAATGATGCGCATCTACCGAGAGGAAAAAGTCAATCCACTGGGCGGGTGCTTACCGATTGCCATTCAAATCCCATTTTTTATCGCGCTCTATTGGGTGTTGTTGTCCAGCGTGGAAATGCGCAATGCGCCTTGGATTTTGTGGATCACTGATTTGTCTAACAAAGACCCTTACTACATCTTGCCGTTACTTATGACTGTTACCACGGTGCTCCAAACCTGGCTTAATCCCACGCCGCCTGACCCCATGCAAGCCAAGTTGATGTGGATCATGCCGCTGATGTTCAGCTTTATGTTCTTCTTCTTCCCCGCGGGCTTGGTACTGTATTGGCTGACCAACAATATTCTGTCAATTGCTCAGCAATGGGTTATCAACCGCCAGCTGGGAGTCAACTAAGTCACCCACCCGAACCCATCATCGCGCTGGCCACAGCGCCAGGGCGGGGAGCGGTGGGTGTGTTGCGCATCAGCGGTCGTGGCTTAGGACCATGGGCACAAGCCTTGTGCGGGCAAGCCCTCAAGCCGCGCCACGCCCATTACCTGTCCATTCAGGACAAAACCGGCACAGCCATTGACCATGTGCTGGCCTTGTTCTTTAAGGGGCCCAATTCTTTTACGGGTGAAGATGTGTTGGAACTGCAAGCCCATGGGGGCCCTGTGGTCTTGCACATGCTTCTGGCCAGATGCTTGGAACATGCGGTCGAATCAAAGGGTGCGACGGGTTTGCGTCTGGCCCGACCCGGAGAGTTCAGCCAGCGCGCCTTTTTAAATGGCAAGCTAGATTTGACCCAGGCCGAAGCCATTGCCGATCTCATCGATGCCAGCACGGAGGCCGCTGCCCGAAGCGCCAGCAGGTCATTGTCGGGTGAGTTTTCTGCGCACATCCATAAACTGACAGACGGACTGACGCACTTGCGTATATTGGTGGAAGCCACACTGGACTTTCCAGAAGAAGGGCTTGATTTTCTGCAGCAAGCCGATGCAGCAGGTCAGATACAAAAACTCCAAAACAGTTTGCAAGAGGTGATGCTCAAGGCCCAGCAAGGAGCCTTGCTTAGAGAGGGGCTGCGCGTTGTAATAGCTGGCCAACCCAATGTGGGAAAAAGTTCCTTGCTCAATGCCTTGGCGGGCAAAGAGTTGGCCATTGTGACGCCCATAGCCGGCACCACGCGCGATAAATTGCAGCAAGAGCTTCAGATAGATGGCGTGCCCATACATGTGATGGATACCGCAGGCCTTAGAGACAGCGAAGATGTGGTGGAGCGCATGGGCATAGACCGCGCTTGGGAGGCCGTGGAGGCCGCCGACGCGGTTTTGTTCTTGAGAGACCTAAGCCGCGCCAATGAAACGGCCTACAAGCAATCCGACGAAGCCCTTAGCCTTGATCTGGACCGCCGCTTAGGACAAAGGGTCCCGCGCCTGAATGTTTGGAACAAGATGGATGTGGTGGGGGGCTTAGAGTCTTTCAGATCGGAAAAAAATTCGTCGGACACCACTGGCGATGGAAAGGATGGCGTCGCCCCTCGAGTTCAAGAGCAAGCAAAACTGCACGACTTGCCTAGCTCAGACGCATCAAGACTGTCGCCAGACTTGTGGATTTCGGCCCAAACCGGCGCAGGATTGGACGCGTTGCGCCAGCAACTGCTGCAATTGGCGGGCTGGCAAGGCGGAGCCCAAGACGGCTTGTTTATCGCGCGAACAAGGCACATTGCAGCCTTGCAAGAGGCCAGCCAACACCTTCAGGCAGCGGCCGAATGGCTTCGTACAAATGGCCAGCAGGCCCCCGCGCTGGAACTATTGGCCGAAGAACTGCGTCTGTGCCAAGTGGCCCTGGGCGACATCACGGGGCAAGTCAGCTCTGATGAGTTGTTGGGCCACATCTTTTCCAAATTTTGTATCGGCAAGTGAAAAAATCTTGCAACAGTGAAAAAACACAATAGAATTGCAGAAACGATTTAAATCGTTTATCTGTTTAAGGTTTCTTTTGTGTGGACTCATTTGGAGGCAAAACATGTTGGATCACTGGATATTCAAAAAAACATCGCTTCAAGTACCGACAGGGTTGGGTAAAGAGAAGGGCGCCCAGCTAAACCCCCCGAAGGCTGACAACGTGATTGCATTGCACGGCCCACGCAACCGCAGCTTTAGCCTGGCACGCCGCGAAAAACTCACCAAGGTAGTAGCCCAGGCTTTGGCGCATGTGGGCATGGAGCGCCAACACTACAAGCTCAAGTTGTTGACGCTGGACTCCAAAAGCCACGAATATCTGGTCATGCTGGACTTGGCAAAAGATTACTTGGCTTTCTCATCCAGCTTGCGCCAAGTGGAGCGCACCATTGTCAAGGAGGCCCAACAGCGGCATGATATTGCCGTGCGGTCGGTGTACTGGCAATTCAACGAAAACGACACCGCCCCAGTGGGGGCCGCTAACGAATACCAAGCAGCTTAAAGATGAATGTGGTGCAGCTCATGCTCGGCCACCGACAAATGTTCGGCTGTACCACTTAGCACCACGACATCCCCCGCTTGTAGCAAACTACTGGCGATGTCTTCAACCAGCGCGCCGTGTTGGCGCCGCCATTGAACCAAGCGCACAGGGGCCAGCAAGGGCTCCAAGTCCGCCCAAGATCGGCCCACCGCATTGGAAGAGTCGGTCAAGGTGATGGGCAACAAGCGCTCCTGATGAATTTCGTCCACCGAGTCGTCGTCGGCACCATGAAAATAGCCGCGCAACAGGCTGTAACGGGTTTCCCGCTGTTCTTGAATGATGCGAATCACACGGCGCATGGGCACCCCCACCAAAGCCAAGGCGTGGCTGGCCAACATTAAGGACCCCTCAATAGCTTCTGGCACCACCTCGGTGGCGCCCGCTTGGCGCAGCTTATCCAAGTCAAAGTCGTCCTGTGTGCGCACAATCACAGGGGTTTGGGGAGCGTGTTCTTTGATATGGGTGAGCACTTTCAAAGAGCCCGCAATATCGAGATAGGTAATGACCACCGCACGAGCGCGCACCACGCCCGTTGCCATTAAGGCCTGCAATCGCGAGGCGTCACCGTACACCACTGAGTGGCCCGCTGCAGAGGCCAGACGAACCCGATCTGGGTCTAAGTCCAGTGCCATGTAGGGAATTTTTTCGCGCTCGAGTACCCGAGCCAAGTTTTGACCGCAGCGGCCAAAACCACAAATCACAATGTGCTGGTTGACCTGTATCGATTTGCGTGCAATGGCGGTGACTTGCAAAGACATGAAGAGCCAGTCGCTGGAAACCAGCTTCATCACCAAGGGGTTGCTGAAGTTGATGATGAAGGGGGCCACCAGCATGGATAGCACCATAGACGCCAAGACTGGGTTGAGCAGTGTGGAGGGCAATAGCGCTTGGTCTTGAGCCAGCGTCAACAGCACAAAGCCAAATTCGCCGGCTTGCGCCAAATACAAACCTGTACGCAAGGCCACCCCAGGAACTGCCCCCAGCAACTTAGCCAACGCTGCCGTGATGGCGATCTTGATCAACACCAATAACACAAGAAGCACCAACACCACCAACCAGCGCTCCCAAACCAGTTTCCAGTCCAGCATCATGCCAATCGTGATGAAAAACAAACCCAAAAGCACATCATGGAAAGGGCGAATGTCTGTTTCCACACGGTGCTTAAATGGGGTTTCGGCAATCAAAATACCCGCCGTAAAAGCACCTAAGGCCATACTCAAACCGGCTAACTCGGTTAACCAAGCCAAGCCCAGCGTGATGAGCAAAAGGTTCAGCATGAAGAGCTCGTCGCTCTTGCGCAGCACCACCAAGCGCAGCCAATAGCGCATGAAATAGGGCCCAATGGTCAGCAGGGCAGTGAGCAACACCAAGGCTTTGATACCTGCTGCCGCCAAAGACGTCAGGAGCTCTTGCGGCGGGCTACCTAAGGCGGGTACCATCACCAAGAGCGGAATTACGGCCAAATCCTGAAACAACAAAACGCCCAAGATACGCTGGCCGTAGGGGGTGTCCAACTCCTGACGCTCTGACAGCATTTTGACCACGATAGCCGTGCTGCTCATGGCCATCACGCCGGAAAGAACCAGCACACCTGACCAATGCAACCCCCAAATACCCGGCAGCCAAACGGTGACGACCAACCAACACAAGCCCGCCACTGCCATGGTGCACAGCACCTGTAACAGACCCAAGCCCAACACATGAGCTCGCATGGATTTGAGCTTGGCTAGGCTGAACTCCAAGCCAATCACAAACATCAAAAACACCACGCCAAATTCGGCCAAGTGGCGAATGCCTGTGGAGTTTTGAGCAAGCGCCAATGCGTTGGGGCCAATAACCACGCCCACAAACAAGTAGCCCAGCATGGGAGGCATCTTCAAGGCGCGAAACCCCACAACGCCCAAGACTGCGGCCAGCAGATACAACAGGGTCAATTCCAACGCATTCATGTGCTCATCCTAGCAAGCTGATGAGGGTCTATAAAATGAATTCATGTCTCAAGCCCAATTGCCAAGCCCTGAATGGGCCCATGACCACGCCGCCAAAATTCTGCAAACTGCACTCGACACGCTTCAAATCGAAGCTGAAGCTTTATTGGGATTGAAGGCGCAAGTGGGCCCCACATTGGTGGAGGCGGTACAGGCCATACTGCGCACGACAGGCCGGGTGGTGGTCACGGGCATGGGCAAAAGCGGCCACATTGGTAGAAAAATAGCAGCAACACTGGCGTCTACCGGCACCACCGCCATGTTTGTGCACCCAGCAGAAGCCAGCCATGGCGACCTCGGAATGATCACCGACCAAGACTTGGTGTTGGCCATTTCAAATAGCGGCGAGTCCGATGAGCTCAATGCCATGTTGCCCGCGGTAAAGCGCCAAGGTATTTGCATCGTGGCCATCACCGGACAAGCTTCATCCACCTTGGCAGAACTGGCAGACATCGTGCTTTTGTGTGCGATTCAGCAAGAGGCCTGCCCTTTGAACCTCGCCCCAACTGCCAGCACTACGGCTCAACTGGCTTTGGGGGACGCGTTGGCAATGGCCTTGCTGGATGTGCGAGGCTTTAAAAAAGAGGACTTTGCCAAGTCGCACCCAGGAGGGCAGTTGGGTCGGCGGCTTTTGACCCACGTGCACGACGTCATGCGCACAGGAGATGCAATACCCAAGGTACTGCCTGAAGTTGGATTTAGCGAAGTCATGCGGGAAATGAGCGCCAAAGGGCTAGGGGCCAGCGCGATCATCAACCCTCAGAATGAGGTGTTGGGCATTTTTACCGACGGCGATTTGCGCAGGTTGCTCGAGCAAGGCGTAGACTTTCAAACCTCCACGGCCGGAGCCTTTATGCACCCTAACCCCGTGACCGTTCACCGAAATGCTTTGGCTCTGGTGGCCGCGGAGCTCATGGAGGCCCGCAAAATCACGAGTCTGCTGGTGGTGGACGATGAGGGCAAGTTGTGCGGGGCGCTTAACAGCAACGACTTGATGCGTTTTAAAGTCATCTAAGCTTTACTCACCCAAAGATGATTGCAAGGCCCATCCTCAGCATGAAACCCAAGCAAATGTTTCCACCCGAGCTGCTGATGCGCGCGCAAGACGTCAAGGTGGCGTTTTTGGATGTGGACGGGGTGTTGACAGACGGTAGCCTTTATTTTTCGGAGGCCGGAGAGGCGCTCAAGTGCTTTCATACTCTAGATGGTTTGGGGCTGCAACTGTTGCTGCGAGCCGGTATCACGCCCGTCATCATCACCGGTAGAGACAGCCCCGCGTTACGCAACAGGTTGAAGGCTTTGAACATTACCCGCGCTTATTACGGGGTGGAACACAAGGGGCAAACAGCAGAGCAGGTGTTGCAAGGGTTGGGTTTGGGTTGGCACCAAGCTGCAGCGATTGGAGACGACTGGCCAGACTTGTCCATGATGCTGCAAGCCGCACTGAAAGTGGCGCCGCCTCAAGCGCACCCAGAGGTGTTGGCTACAGCCCACTGGGTTACCCAAAAAGCCGCGGGGCAAGGTGCCGCCCGTGAGTTTTGCGACGTCATGCTCATCGCACAAGGTGCCTACGTCAAGCTGCTGCAAGCCTATGCCCAACCTGCCTCCCAGGCGCCCGATGCCACCTCAGAAACCAGGGGCACAACTCCTTGAAAAACCTCTGGGCCCTCCGACTGATGAGGCTTGTGGATCAACTCACACAGTCATTGCCTATCGTGCTCATGGGTTTGCTGGCATTGCTCACCTATTGGTTGGTTAAAAGCATGCCTGCCCAAGAGCCCTCAAACAACACAGATACTCCCCGGAATGGTCCCGACTACACCATGGAACATTTCACGCTCAGGGTGTTTGGCCAAAGCGGTGTGATGCGCCACCAAATTGAAGGTGCAGGCGCCCAACATTTTCCTGATTCGGCCCATCTGGACATTCAAAACTTCAAGATGCGGTCGGTCAATACGCAAGGGCGCATCAGTACCGCAAGTTCTGACCGTGCGGAGATCCGCAATTCAGACACAGAGCTGGTGATGATGGGCAATGCCCAGATAGTCAGGCAAGCGGGCTCGCGTATGCGCCCACCCAACGCGGCCACCAAATCCGCCGCCACCAAAGAAGAATGGCCAAGGCTGACCTACAACGGTGAGTACCTGAATGTGAACATGGACACCGAGCAAGCCCGCTCGCACAAACCCGTGGTGTTGACCCGAGGGAATGACCGTTTTACAGCAGACCAGATGGAGCTGAACCAGCTGGCTCATACTATAGAGTTGTCAGGACGTGTGCGCACCATGTTGGCCCCAGACAAGACCCTTGAGCCGCCCAGTCCTAAACCTGTAAAGCCGTAAATCCGCGAATTAAAGATACGCATTGAAAAGAATCAAAAAAAGGACCCAAAGGGGTCCTTTTACTTGCATCCATGACGGTGTCATGGTCGTGGAATGTACTTAGTAGCTGCTGCGACCGCCGCCGTAACCGCCGCCCCCGCCTCCTTCACGACGACCGCCACCACCACCACCGTAGCCGCCGCCACCACCGCCACCACCGCCGCCGTATCCACCGCCACCGTAACCACCACCACTGCGAGGTGGGCGAGCTTCCATGGGGCGGGCTTCATTCACCACCAAAGCGCGGCCGCCATGCTGTTGACCGTTAAGGCCCGCAATAGCTGCTTGCGCTTCGGCGTCGCCGCCCATTTCTACGAATCCAAAGCCTTTGGAGCGACCGGTGTCGCGCTCCATCATGACTTTGGCGCTAGAGACGTTGCCAAATGCAGCAAAAGCACGCTGCAGGTCTTCGTCGCGAAAAGAATACGGCAGGTTGCCGACGTAAAGTTTATTGCCCAAGATCGGGACTCCTCAAAAAACACTTGAATAACGCGATGGAGTCCAAAAGCCGCAAGCCGCAAAAAATGAAACTTAATCAGACGCAGTAATGACCAAACACCGCAAACCTATACCACCGTTTGTCAGCAGTATCAAGCCATTATGCGCTAAAGATGAAATAAACCCAAATTAAAAAAATTTACCAGTTGCTTTCTCGTTCTGGAGATGCACCAATTTTGTGTATGGACAAATCGGCCCCGTCAAACTCCTCTTCTTGGGTCAAACGCAAACCCATGGTGAACTTAAGAATGGCATAAATCAGTCCTCCCGCCGAAAATGCCCATACCACCCCCAGAGCTGTGCCCATTACTTGAGCCATAAGGTTGACCCCCCCAATACCGCCCCAAGCGGTTTGACCGAACACACCCGCCGCAATGCCGCCCCAAGTGCCGCACAAACCATGCAGCGGCCAAACGCCCAACACGTCGTCAATCTTCCAGCGGTTTTGTGTGAGGGTGAACATCAACACAAAAATGGCACCTGCCACACCGCCCACCATCAACGCGCCCATGGGGTGCATCACATCCGAGCCCGCGCAAACGGCCACCAATCCCGCCAATGGTCCGTTGTGAACAAACCCGGGGTCGTTTCGCCCCAGCAACAAGGCCACCAATGTGCCGCCAACCATGGCCATCAAAGAGTTCACTGCCACCAAGCCGCTGACCTTGTCTAATGTTTGGGCACTCATGACATTGAAACCAAACCAACCCACCATCAAGATCCAAGCGCCTAATGCCAAAAACGGAATGCTTGAGGGTGGATGGGCCGAAATGCCGCCATCTTTGCGGTAACGGTTAATGCGCGCGCCCAACAGCACCACAGCAGGCAAAGCCAGCCAGCCCCCCACGGCGTGCACCACCACGCTGCCTGCAAAGTCGTGGAACTCATTCCCGGTGGTGCTTTTGATCCATGCCTGAACACCAAACAGCTGGTTCCATGCCACCCCTTCAAACAAGGGATAGACCACCCCGACAATGAGAGCGGTGGCTAAAAGTTGGGGCCAAAACTTGGCGCGCTCGGCAATGCCGCCCGAAATAATCGCTGGGATGGCGGCGGCAAAGGTCAACAGGAAAAAGAACTTGACCAACTCGTAGCCGTTTTTAGCAACCAGATCCTCGGCCCCAACCCAAAAACTGGTGCCATAGGCCACGCCATAGCCCACCGCAAAATACACCACGGTGGAGACCGAAAAGTCCACCAAAATTTTGACCAGGGCATTAACTTGGTTCTTGCGCCGAACCGTGCCCAGCTCTAAAAAAGCAAAACCCGCATGCATGGCCAGGACCATGATGGCCCCGAGCAAAATGAACAAGGTGTCCGCGCCCTGTTTGAGTGCTTCCATAGTGATCCCCAGAGAAAAAACAAACCAAAAAAGTGCATTTCTGCAAAACAAAACAAAACGCACCAAAAGAAAGCAATTTTTGTGCCCAAAAGCGATCTGCCCAAACTGACCGATGGGATCCCGCAAGTCGGAGGCGGGTTGGGCTGTGGGGCAAGGGGTGAACCAGCGCTTATACTTTGTGTAGCGCCGATTTGATCCCGATTGCGGGCGCCGGAGCACTTGGCTCCAAAGTTCAGCTAAACAGGCCGCAGATGTTGATTGCTTCCCCACAGTTCATGCATTTTGATGCACCGCTGGCACTTCAAAGTGGTGCAGAGCTTCGCCAGTACCGATTGGCCTACGAAACCTACGGACAACTCAACGCCCGAAAATCCAATGCCGTCTTGGTGTGCCATGCGCTCAACGCTTCCCATCATGTGGCCGGGGTTTATCAGGGACAGCCGCACAGCGAAGGCTGGTGGGACGCCATGGTGGGCCCGGGAAAACCCGTCAACACGGATGAATTTTTTGTCATTGGCGTGAACAACTTGGGCTCTTGCTTTGGCTCAACAGGACCCATGCACGACAACCCGGATACGGGCCGGATATACGGTGCCGACTTTCCAGTTGTGACGGTAGAAGACTGGGTCAATGCACAAGCCAGGCTACTGGACCAACTGGGCATAGGCCAACTGGCGGCAGTGCTGGGAGGAAGCTTGGGGGGCATGCAAGCGCTGTCTTGGACTTTGCAATACCCAGAGCGTGTTAGGCACGCGGTGGTGGTGGCCAGCGCCCCAAACTTAAACGCCGAAAATATTGCCTTTAATGAAGTCGCTCGCCGCGCCATTGTGACCGACCCCGATTTTCATAGCGGTAATTTCTATGCGAAGGGCGTGGTGCCCAAGCGTGGCTTGCGCATTGCCCGCATGATTGGGCACATCACTTACCTCAGCGACGATGTGATGAATGAAAAGTTCGGTCGCGAATTGCGCGAAGGGCTGGACCTCAAATACTCCACCCAAGAGGTGGAGTTTCAAATAGAAAGCTACCTGCGTTACCAAGGCGACAAGTTTGCCGAGTACTTTGATGCCAACACGTATTTACTCATTACCCGAGCACTTGATTATTTTGATCCAGCCAAAGCCTGCGGCGGGGATTTGAGCCAAGCATTTCAAAAAGCCCGCGCCAGGTTCTTGTTGGTGAGCTTCACCACCGATTGGCGGTTTTCGCCCCAGCGCAGTCGCGAGATTGTCAAGGCCTTATTGGACAACCGCAGGGAGGTCAGCTACGCCGAAATCGATGCGCCGCATGGGCATGATGCATTTTTGCTCACCGATGCGCGCTACATGGCGGTGATGCAAGGTTACTTTCAGGGTATTCAAAAAGAATTCAAGCAAGAAGAACCCAATCCAGCTCAATCGCAGGAAGTACTTTCGCACAAAGGCGAAGAGCCCCTATGACGGACCCCAATTTGCATCGCATTGTGGCGTCGCTCATACCTCAGGGCGCGCGTGTTTTGGATTTGGGTTGTGGAGACGGTGCCTTGCTTTCTTACCTGGCCGATCACAAGGGCTGCTCGGGCTACGGCATTGAAATCAGCGATGAAAACGTGCAAGCCTGCATGCAACGCGGTGTGAACGTGATTCAGCTCAATTTGGAAGAAGGTTTGGCCATGTTTGGAGACCAAAGCTTTGACGTGGTGCTCCAAATCGATACCCTTCAAAACTTAAAGAATGCCGAGGTCGTGATGCAAGAAACCGCCCGCGTGGGCAAAACCGGAGTCGTGGCGTTTCCCAATTTTGCGCATTGGCCCAACCGGTGGAGCGTGCTTTGGGGGCGCATGCCCGTGACGCGCCGTTTGCCCTACCAGTGGTACGACACCCCCAACATACGGGTGGGCACACATGCGGATTTGTTGGCCTTGGCCCGTCGTAACCACCTACAAATACTGGAAAATTTTGGGGTGCATCTTGGACGAGTGGTGCGCACCTTGCCCAATTGGCGCGCCAGCACGTCAGTAGTGAAATTTACCCGTAGCCCTGCACAACTCTAGGTCGTTAACAAAACACATCGCTTTACCGGTGTCGAGGGGGCTCAGACGTTGCCGAACCAGCCCAAGCCGCGCCGTCACACAAAGGTCACATAAATGCAATGAGCGGTGTGCAAACTGCAGTGGGCTACCCGTACAGTTCTCTCTACCGCTTACCCATAACTCCTCCCTACTATGAACCAAGATGAAGTGATCCGCAAAATTCGCCGCGACTTGATGGACGGCTATGACGAAGAGCTTGAAATGGAGATGGAAGATCATGAGCTCGACGCCATGATGCTTGACACGGGAATTGCTCAGGGCAGTGATGAAGAAAAAAATGCCCGTCGGCAGTATTTTCAGGAGCTTTTTCGACTACAGGGAGAATTGGTCAAATTGCAAGACTGGGTGGTGCATACCAAGCACAAGGTGGTGATCCTTTTTGAAGGCCGTGACGCTGCCGGCAAGGGCGGTGTGATCAAGCGCATCACTCAACGCCTGAACCCTCGTGTGGTTAGGGTGGCCGCGTTGCCTGCACCGAACGACCGTGAGCGCACGCAGTGGTATTTCCAGCGTTATGTCTCGCACCTGCCCGCTGGAGGGGAAATTGTTTTGTTTGACCGCAGTTGGTACAACCGTGCGGGGGTCGAAAAGGTGATGGGTTTTTGTAACGACGAGCAATACGAGGAGTTTTTCCGCACCGTACCCGAGTTTGAAAAAATGTTGGTTCGCTCAGGCATTCAGCTCATCAAATACTGGTTTTCGATCACCGATGAAGAACAGCACATGCGCTTTTTGGGCCGTATTCATGACCCGCTTAAGCAATGGAAGCTTAGTCCCATGGACTTGCAGTCCCGTGTGCGTTGGGAGGAATACACCAAGGCCAAAGAGGTCATGTTGGAGCGCACCCACATCCCCGAGGCGCCTTGGTGGGTGGTCCAGGCGGTGGACAAGAAAAAAGCCCGCTTGAACTGCATTTCGCACCTTTTAGAGCAAATGCCGTACCACGAGGTACCGCACGAGCCCGTGAGCTTACCTGAGCGAGTTCGGCATGAGGACTACAGCCGACGGCCCGTGCCGGCTCATATGTACGTGCCCGAAAAGTACTGAACAGCCATTAGGGCAGCCAAGGGCGCGGTGTCGGCGCGCAAAGTGGCTGGGCCAAGCCTCAGGGGACGCAGCCCATTTTTAACGGCCAGCTGTTCTTCCTCAGGGCTCAGGCCGCCCTCAGGTCCAGACAACACCGTGAGAGCGATGCTCCCAGTTGCCAAGGGAGCGTCGGATGGCATGCAAGATGGCTCCCTGAGTGCTGAGAAAGAGTATGCGTTGTCCGACAAGGACAACACAAATCCCGAACGTATGGTTTGGTCAACCAACCACGCAGACAATGGCTTAGGCAAGTGAACTTTGGGCAACTGGTTGCGACCGCATTGTTCGCAAGCGGCTTGGGCAATGGCTTGCCAATGCGCTTGCTTTTTAAAAGCCCGCTCGGCCACTAGCTTGAGGACCGTGCGCTCCGTCAAAAGGGGCTGAATGCTGGCGGCACCGAGCTCGGTGGCTTTTTCTATTAACCAATCCATGCGCTCGTTGGCGGGTATGCCCAAAGCCAAGTGCACTTGGTTTCTGATTTCGCGCTCCACCTTATGGTGCGCCCCCACTTCAGCCCACACCTCATGACGGCCCATGCTTGAAATTTGGGCCTCAAACTCCCCGCCTTGGCCGTTGAACAAGGTCACCATATGACCGGGTTGCAAGCGCAGCACTTGGGCGTGCCGGGCCGCTTGCTCAGGTAGGTTAAGAAGCAAGCCCGTGCTGAGCGAAGAGGCAACGTAAAAGCGGGGCATTCAGTGCATTGGGTTAGGTTTACAGCCTTCCAAAGGCCCAACCTTGAGTGGTAGAAGTACCCTCCACCTGGTCCAACAGATGCAACAAAGGCTTGAGCTCGCGGTAGCGGTTGGCGGTGCAGCGCATGTAGTGGATGAACCGTGGCGTGTCGGCCAGATACTTGGGCTTGCCATCGCGCAGGGTCAGTCGGGCAAAAATACCCGCTACCTTGAGGTGGCGCTGAAGCCCCATCCACTCTACTGCCTCATAAAAAGCGCCAAAGTCATCCCCGACGGGTAGGCCAGCCCTGCGGGCCCGCTCCCAGTAGCGAACGGTGACTTCCAGCACAAACTCTTCTTCCCAGCTCCAAAAGGCATCGCGCATCAGGCTCGCCACGTCGTAGGTGATGGGGCCGTACACCGCATCTTGAAAATCCAGCACACCCAAACGGGGCTCCTGTGGGTGCAAGGGCATCATCAGGTTTCGGGACATGAAGTCGCGGTGCACATATACGCTAGGCCATGCCAAGTTGTGCGCCATGATGCGTTGAAACAGCTTGTCCAAGCGGGCGCGCATTTCGGGGGACACTTCTTGTTGACGGTGCGCGCTGATGTACCACTGAGGAAAAAGCTCCAGCTCTCTACTCAACAGGGCTTTGTCATAGGAAGGCAAAACCCCGGGTTGAGACGCGAGTTGCCAAGCCACCAAAGCGTCCACGGCACGAAGGTACAAAGCCAAATCCTCAGCAGTTCCAGCATGAAACATACACGTTGTGGCTTGCGATCCGTTAGGCGACTCATGGGCCAGCCCTCTGGGTGCCGTTTGTAAGTGCTGCATCATGGTGTGGGTGCCCAAGTCGGTCAGCAACATAAAACCTTGCGCCTCATGCCAATCCAAGATACGTGGTGCATTCAAGCCCGCTTGCAACAGGAGGGCGGAAATCGATACAAAAGGTTGGCTCGCCTCCTTGTCCGGCGGCGCGTCCATGATGATGAAGGTTTCAGGGCAGCTCTGACCATCAAGACCATTGAGCCGCGGGGCATCGTCCAACGCAGAGATCCGAAAATAGCGCCGAAAGCTCGCATCTGCCGAGGCCATCCTAAGGCTGCTGATATTCAGAGCGTGCGCAGAGGCAGCAACCTGCAACCAACTCCAAAAAGCGGCCTCGCGCTCGGGTTGGTCCCAAAACACAGGCACCCAATCTGGGTTGGGTTGGGGGTAAGACTCAGAGTGGCTCATGGATAATCGATTCTACAAACCGCACCCACCTAACTGAGGTGATGTGAGTCGCCAAGACTTTGAACCTTTTTTCCATTTCAAAACCCGCCATCTTTTGAGCTCCAAGACCCGTAATTTCCTGTTGCCCCCCGCATACCCTGCGGTTCAAGGGGCTATGGGGTATGGGATGCGGTGCTTACTCTGTATGTGCTTGGTGGCGCCCAACCTGCTGCATGCGCAGGGGCAAGTTCGAGCAGAAACCTTGCCTCCCAATGGCGCGCTGCAAACCACGCCCATGCTGCGCGAAGCCATACCGGCTGCAGAACGCAGCAAGTTGCCCACGTTTTTATATGGCGATATGGTCACGGGGCGCTCAGACTTAGACATGGTGTTTCAGGGTCATGTGGAGATGCGGCGCGGACACACGGTCATCAAAACGGACCGTCTGGAATACGACCAAGTACGCGATGAGGTCAAAGCCCGAGGGTCTGTTCGGGTCAACCAAGCGGGCAACCTGTTTGAAGGCCCGCGGCTGGACATGCGGGTGGACGCGTTTGAAGGGGTTTTTGAAACACCTGATTACCAATTCTTAGCCAATGGCGCTCATGGCAAAGCCGAGCAAATTGATTTTTTAGACGAAAACCGCGCGCTGATTCGCAACAGCACCTTCACCACATGCAAGCGCACCCCAGGCCCCAGCTGGATGCCCGACTGGATGCTACGCACCAGCCGTTTGCTGATCGATTCTGAAGAACAAGTGGGCGAGGCGGGGGATGCTCAGTTGAGCTTCAAAGGTGTGACCGTCATGGCGGTGCCTAGCATCAGTTTCTCCTTGAATGATCAGCGCAAATCGGGTGTGTTGGCACCAGTGTTTGGTGTGGACAGCGTCAGTGGAACACAAGTGACCGCGCCGTATTACTGGAACATTGCGCCCAATCGCGATGCCACCTTATCGCCCACCG